>UMEZ01083371.1_pt1 | contig 15592 bp, 15 predicted proteins | sample 1964841 | NCBI WGS metagenome assembly UMEZ01 (sample SAMEA4836029, study PRJEB28245) | human gut metagenome | biome: gut microbiome; material: fecal sample | place: Denmark | collected 2008 | reverse complement strand
CAGCCACTTTGTCGGCGGCAAGATCCAGACGCTCGGCCAGCTCCTCTGCGCTGGGTCTGCGTTCGTGTTCCTGTTCAAAGCGACTTAATTCCTTGTTTATCTTATTGAGTGAGCCAACCTGATTCAGAGGCAGTCGCACTATGCGGCTCTGCTCTGCCAAGGCCTGGAGAATTGACTGACGAATCCACCATACAGCATAACTTATGAATTTGAATCCGCGAGTCTCGTCAAATTTCTGGGCAGCCCGTATCAGCCCGAGGTTTCCTTCGTTGATTAAGTCAGGAAGGCTCAGACCCTGGTTCTGATACTGTTTTGCCACTGATACCACGAAGCGGAGATTGGCCCTGGTGAGCTTGTCAAGAGCCTTGCGGTCGCCCTTGCGGATGCGCTGGGCAAGCTCTACTTCCTCCTGTACGGATATCAGCTCTTCTCTGCCTATTTCCTGAAGATACTTATCGAGAGAGGCGCTTTCGCGGTTGGTGATGGACTTGGTTATCTTTAGTTGACGCATATAGGGTATTCCAAAAATTATGCAAATTTAATGCTTTTTGGTGGTTTGGGCAAATCCACTCTTAAAGTTGATGATTCAGTTGCCCGAAAAGTTCGGAAAAATGTGGATGGATTATGGCTGGCGGCCAAAAAGAGAATGTGTCGTTGCTGACTCATTCTCTTTTAGAGGCCAATGCCAATTTTTTACCTTTGAGGGAGACCCGAAAATTATTGGGGGAATTTTCAGGCAATTTTACCCGGCAAAGTTGAGATTAAGCTAAATCTGCTTACTCTTTGTTTTATTCAGCTTTCTCTTCTTCCTTCTCTTCTCCCTTCTCCTCTTCTTTGGCTGCGAAGGTGGTGAAGCCGGCGCCAATCAGCAGATTATACCAGCTGAAGAGTTTGCGAATGTCGCTGTCATAAACGCGATCGCGGTCGAAATCGGGAACTATGGCACCGAAGGTCTCTGCCAGTTTGCCCTCTTTCTGTAATTTCTTGTAATCTATTTCTTTACCCTCGAAGTGGCTGTATACGCGGTCCAGGATATCGCCGAGAGGGGTGTCGCCCTCATCAGTATACATTGCTATGTCGCCAAGTGCCACAATCTTGTCGCGTCCGGTGGCCGGGAAACGTTTGTGGGTCGTGATGTCTTCTACCAAGATCATGTTTTTGCCCTGACCTTTGATTTCAAAAAGTCCGGGACGACCGGTTATTGAAAGTATTTTCTTCAACATTTTGGTAAGTGTTGGTTGTATGATTCTAAAATTTCAATCAGCGTGTCTGCCTGCTGCAGCAGCGAGCGCTCACTGTTGTTGTATATGGGATAGCAATCCACCTTAAGGTCCTCAAGCAGGGCCGTTTCCTCAGCCTGCGCCTCAATGCGTGAAAATATCTCCTGACGGTTGAGTTGGCTGCGACACACCACATTGCGGATGCATTGCTCATGGGGCGTTATGATTCTGCAAACGGCGTCGCATTGCTCTGCAATACCCGACGAAGCAAGTATGGCGCTTTCCACAAACTTAATGTTCCTCTCAGAAGGCTCTTCTGCCCATTCTATTAACCGAAGCTTTACTGCCGGATGCACAATGGCGTTCAGCTTAAGAAGCATTTCGGGATTATGGAACACCTTTCTTGCAAACTCCTTGTTGCCCAAAACGTGGACTCCTCCAAATTCCTTCTCAATTGAAGCTCTTATCTGAGCGTCAGATTGCATCAGCAGTTTGGCCTCATAGTCGCAATCAAAGACCTTGTAACCACGCATACGCAGCAAACGGCTGAAGATGCTTTTCCCGGAGCCTATGCCGCCTGCAATGCCGCAGAGTAACGGAGTTGTGTCTGAGCTTAGTGCTGTCATTTTACCAAAATATACTCTACAGAGGCGGGGTTAGGCTTCGGGTCGATGGCATACCGTGGAGCATCGAGAATCTTCACCGGCAGGCGTTTGTAACCGTTGGCTTGGTCTATGTCGCTGTAATTCACAGCCACCTCCAAATCTGTCAATGGCTCGTTAAAGCGACTCATGGGCACAAATGCGCTGACGCTAACCATCGACGGGAAGAGTGAAATATTCTCTCCCTCCGGCACATTTATTGCCTTGACCTCAACCTTAACTTCTTTAGTAACAAGGGGTTCCACGTTGACGCTTACAGTAATGCTTGATGGCACTATGCGCGCCCCCTTGATAGGTTCAAAGCCTATTTTATAGTTTGTGGTGTGCGCGAGATTGGCACCTGTGATTGGCTTTGTCCGCACTCGCATCAACGTGTCAAGAAGGGTGTTGTTGGTCGAATATACTAAGACAAATTTCTTTGACGGCGTCAGGTGTTTGTCCACCACATAACCCGGTGTGGCCGACAAGTGAGAAACAATTTCTATGGGGACAGTTTTGGGCGGAAGCGCTGTATATGCCAGTGAAACTGAGTCTACCGAGATGTTTGAAATCTGTGCCTGAGTTCCGAATCTTGCGCGAATCTGAGCATAGATATCCGACGCCTTCAAACGGAAAACGCCATTCTCGGCATACTCTTTGAAGTTGAACTGTATCACCGGGTTACGGGCAAAAGCCGACCGCAGCAGCGAGGTGCCTTTATCGCTCACCGTTACATGAATGGTTTGCGGCGGTTCGTTGATAAAGGTCAGTGAATCCGGTTTGCCGATTATGCGCATGTTCACATCGAGTGTTACTTGCGCCGAATCGTTCATGGCCATGATTATCCAGAAAAGGGAGGCTATGACCACAAATAAAACAAACAGCAGAATATTGTGAAAGCCGGCTGATTTTTTCAACCGGATCCACTTCTCTTTGGCGTTTGCCAATCGCTTGCCCATGGGCGGAAAATCCGAATGGGTATCAGTCCTTGTTGTCTACCTCTTCGGCTTCTACTTCTTCTGCCTCTTTTTTCTCAGCCTTTTTTGCTTTGGGTTCCTCTTTCTTTGCCACCGGCGCATTCTCTTCCAGCGGATAGATGCTGGTTTTCTCAACACGGATGTTGACACCGTTGGCTACTTCTACCATGAAGTAAGTGCCTTTGTCGGCTGTGATGCGACCGTGGATGCCGCCGGCTGTTACCACTTTGTCGCCTTTGCCAAGTGCTTCGCGCTGTTGTTTGATTTTTTTCTGTTTCTTCTGCTGCGGACGTATCATGAAGAAATAGAAAATGACAATCATGGCTACAATCATGAAGATTCCGCTCATGCCGCCGCCACCACTTTGGGCCTGATCAGCCAAAATCAAATTCAAGAAGTTCATTTATCAGATTTTTTTATTTGCTTTGTTAGTGTGTTTTTTTTGTTTAATCTCGTAGCAATTGCAGAAATAACTTGCTTATTGCTTCTTGATATTTCTTACATCTGCGTTTGTCTTCATCAACAATCCCTCGCGTTGTAATTTTGCAATTATTACGCCGAGAAGTCCATTGATAAACATTCCGCTTTTTGCCGTGGAGTAGCTCTTTGCTATCTCTATATACTCATTGAGAGTAACTTTGAGAGGTATTGAGGGGAAGTTGAGCATTTCGGCCATTGCCGTCAGCATGATTATCACATCCATGTAGGCCAGACGTTCTGTTTCCCAAACCTTGGTGTCCAGACAGCTGTCCATGATGGCGCGGTAATTCTCTTTATTGTTGATAACGGCCTTGAAAAGCTCCTTGCCAAAATTGCGGTCGGCCTCATCTTTATACATTGCCAGAACAGCGTTCTGCCCCATACCCTCTTCAAAGCGACGGTAGGTCTTGATGGCAAACTCCGCCATAATGTCAATGTCGTCGTTCCAAAAGACCGATTTGCTTTCCATGTCTTCAAGGAACGTCTCGTTGTTGAGTATTACCTCGCTGAAAACATTTCTGTAGAAATTGTAATCAGCTGTCATACTCACCTCTTCAGTCTTATATTGGGCGTACGACTCACTTTCCAGTACCGCCTTCAGCAGCTTGGCAATAAGCTGCGGGTTCTCGGCTTCCCAGTCTATGTCATGCTTTTCGGCAAATTCATGAATCTGCATATTTTCGCGCACTGCCTGCAACAGCGGTGCCTCGGTAAGCCGCATATCCGGATTTATGTCTTCAGCTGTGGGAAGATGCTTGGCTCTTCCCTCTTCTATCATTCTGTTGCGCAGGTCGGCAATCGCTACCGGCAAAAGCAGCAGACGGAAATAGAGTTCGCGGGCGGCATTCATGCTTGTATCGAGCTGGCGGATAGCTTCCTGTATGCCGCCATGCGAAGTCATGAAATTAGCGAAAGTGTCTTCCATCATCTCGCGCATTCTGTCCATGCCGCGAAGCGAGTAGTTCTCGTATGAAGCCGCTACCTTATTATATAACGGGTCTGTCCAGAGGATATGCTCAAAAATCTCCTTCCACACTTTCACATCCGACGAAAGTGAGTCCTCGGCAGATTTCTTGGTGTAGAGCTTATAGATGCCCGAAGATTTGATTTTTTCTGTGGTCTCGGCCACCATGTTCCGGAACTCAAATCTTTCTCCACGTTGGCCTTTTGTGATGATGGCTTTTATTACGTCGGTGGCGGAAAGGGCGGCGATGAAGCGGTTCTCGCTCATTTTCGACCGTTTGCCCAGTTCGCGCGTAATTTCTATCATCAGCGCCAGTGTATCAAGATATATCTTGTAGGCAAAGCGTTTTTCCTTCGTCGGCTGTGAGGGCGACGGCTCTATGGAAAAGTGCTTCTCCGTAAGCAGATATGAATAAAGCAGCTGTACAACCTTTATCCTTATCAGTACGCGGTTTATCATTGTTCTTCTTATTATGGAGCGGTGAAATGCCCCGGCAATATTTTCGCAAAGTTAACCAAAATTCCCAACCTGTGCAATTTTTAACCGCACAAGGCTCTCCGGCTGAGCGTTGCTATGTCTTACGAGGGTTGCATGCCGGCGGCAAGTCGTTGCGTCACAGCCTGATACATCATTATGCCGGCGGCCACCGACACGTTCAGCGACCCTATCTTGCCTAAAATGGGTATCGACACAAGCCGATTGCATTTCTTCAACACTGCCGGCGAGATTCCCGTGTCTTCCGCGCCCATTACAATGGCTGTGGGAAGGGTATAGTCGGGTGTGGTGAAATCCTCAGCTGCCTTTTCCGACGCTCCTGTTATCTGCAGACCGCTGTCGCTGAGAAACTGCAGCGCATCGGGCAAAGACCTGACACGGCATACCGGCAGGGTCAGTAATGCTCCGGCCGACGTCTTAACGGCATCGGCGTTTACCGTTACGCTGTTATGGTCAGGGATGACTATGGCAGTGGCTCCGGCACACTCTGCTGTGCGTGCAATAGCGCCGAAGTTCCTGGTGTCGGTAATCTGGTCGAGAACTATTATCAGCGGCATGCCGCCGTCGTCAAAGGTCTGACTCACAACCTGTTCCAGCGGGTAGTAAGTAACAGCCGACAGCAACGCTATTGCGCCCTGATGATTGCGCATGGTGATGCGGTTGAGCTTCTCGGTCGGCACCCATTGCATGGGCAGATCATGCGCTTTTATCAGCGTCAGAAGCTCTTTTGCCAAATCGCCCTGCAGACCTTTGCGCAGTAATACCTTATCGATGTCGCGTCCGGCCTCTATGGCTTCTATTATAGCCCTGAGACCAAAGATGTATTGTGTTTTGTCCATGGTTATTGAATCTGATTTTTGAGCAGAGAGTCAGCGTTCTGTAAAGCCGCTTCATCCACTTCAGCGCCGGACAGCATACGGGCTATCTCATAACGGCGCTCGTCGTTGTCAAGACGGCGGATGCGTGTTAACGTCTCATTCTCATTGTCTTGTTTGAAGACCTTATAGTTAGCATTTCCGCATGCTGCCACCTGAGGCAGATGGGTAATGGTTATCACCTGAAGGTTCTCCCCTATCTCGCGCATCATACGTCCTGCCAGGGTGGCTATCTCGCCGCTGATACCTGTATCTATCTCGTCGAAGATAAGGGTCGGCAGCTGCAGTTTGCCCGCCACGATAGCTTTCATGGCAAGCATCAGACGCGAAGCCTCGCCGCCCGACGCCGTCTGTTCAAGCGATACAAGGCTCTGGTTCTTGTTGAATGCGCAGAGGAAATCCACTAAGTCTGCGCCTTGGCTCCACAGCTTCACAGGCGTTATCCTGGCTTCAAATTTCAAGTTCGGAAGACCTAAAAGCCGTGCTTTCTGCTGCAGCTGTTCGGAGAATGCCTTGGCATTTTCCGTGCGTTGCTGAGAAAGAGCTACTGCCGCCTCTTTAAGCTCCTTGGCCTTGTGATGCAGTTCCAGTCGAAGGGCAGGGAGCATCACTCCGGGGTCCTCGCTCTCCTCAATCTCGCGTTTCATCTCCTCAAGCAACTTCGGCAACCTTTCCGGGTCCTCGGTCTTAAAGCGCTGCTGAGCCTGATATAAGTCATCGAGCCTTTTCTCCGTCCGGGCCAATTGCTTAGGGTCATCATCTATCTCGCCGTCGAGGTTCTCCAGTTCAGCGTTGATGTCTTTGAGGTCAATCAGAATCGACTGCAGTCTGTCGATGACTGACGGTCCGCCGTTTTGCCCTGTTTCAAGTGCAGAAATACGCATGTGACGCAATAAAGACAATGAGCGCTCAATCAGGCTGCGAGCCGACTGCTCATAGCCGTCGAGATTTTTACGCGTCAGGCTCATATCCTCCTTCAGCTGATTAGCTCGGCTCTGGAGGTCGAAAAGGGTCTCGAGTTCCTTCTGTTCGCCGGGTTTGGGATTCAGCTTGCTCAGGTAGTCATATTGCTCCAACAGCTCCTCACGACGCGTTGATGCCACATCTATTTCCTGCTGCAGCTGAAGCAGACGTTTGCGTGTGTCGTTATAACCCTCGTAAGCGTCGCGATAGCGTTTCAGCAGACTTTTGTCGGCTGTCAGCGAATCTATCAGCGAAAGGCGTGTGCGCGGATTGGCCAGCTGCTGTGTCTGATGCTGCGAATGGATGTCAAGCAACGCCAGCGTAAGCTCCTGCATGGCCTGCAGATTCGCAGGAGAGTCGTTTATGAAAGCACGCGAGCGACCTGTGGGAGAGATTTCGCGCCGCAAAACCAGCACATTGTCTTCGCCAAGCTCATAATCCTGCGATGCGAGCCAGCGTTGGACAGCTTCGTTGTTATGAACGTCAAATTCGGCTTCCACAACCGCTTTCATGGTCTTGTCGCGCAGAGCCGAACTGTCGGCACGGCGGCCGCGAAGCAAGTCTATGGCGCCTAAGATGATGGATTTGCCGGCACCTGTCTCACCCGTAATGATGCTTAATCCTCGGCCAAATTCCACATCCAGCCGTTCTATAAGCGCATAGTTGGATATATGTAAGTTTACAAGCATCTCTCCGTCTACTCTCGTGTAAGTTTTACGGTCGTTTACCGCACCTCAGGCGGATTTTTTATCTTGCCTAATCGCTCCTGGTCGGCAGGATAGATTTTCTCCAGCAGTTTCACAACGTCCTCGCGCTCACTTTGCGGCGCTTTGGAATATACATTCACAAGCTCGTCAAGTTTTGAATCGCGGAACATGGTCAGCGCTACCGACATCGGCGCCACCTGATATACCTTATTGAGGTCCTGAAGACTCTGCGTAATAACCGCTCTCCCTTTGTCGGGCGATGTAACCATCTCATCGAGTCCTTTTCTGTGATACTGATAGATGAGATTGCGATAAGGAGCGGTGTTGCTCTCGGTGAATACGTTGAGCAGAGCCGAACGGTTTTTGTTGTCTTCAAACGCCTTCCAACCTATCTCGCCGCTGTTCTGAGCCATTTGCACCACAGTGTTGGCCTTCTCGAAATAGGGCTGTCCTCCGTTGGGCGAGAAGCTGTCAAAGTCTATTCCAAGCAGCAGATAGGCGTAGAAGTTGAGAAGAGCCGTCAGGTTGCTCTCCATATTGTTCTCATTGAATATCAGCTGGTCTCCCTCGCGATAGTCGAACTCCACCTTTGTGTCTTTGAAGTTGAAAAGAGAGGTGGTATAGGTGCTGTTGAACACGGGCCTTTGCAGCTGAATCTGCAAATCACCTTTTATGCGGTCGTCGGCATACTCCTTCACAGTGAGGAAAATGCGGCAGACAATCCTCTCGTTTGGGGCAAAAGTGGTATTGGTCCATTTGCGGGTATTGACATACTCGTTCATGGCCTCCTGAAGGGTCTCAAACACCGACTTATTGGTGCCCTCAACCTGACTCGAATTCACTTCTATTGTACATAGAAGTTCCTGCGCCGAAACCTTGTTGGTCCCGGCACAAATCAGCAATATGGCAACAAAGCAGTAAACCAGTAATCTTTTCATTTTCCGTCTTCTTCACTTCCGAGCGTCAAATCGATGATGTCGGCGGCCACTTCACTCTTGCTCTTTACAGGGAATGAACGTTTGGTGCCGTCAGTCCCTATAATGGTTACTTGATTGGTGTCTACGCCGAAACAGGTATTCGGCTTTCCGAGAGTGTTGAGCACAATCCAGTCAAGGCCCTTGCGTGTGAGCTTGTCGGCTGCGTTCTCCTCGGCATTGTCTGTCTCCAGAGCAAACCCCACAAGCGTCTGATTCGGCTTGCGCATCTTGCCAAGAGCCGCCGCTATATCCGGATTGGGTATTAGACGCAATTCCATGGCGCCGGTTTTCTCACGCTTGATTTTTGTGGAGCTGGTGGTTTCCGGGGCATAGTCAGCCACCGCGGCAGCCAATATAGCGGCGTCAGCGTCGGCAAATCGCTTCACTGCCTCCTCATACATCTCGCGGGCCGACGTCACGCGCACAACCTTTATCGCATCATCGTTCGGAACAACCGCAGCAGGTCCGCTTATCATCACAACTTCGGCGCCTCGCCGGCAACATTCCATGGCCAAAGCCGTACCCATCTTGCCGCTCGAATAATTTCCTATATAACGCACCGGGTCTATTTTTTCATGCGTAGGACCCGACGTTATTAAGATTTTTTTACCTTTGAGCTGAGCCTTAACCTCAAAATATTCCTCCACAGCCCGGTAAATCCTTTCCGGCTCGGCCATACGTCCTTTGCCTGTCAGGCCGCTTGCCAAAAAGCCCTCGTCGGGTTCTATGAGAATATTGCCATAGCTGCGCAATGTCTCCAAATTGCGCTGCGTAGCCGGGTGAGCATACATATCCAGATCCATGGCCGGAGCCACCATCACGGGCGCCTTCATGCTCATGTATGTGGTGATGAGCATATTGTCGGCAATGCCGTTGGCCATCTTGCCGATGCTGCTTGCCGTGGCCGGAGCTATCACCATAAGGTCAGCCCACAGGCCCAGAGCCACATGCGAGTGCCATTCGCCGGTGTTGGCGGTGAAAAATTCGCTGATGACGCCGTTGCCGCTCAGGGTCGCTAACGTCAGAGGAGTGATGAATTCCTTTGCCGACGGCGTCATCACCACCTTCACCTCAGCGCCCCCTTTCACTAACAACCGCACCAAAGTGGCTATTTTATAGGCCGCTATGCCGCCGCAGACACCCACAAGGATATGTTTGCCCTGAATGTTCATTTCTTACGGAATTTATATCTTAACCGGGTTATGACATCTTTGGTATTCTGAGGGAATTCCCCCTGCATCATCCACGAGTAATAACCTATGTCGCGCTTGAACACATCCTCCACTTTCTGGCCTTTGTATTTGCCGAAGTTAAACACCGGATTGCCGTTTTCATCCTCAGCTATTCTCCCGGCCAGGTCGAGAGTGCGTTTCTGCCCTATCTTGCTCAGTTTCTCCACATCGTTCTGCAAATCTTCGTAGCGGTCGAGTTGACTCATCAGCACCTCGTAGGTGGCATGGGTGTCGCAAGTGGCTGAGTGAGCGCCTTCCAAATCCTTGCCGCAGTAGAAGCGATAAGCGGCAACAAGAGTGCGCGGCTCCATGGCGTAGAAAATATTCTGCACGTCAACAAACCGCCTGCCCGACGTGTCGAACGGAATTCCGGCGCGTTTGAATTCCTCCATCAGCAACGGAACGTCGAACTTGTTGCTGTTGTATCCGGCCATGTCGCAGCCCTCGAGCCATTTGTTGAGCTTCGCGGCTATGTCGCTGAATTTAGGCTCGTTAGCCACATCGGCATCCGTAATATGATGGATGGCTGTGGAAGAGGCCGGGATAGGTATGCCAGGATTAATGCGGTGCGAATGTTCCATTTCGCGGCCGTCGGGCATCACCTTTATCAGCGATATTTCCACTATGCGGTCCGTACTCGGATTGGTGCCTGTGGTCTCCAGGTCAAAGAACACCAAAGGCCTTTCAAGTTTCAGTTTCATCGGTCTTGTCAGTCAAGTATCTGCAACGTCATCACCAAAACAACCACCGAAACATCCTCTTTCTGTTCTGCCGGAACAAAAAGTGCCGGACGCGACGGGTCTGACAGCTGTACAAAGAGCGAATCGCCAGGCATATTCGACACCACGTCAACCAGATATTCGCCGTTGAAGCCTATCGTCATGGGGTTGCCTTGATAGTTGCAATTCATTTTTTCAAAGCCTGAGCGGGCGTAATCCACATCACGCGACGACATCTCCAGCTCGTCGGCATTTATCTTCAGCCTTACCAGCTTGGAGCCGGTATTCGCCATCAGCAACATTCGGCGCGAAGCTGCCAGGAAATCGCCTCTGTCTACCTCTAAGGTGAAGGGATTCTCGCGCGGAATAACCCTGTCATACGGAGGGTAATTGCCGGTTACAAAGACGCACGACAGCTCATAGACGTTCCAGCGGAAGGTGGCGCCTCTTTCGTCCATTTCAATCTCCAGGTCTCCCTCCTCCTTCTCAAGCAAAGAGCGAAGCAGCTGAGCAGCCTTGGGAGGTAACACAAAGCGGCGCTCGAAACCGGGCTTGATAGCCGAGTTCTCGTACTTCACCAGCTTGTGTGTGTCTGAAGCCACCAACACCAGACTCTCGTTTTTGAAATCCACACAGACACCCGTCATAATGGGACGTATGCTTTCCGTGCTCGCTGCGTATGTTGAGCTCATGAGGCCGGCGTACATCACCTGAGCAGGCATCACGAACTTGACAGCGTCTTCCGTGCGTGCCTTGGGTTCCGGATATTCACTGCCCGGTAAGCCCATGAAATCAAACTGACCCTGACTGAAGGTAACGTTGATATTCAGAGTCTCGTCGTTAATGTCTATGCAAAGTCCCTGGTCAGGCATCTCTTTGAGGATGTCTATCAGACGTTTTGCCGGAACTGCTACCATGCCTTCGCCTTCGCTGTCGGTTACCTCAAAGGTAGCTTGCATATTGTTCTCCTGGTCGCTGCCTTTCACAGTGAGGATATTGCCCTTTAAGATGAAGAGGAAGTTCTCGAGTATGGAGAGCAGATTTTTGGCATTGACCACCTTGAACGTTGCGTTAAGATGCGACAATAATGTCTTGGAGCTGATGTTGAATTTCATATCGTGTGTTTGTTGTTTTCTATTCTCGCAAAGTTAATAATTTTTTTTGAGATGCGCAAACACCCCGTCAATGGCACATTCACGGCAACTTGCCGGCGAATTTTTTATGCCTTCGGCGGCGCAATATTTGGAAATCATGCTGCTTTAGTGCAACAAATTTATTAACTTTGCACCCGGACAAAATAAGTCTTATCTTAAATGCTTGATTATGAGCGACTTTGATTTCAGAGGCTTGGGTGTGGCTCTCGTTACGCCCTTCGACGATAAAGGAAAGGTAGATTACAACTGCCTGGAGATGTTGGTACGCCGCCTGGTGGCCGGAAATGCCGATTACATCGTGGTTTTGGGAACAACGGCTGAAACGCCGGCATTAACCCCGGAGGAGAAGGTAAAAATACGGAATATCGTTGCCGACACGGTTGACGGAAAGATTCCTCTTGTACTGGGTTGCGGCGGAAACTGCACCCGCACTCTGTGTGAAGAACTGCATGAGTGGGACGGCAAAGGTTATACGGCCATACTCTCTGTTACGCCGTTCTACAACAAGCCTTCGCAAAAGGGTCTTTACGAACACTTTAAGGCTGTGGCAAAGGCTTCTCCCCTGCCTGTATTGCTCTACAATGTGCCGGGCAGAACGGGTGTCAATATGTTGCCGGACACGACTTTAGCGTTGGCAAAAGAGGTTCCCGGAATTGCAGGTATAAAAGAGGCTTCCGGCAATCTGAATCAGATTCAGGAGATTATAGCTAAGGCTCCGCAGAACTTCGCCGTGATTTCGGGCGATGACGCGCTGACGGTGGATTTGGCCGCTATGGGCGCCAGAGGTGTGATTTCCGTGATAGGCAATGCGGCTCCTAATGTCTGGTCGCGCCTTACTCACTTGGCTCTCGACGGAAAGGTTAAGGAGGCTAAGGAGATGTATATGGGCCTCGATGCTCTCGAAAAAATGCTTTTTGCCGAAGGTAATCCTGCAGGCATTAAGGCTCTGTTGGGTGTCATGGGACTTTGTGAGAATGTGTTGCGACTGCCTTTGGTGCCTGTCAGTGAACAGCTCACCGAGAGAATCAGAGAATTTGTGGTAACCTATCCTAACCTTTGCTGAGTGTGAAAAAGCCGGTAATGAAATCAGCCCCTATGGCTTGGGCTGCGATGCTTTTAATAGCCATTGTGCTGGTCTGCACCTTCTCGCTGAGGTCGGCATGGTGGGCTTTTATCGACATTTTCTTCTTTTTCATGATGGCCTTTTGCCACGCTGTGGCTTGCACTGCAGCGCGTATGGGCAACGTGGCCAAACAGCTCGATTTGGTGGCCCTCGTCTGCGGCATCTTAGGCATTGTAGCGCTGTTAGCTGAAGGCATAGCCTATTTCTGCCTCTTTAGCTGACACCAATCTGCCTCTTTAGCTAACATCTTGATTTATAACAAGTTAGGACTCTAATCACATAGCTGTTAGAGTCCTTTTTGTGTCGGCGTGTTGCTATAAGAATCGGGCGCTGAGGCGCTTGTTGGTAATCAGAGTACGGAAAGGAGTGTTGTTGCCTTACGCTCTGTCTCTAGCCATTCTTCTTCAGCCTCCGAATCGGGCATCAAACCTCCGCCTGAATAGATGGCGCATTGATTGGAGGCATTTATACGCATACTGCGCAGGTTGACCCAGAGGCATGATTTGCCATATACCGGATGATTATGGATGCCGCAGAATCCTCCGTAACAGCCGCGTCGATAGGCTTCATGCTCCACTATCATCTCTATGGCTTCGTACTGCGGATAACCGGAAAGCGCCGGTGTCGGCGACAGTTGCTCTATGATGGTCTCAGCTTTGACATCATCGGGCAAAGTGGCTGAAAATTCGGTTATCAGATGTTTTACCGGACCGGCAATTTTCTCGCCGTCTTTCTCATATATATGCTTGGCTTCGGCGGTAGAGAGGATGTTGCGGATATAATCTGCCACTATCTTCTGCTCGCGCTTATTCTTGTCAGACCATTTGCCGCCTCTGGCTGCAAGCATTGTGCCGGCCAAAGCCACCGTTTTGAAGGATTGCTTGCTGAACTCGCCCAACAACTCCGGCGAAGCGCCTATCCACAAACCGGTCTGTGGCGTGCGGAAGCAAAACACATAAGCCATGGGATATGTGCGGCAGAGGGTCTCGAAGATGTCTGTCAGCGATTTCCGAGTCTCGCAAGTCAGGACACGGCTATAGACAACTTTCTTTTCAGGATTTTCGCGCAGATAGTCTATAATGATGCCGGCATGCTTCATATAGAACGCTTTGGCCGTGGGATAATATGGGAAATCAGTGTTTTCTTCGTGATAAGTCTCTTTCCCCTCCGCTTCGCCAAAAGGTATGGTAATGACAGGAGCCTGCGGGTCAAACGGCTTTATTACGAAACCATCTGCAATCCCTTCTATACAGTCCCTTGAGGGGCAACTTCCGAAAACCATCTTCTCTCCCGGTATCCGACAACCGAAGAAGCATAAGCCACGCCAGCGGGCATCATCAAGAAATCTATATTCTGCCATATAACTCGTATGCGTCAGCACTTGCAATTTTTACATCCACGAAATCGCCCGGCTTTATCTCTTTGCTTTTTTCGGAGGCAGAAACAATGACCTGCGGGTCTACTTCCGGGCTATCCCACTGAGTGCGGCCAATCAGTTCTCCGTCATTGTTCTCGTCAATCAGTACTTTCACCGTCTCTCCAACCAGCTTTTGGTGTAGTTCACGACTTATTTCTTCCTGATGCTCCATTATAATCTGCAGTCGCTCCTCCTTCACCTCCTGCGGGATAACATCTTTGAGATGACGTGCCGCGTATGTGTCATCTTCTTCGCAATAGGCAAAACCTCCGAGGCGGTCAAAACGCACTTTATCAACGAACTCCACCAATTCGGCAAACTCCTTCTCCCCTTCTCCCGGGAAACCTGTCATAAGAGTGGTACGGAGACGCAGACCCGGAACTTCATCGCGCAAGCGGGCTATGATGTCATAGGTCTGCTGCGAATTGATATGGCGCCGCATATTTGTCAAAACGTTAGTGGAAATATGCTGCAAAGCCATATCAAGATAGTTGCAAACATTTTCACGTTCGCGCATCACCTTGGTTATGCCCCAGGGAAAATCGGTGGGATAAGCGTAATGCAGTCTTATCCAGTCAACGCCTTTGATATCCGACATGCGTTCAATCAGCTCCGGCAATTTCAACTCTCCGTAACGGTCTTTGCCATAGTCTGACAAATCCTGCGCTATGACGTTGAACTCCTTCACACCCTTGGCCGCCAGACTGCGCGTTTCCTCAAGAATCTCTTCCATGGAGCGCGACCTGTGTCTTCCAGTGATGAGGGGGATAGCGCAGTAAGCACACATACGGTCGCACCCTTCCGAAATTTTCATAAAGGTGCTGTAAGGAGGCGTTGTGAGCTTGCGTTCCCAGATGCGGGGAGTGGGCTGCTGTGCAATTACCGGCAGAGCCTCAACCATATTGTCCCAGTCGAACTTTCCGTACCAGGCATCAACCTCCGGAATCTCCGGCTTCAGCTCGGCTCCGTGACGCTGACTCAGACAACCCATCACAATGAGCTTCTCTATGCACCCCTCTTCCTTGGCCTGAGCAAGCTCCAGAATCATGTCGATGCTTTCCTGCTTTGCATCGGCAATGAAGCCGCAAGTGTTCACAACCACCACCGGACCCGTTACATCCGAGCTGTTGTGTACGGGAGCATATCCGCGTGCTTCCAAACGCTTCATGAGCCGCTCGGAATCAAAAAGATTCTTTGAGCAGCCCATGGTTATTATGTCGATGCGCTGTTTCATTTTGCCGTGCTGCCGAACAGACTGCGCACAAATTCAAAAGCATTGAAGAGCTGAAGGTCTTCCATACCCTCGCCTATGCCGATGTACTTCACGGGAATCTTGAACTGGTCGCTGATGCCAATCACCACACCACCTTTGGCAGTACCGTCGAGCTTGGTGATGGCCAGTTCGTTGACATCGGTTGCCTCGGTGAAGCGCTTGGCCTGTTCGTAAGCATTCTGACCTGTGCTGCCATCCAACACAAGCAGAATCTCCTGAGGCGCGTCCGGTACGACCTTCTTCATCACCCTTTTTATCTTGCCCAGCTCATCCATCAGACCCGTTTTGGTGTGCAGACGGCCGGCCGTGTCGATAATCACCACATCGGCACCTTTGGCTTTGGCATATTGCAGCGTATCGAGAGCCACGGCAGCC
>UMEZ01048366.1_pt1 | contig 15765 bp, 15 predicted proteins | sample 1964841 | NCBI WGS metagenome assembly UMEZ01 (sample SAMEA4836029, study PRJEB28245) | human gut metagenome | biome: gut microbiome; material: fecal sample | place: Denmark | collected 2008 | reverse complement strand
GGTACGCCCTAAAACTATGCGCTTACCAAAATACTTCTTGACTATTTACCAAATTGCTCGTATATGGTGGAAATTTTCCACGAAATATGTGAATCGAGTAAGCTAACCACCTACTCTTAATTACAAATATAATCCAAAGAAAAATATTCTCTTTCCTTCATATATGCAAAGTATTTCTTTTTCTAATAAAATGTAACAGGGATTTTGTCAGTTTCAAATAGACACCTCTACAGATTTATGCTAGAATATTTTTTGTATAACTTCATAGAAAGAAGCGGATGCGTTCTTTTGATGCCCTCTAGTTTTACGAAAGAGGGTGATGCCCATGAACACAATGGAGGTTTTAACTTTGTTGCTGGTAATTTTTGCGGCACTATCTTACATAGATAATCATAACAAAAAGAAATAGCATCCCGCCCTGAGAAAGTTGGATGCTATTTCTTAAATACATTTAAATTACTGAGGGCAATCGGATAACGCATCCGATAACCTTTCTGAGATGATTATACAATAAGAGGCTTGAGAAATCAAGTCTCTTATTTTTTACTTTAACAGTAAGTTCCCTGTTTATCACTTTTATACAGTTGTTAAAAGCCCCTGCTCCTTCATGCTGTAATAGGCATATCCGTAACTGTCACCATTTTCTTTTCTTCCAATAATGATGTGGTCAAGAAGTTCTATTCCTATAAGCCTTCCAGCTTCAAATAATCGCTTTGTAGTGCTTATGTCTTCTTTTGAAACAGATACTTCTCCTGATGGGTGGTTATGAACTACAATAAATGTTCCTGCTCCACAAAGAAGATTTCTAATCATAATCTTCCTTGTATGTAAAAGACAGGCATTAACTGTTCCATGCCCCACTTCAAATATGCCAAGAATCCTGCATTTTGTATCTAATGATAAAAGATAGACATATTCCTCTGCGGCCGTGTGAAGTTCAAACAAATCACAAATCATACTTTGGTTCAGGAGCAGAATGCATGGAAAGAGGCTTTATATGCATGGAACAGATCGAATACAGAGCTTATTCTTGATTCGGAACAGCTGAAAGACTGTAGCAGATATGCACAGGATTTTAAAGAAACTTCTGATTTTGCGGAGGTGCGGAAAACGGTAACAGATATCTGGTTTTCTTATAAAAACCCGCTGGAACTGCAAATGCAGGAAGAAGAAAAAGAGTATGAGCAGAAACGTCTGGAAAAGGAACAGACAGAAGCAGAACTCACAGAATGGGAAAACGCAAAAGATCCACAGCCGGAACGTTCCGAAGCGGTTAGAAAGAACCGGCAGCGTCTGGATGCATTGAAGATTCCGTATCAGGAATTTTATAAAGCAATCGAATTTGGGGATTCCCTGACAGAACAGGAATGCAATCATTTGGAAGAGGCTTTGCTTTCGATGGGGATTCTGGATGCACTGGTTGTGGATGCGTCTTACCGGGAACAGGTGCTGACGATGGAAGAAGGCTGCGAAGACCGTTATCTGTTCGTCCAGAAGTCTTACAGTGGAAAGAGTCTGCTGGACGTTTTGGAATTGAATGATTCCATGAATGATATTTTCTCAAATCAGCGTCTTACCGGTATTTTGTCTGGTATTGCATATAATGAGGAGAGCATGATTTCGGTTTCTTCAGAAGGTATTTATCAGATGGGCGTTTTGTCTGGAACGATTACAGGAGAGCATGTAGCAGGATTCCTGGGTGCGCGGGCACGGGAACGCAATCGTCAGGAACAGATCAGAGTCTGCAAAGAAAAAATTCAGGGATTGCAAAGCAGCAAGAACCAGTTGGAAGCAAAAAAGGCTGGGATTGTAATCCGGATGCAGAAGCTGGAGCAGGAATATCAGGCTTTGCCGCAGGATACGGGTATACGTACAGCTTTCAAGATGCTTGTGCAGGAGCAGCACAAATATGAAACGAAAACGGCAGAGTGTAAGGAGATCGAGGAGCGTTGGAAGAAACTTTCAGAGCAGATACAGGAAAAGAAAAAGAAAGCGATAGAAATTGCGCAGCAGTTGTATCTGCAATGTACGTATGCCATATTTCAGGAAGCAAAGGATGCGGCAGCAGAGTATGAAAAGAATCTGATCGCGTTAAAGTCTGCGCATGAAATGTTTTTACAGAGTGTAAGGCATATGAAAGATCTGACCAGGCGTCTGGAAAGCATTGATGCAGATTTGGATGAAATCCGTTATGATCTGTCGGGTGCGCAGCGTCACCTTGTAAAGCTGGAGCAAGAACATGCATCCATCGTGGAGCAATTGAAACTGACGGATTACGAACAGATCAGGGAACGGCTGGATGCCTGTATTACATGGCTGAAGGAATATCCAGAGCATCTGAACCAATGCTTGCAGAAACGCGCCGGAATAAAGGAGCATCTGGATACATTGCGTAAGCAGGAAGAAGCAGGCGAAAGCCAGAAACAGATTCTGGAACAAAAGCGTATCTGGAGGGGGAAATGTTACGAGGCAGAATTTGCCCTTGCAGTCCTTTCAAAGTGGAACAGAATATTTTGCAAAGATAATGAAATGTATATCGTGGAAAATCCGTCCGTATTTGCAGGCCTTTGCGCAGGGCACACAAAGCAGGTTTCCTGTATGTGTATGAACGGGCAGCCGCGATTGGCAGGGCTTGTTACGTTAGATCTTCTGGCGGCATCGGGAACGTAACTAAAAATATATAAACATTATATAATATTATAATTTGTATAGTATTTACAAGGGATAAGAGAATAAAGTTGATACTATAAGAAATAGACGGTATAATATGGATAGACGATAAATAAAGTTTATTTTATGGAGATAGATACCTATGAACAACGTTATTCAATTCCCTAATAGTGATGTAAAAGAATATAGACAGAAGTGTTGTTTCATGAATAGAGCTATACAGGTAGAAGGAGAAGATGGAGAACTTCAGAAGTATCCTTGTATCGTGTTGTACGAAGAAGAAACAGATATCCCTATCCTTTACACAGGGTTAGAACGATACCTTTGTCATCTGGTTAAGAGTGAGCTTCTGAATGGAAAGACATTATCAGCTAAGGCATATGCTATTTGCCACTTCCTAAATTACATACTTAAAGAGACAGATATCAATTCATTGCATGAATGTACTCTTGAAACAGTAAGAGGATTCCTTAAATCAATAAAGACGCAGGAAGATGGGACTGAATACAACAAAGGCACATGGCTCCGTTACAGAGATTATGTTATGGATTTTTTGTTGATGTATTACACGTATAACAGAGATATACTTCCATTCCAGTACGTAGGAGAGGAATTAAAGTCACTTACCATTGTAAAAGATGAAAAGCATCATAAAAAGGCGACAATCATACATAACGCATCGCTTCATATTTCAGCTCCTAAGACCACACATAAGAAGAATCGTATTCTTGTAGATGGATATTTGGATTTACTGCTTTATGAAGCAAAGAAGTATGAACCAGATATAACACTTGGCATTGCTCTTGGTGCTTATGCAGGACTTCGTGAAGGAGAGATAGTAAATGTTACCTGTGGTGGATTGCAGACGCTCAGAAAAGGATTTGGAATGGTATCTGGTATAGAAATAGACCTAACAGATAAAGCTCCTTATTTTAAGAAGTGGAGTAAGAAAACAGATCCCGGCACGATTAAGAAGAATCGTACTCAAAAGGTTTACAACGATTTCATTTCAGATATCAGTGATTTATATGAATATCATATAGCATTGATGGAATCGAGAGGATTTGATATCAGCAAGGATGCACCGTTATTTGTAAACAGACAGGGAAATCCAATGACAGTGCAGACTTATTCGGACAGAGTAAAGAAATTGTTTTATGAAAGATTCCTCCCATCCTTAAAGAGAACCTGTGAATTACAAGGAACATATGCAGACAATGCAGCATTTATTGAAGCTTACGAGATTGAATATCCAGGTGCCCATATGTTTAGACACTGGTTTACGATGTATCTGCTTACAAAAGCGAGACTTACAAGCGGTGAGATTATGAAATGGCGTGGCGATTCTAGTCAGGAGTCTATGAACGATTATATTCACGAGAACGCAGATTTAATAGAGATTTTCAGGGAAAGCTCTTATACTTTCCAGTCACAGATTTTGGAGGATATATTATGAAATGCGAAGAATGCAATTTTTGCAAATACGATAATTCAATCAAAGAATTTGTTTGTTCAATAGAACCCGACTTACCAGTAGTTTTTAAAGATGTTGAAATTAATTGTGAAAAAGCGAATCCAATTGTCAAAAAACAAATAACAAAAGTAAGGAAGGTGTGATATGTCAGATACCAAAGAGAAAAACGACAACTTAATAACGATATATAAAGCTGCTCGGTCTCTTGGTATCAAGGCAAATGTTCTTTAATATCAGATTGATGCAGACAATATCGAATCTGTAGACGGTATGGTTTATGAATCCGTCTGTGATAAGATTTTCGAACAGCAATCGACTTATGTTGGAATCAAAGCTTTCCTACAGAATCATGATAGCGTCAGATTTGAGTCTAGATACGTTAAAAATCGTAATAAATATATAGATTTTCTTGAAGATAACGCTTATTTCGGCATTGAAATCATTGAGCCAGAGAACATACTGTTTGATCTTCCTGAGCGAGAAGACTTCTACATCACAAAGGAAGATGCACAGTTACTCGAGTATAAGAGTGAACAGTTCTTTGAAGAATTTGGTCTTACCGAAGAAGAAAAGGTTCGATGGATTATTAATCATTCTAAAGGTCATCCGTTAACCACCGAATATATTAAGAAATATCTGAGCTACATTGAGGATGAAGATAATATTTATACTCCATCACTTACAGCTTTTGTGAGAACTATATTTGATATGTCAGATATAAAGCAACTCACAGATGAAGATATTGTTTCTGCAATCGAAGATGCTGATGCAGTAAGAACTAAGAACCTGCTTACAGATTTCTTTAAGTATGTTGCCAAGTATGAAACTGTAAAATATCACAATGTAGAGCTAAAGAAAAAGGAAAGTGATTCGGAGCCGGCATATCCTTATGAGGATTTCATAAGGCTTGCAAAAATACTTTTTAATACTGATTACGATAAGGAACATAAGCTTACTCAAAAAGCTCTTGAAAACAGTAAATACATTGAAATGTGGATGTTTTTATCCTGCCATTATATATGCGGTTGGCGTTCTTCTGATATCTGCGACAGATGGGTTTATCCAGACCTTAAAAGTAATGATAATCCATTCAAAATAAAAATAGATACCTTAAAAGAGGATATTCTAAACGGTAATATTTCAGATGAAACTTATGAAAAGGTCGCTCTTTATGCTATCAGAAGAATTGAGATGGCATATAACGTTCCTCAGAAGACTGGACTTGGAAAATTACGGTCCGAGATTGTCCCAGAACTTAGGACATTCTTCGGAAAATTGATTTTGATCGCTGAGTATCATCATATAACATCGGGTGAAGGATATATGAATTCGCACCGCGCAGCGATGTATCGCAGTTGGGTTATATGCAGAGATTTCTTTGGAGATGATATATTTGCCATTACTGGCAAACATTCATTCTCGTCACGAAGGCTTAATAAATCCTATTTGCAGGGATTAGAGCAGTCGGCAAGGAACAATGGAAATACGACTCTTGTAGCTCATGTGGTAGCATCATTTGCCCGTAATCATTCAAACATTGATATAACAGCTATTTATCTTAAAGATCATGGACTTACAGGTGAGAGTGCAGAAATTGTTCTTTATATGATGATGCAAAGAGGTGTATTTAGTGTTTCACTTTACAACGCACTGATTGCAGCTTATCCAGAAGCATTTGAAAAGTTGTCAGCCAAAGAGCAGACAGCGATTATGGAAAAGATACCATTGTCTGCATATGAACTGGAAACAGTGGGAACTGCACTTATAGCCTCAGATAGAATGACAGAAGTGTTTACAGAAGGCAAAACAGAAGAACCAACTGAGATTCTTAAAGCCATGTTTGCTATTGCTCAGGGCAGAGGTAAGGGCAAGGACGCAGGTATTTATTGTAAGAAAAAGGCTTTAGGTTATGCTTGTGAAAATCCAACATATGAATCATGTTTAGCAAACCTTTGTCCATATCATGTATTCACAAGCGATGGTGTACCTGCTCTTGTAAGGGTAATTAAAGAATATCAACTAAAGGAACTTACTACTGGTAATAAGAAATATGGAATAGCACTTAAAACAAAGATAATTCCTGCATTTCAGAACATTATAAATGCAATCATTAAAGAAATGTCCGAGGAAGATAAAGCAGGAACAAAGAAACTGATCGAGGAGGCTCTGAATGGATAATCTATTACGAAAAATTGAATCCGATGAAGTGGTTGTCTATACAGACCAAGTTTACAGTATAGATGTTTTAAATAAATGCCGTGAAATACATAAAAAGCTTATAGATGAAGGCAAAATCGAAGGAGATTTTGATTCTGATAAGTGGATGGGATATTCAGGCGTAAAGAAATTTGGAATGGATTTCTCAATGGATATCGTTCTTTACAATAAGCATATCGGAAAAGAATTTGGCATTACAGCCGACATAATGAAAAATATGCTTCGATGCTATGCGATTTACTGTAATGGAGTTTATGTATATCAGACTATTGCACGAGAAAAGATAGGTATTGTTAAAGATTTTCTGCTGAAATACAAGGATAAGGATTTCAAGTTAACAACAACAGGTATTACTACAGTTGAAGATTTTCTTGGTTTTATTGGTACACCAGACAAGCAGATTGAGCAGATTGTTTCAAACATTAGGCTTGTCAAAAATGATGAGAAAGCTCAGAGAGAATTATCACCGATTATTAATTATCTCGTTATTGAAAATGAAATAAACCATATTTATAGAGAAGGCTGCGATGAGGAGACATTCAAGAAATGGTTTCCGATTTACTTCTGGGTAAATATCACTTTTATATTACCACTCAGAGCCACAGAAATGCTTCTTACGCCACAGAAATGTATTTATAGGGAAAACGATAAGACATTCCTCAAAATACGCCGTACAAGGCTTAAAAAAGGCACAAGAACCGTCTACTACGATGTAAATAAGGATTATAAAGAATTTACCTACGAAATTCCTGATACTGAAGTTATCCGCAACATTGAAAAGTATATGGAACTGACAGATTCGCAGAATAGGCGATTTCTTTTCGAATACAATGAATTGATGATTAATGACATGCTATCATTACAGGCATTTAACCATCTTGTAGCTGCGTTTGTTGAAGAAAACATTATCGGTAACAGCAGATACGATTTTGCAAAATATGCTACTGGTATCAAGGAATTTGAACCGGTTACAGCAGGCGACAGCAGACCAATTGCTATGGCAAATCTTTATTTTCAGAAGTCAGGAGAAGATATATGTAGACAGCTTGCAGACCATATAAATATTAATACCAGTTCAGGATATTATACAAATATTTCGGAAACTATATGGGCTTCATCGGTAGTTCGGCTTCAAAAGAAACTTGATTATGAGTGGCGATATTCAAGAGAACAGTATAAGCAAAGTAACTCGATGGCAGTTGATACTGGAAAATCGGTTTGTACTTCTCATAAAAGAATGCTTGATGAAGAAAATCTTGATGACTGTGTAGAACAAGGACACTTAGCCGATTGTATGGGCTGTAAATTCTATAGACCTACAAAATCCGAATTAGAAGCATTTATGAGTTCTCAGCAGAAAAAAACGGATGACAGTGCTAAAAGAGTTATCGAATTTATGAATAATACAATGAGCATTAAGAATAAGGATTTAACCTTGGAAGAAGTATTCTTATCAGTTCAGACAGATGCAACAAGATATCGTATGGGTTGCAATATTAAAGCAGAGGAGAAATTAGAGGAATGGCAAAGACTCAAAAGTATTCAGAAGACCAGCTTTTAGAAGCTGTTATCAAGTTCTCTGAAATAGAAAAGAAAAAGATAAAGGCTACTGAGTTAGCTGATTGGTGCAGGCGTAATATTGAAGGGTTGGAAGATGTTAGAGATTACCATTTTACTCGTTCCATTAAGGAAAAGGACGAAAAGACAGGTAAGATGGTAGAACGCCCAAAACTTTGTACATTAAAGATTGAAGAAATCAATAAGTCTCGTAGCCTTACAGTTGGTATTAACACGAACCTTCTTCTACGTGCATCTAACATTGATACCTTTATGGAACAACCTGATGCAGCAAAGAGAAAGATGATTGTTGAAACCAGAGAAACTGTAGACAAGCTTCTTACTCGTAACGGAAATATCACACGAGAGAATGAAGCATTAAGAGCTGAAAACAAATCTATGAAATCTGACATATTAATAATGACAGATAAAATAGATGTTTTGCAAAAAGCACAAGATAAATTGATTAAGCAGGTGTCATATTTAATGAAAGCGACTGATGAAGCTACAAGAAAAGAAATGCTCGCCAAGATGGGAATTGAAGATGAATCAGTTGATTTGAATACATATTCTGAAAGCTTAAAGCAGGAATTATCAGAAGTTATGGACATCAATAAATCACTTAGAAAGTATCTGTCAGAAACAGATGATGCGTCTGATACAAAAGAAAAACAAACTAATATTACTGGTGATATAATGTCGGGATTGGATTTTTAGGAGTAATTAATGGGAAAGAAGATCGAAATCACAAAGGAAAACTGCATAGCAACAACGCATCCACAGATTGCTGCACAGTGGCATCCTACATTGAATGGAGAATTAACACCTAATGATGTACGAGAAGGTTCTACTGACAGGGTATGGTGGCTTTGTGATAGAGGTCACGAGTGGCAAACGGAAGTAAGATGTCGATGCCAAAGGAATAATGGTTGCCCTTGCTGTAACGGTAGATATGTTATCAAAGGTGAAACAGACCTTGAATCGCAAAGACCAGACTTGGTAAAAGAATGGGATTTTGAGGAAAATGGCGATTATACACCTGATAAGGCATCTATTCATTCTCCAAGAAAAGTAGGTTGGATTTGCAGTAAGGGACATAAATGGATTGCTACTGTTGAAAAGAGAACTCAGCGAAATCAAGGCTGTCCTTATTGTTCTGGTCGTAGAGCTATTCCGGGCGAAACAGATATCGTTACAACAAATCCAGAGTTAATGTCTTTATGGGATTATGAAAAGAATTCTGAAGAAGGTATTTATCCTGAGAATATTAAATCAGGTTCTGATGTAAAGACATGGTGGAAGTGCGAAAATGGACATTCCTGGCAAACTCGAACTAAACATATCGCTATTAGAAAACAAGGATGTCCATATTGTATCAATCATAAAATTATTTCTGGGGAAAATGATTTTAAAACATTAGCCCCTCCTGGATTATTAGCTCAATGGGATTATAAAAAGAATACTGTTAGTCCCCAAAAAATAGCATTAAGATATAGTAAACCTGTATGGTGGAAATGTGAAAGGGGACATGAATGGAAATGTTCTCCAGATAGTAGGTTCAAACATCTTCCTTTTACGCAATGCCCTTATTGTATAGGTCAGCATGTTATAAAAGGAGAAACGGATTTGGAAACCAAGTTCCCAGAAGTATTAGAAGATTTTAATTATAAACGAAATAGAAAAAAACCAGACGAAATACATTGGGGTACACCAAAAAAGGTATGGTGGCGCTGCCATGTGTGTGGATATGAATGGCGATGTGGAGTAGCTAACCGTACAAAGGTTGGAACAGGATGTCCTAGATGTAATGGTAAAGTAAGATAGGGAGGTTTTTGTATGGCAAATGTTCTCATCATTAACGAGAAGCCCAGCGTTAGCATGGAATTCTCACGAGTGTTAGGTGTAAAACAGACTGAAAAACACGATGGATATATTGAAGGATATTCAGATTTTTTTGGATGCACTATATGGATTACATGGTGTATTGGTCATTTAGTGACGCTATCATTTCCTGAAAAATATGATGAAAAATATAAAAAATGGAATATAGATGATTTACCTTTTCTTCCAAAAGAATATTTATATGAAGTAATACCAGATGTAAAAAAACAGTTTAATGTTGTGAAAAAATTATTGAATACTGTTGGAACATCGGATAATGATAGAAAAGAATTATCGACGTTATCAGATGAAAAAAAATTTTTGGTTCCTGTTGAGGTGGTATATTATGCGGGAGATCTGGATCCGGAGGGGCTTTTGATTGCGCAGAAAATTTCTGAGTATTATGCAGGAGAATTTCATTACTGGCACATGACAGTTGAGGATTATGAAAAAAGCAAGTCGAATGAAACAATTTCCGAGAAACGGATAAAAAGTCTGGAACGCATCACGGATACAGAGTTATTTCCGGTGGCAGAAAAAATGCGCCTGGACCGGCTGGCCGGATATCAGGAAAAAATAGAAATAAAATAGAGGCTTCTGGCATAATGGTGGAAGCCCAGCACCATAAATTAATAACAACATATTGAAAAAACCACTTGCGTCCCTTAATGTATTAACTGCGAAGAAAACCACAAAAGGAGTATTCACAAGTGGCTTTATTCTGGCGATAGCGGCAGGACGTGAAGATGTTTTTTGACAAAACGCGAATTGTCAATTTGGGAAAATGGTATTGTACTCGAAAATAGGAAGGCGTATGATAAAAATATAAGACATGATTAAAGCGGAGGAAAAGATAAGGAGGCAATTGATGAAAACAATCAAAAAAACAATTCTAAGTTTTACACTTGTATTTTTTATGATGATTTTGCCAGTCGGTGACAGTGCCGGCATGGTAACGGCACAGGCACAGACAATGGTCTATGTGACGCCAACCGGCAGTAAATACCATACCCACAAATGCGGGCGGGGAAATTTTTATCAGACGACACTTTCCAATGCATTGGCACGCGGTCTGACACCGTGCAAGAAGTGTTTTGGCTCATCGGGCGGATATTCGCAGACGCGGAAATCTTCCACGACAACCACGAAGAAGACAACGAAGAAAAAGAACACCAGACCGAAGATAAGTCCGCTGTCGATCAGCAGTACAAAGATTGTGCTTGTAAAAGGACAGAGCAGGAAACTTACGGTAAAGGGTGGTGCAGGAATCGTTTCCTGGGGCAGCAGTAATACAGCGGTGGCTGGTGTCTCCGCCGGAAAAGTGGTCGCAAAAGGAAAAGGCAAAGCAACCATTACGGTAAAGAAGGGAACGCAGAAGAAATCCTGTCAGGTGACAGTAGAAACGCCGGAACTGAATAAGACAGCAGTGGAGATGGACGTGGAAGATACGGTTTCTCTGGATCTGAAGGGATGCAGTCATGACGTGGAATGGACATCTTCTGATGACGATATATGCGAGGTAGAGGATGGCATACTGATACCGTATAGCAGCGGTACGGTTACAGTCAAAGCAAAAGTACATGGTATGGTGTGGAAATGCAAGGTTGTTATCACAGACAGCACAGAGGATGACTGGAACGATGATTTGGATGATGATTCGGATGATGATTCGGAAAATGCCGATGACGGATATATGGATGACGAAGTGGACGCTGCTGCATAAACCAGTTGACAGATTCCTTTCGGAAGTATAATTATAAAAAACAAAGGGCGATGTTGTTCAGACACTGCCCTTTGTTTTTTCTGGGGAACTTACAATAACAAGATATCTTGATGGACAATTACCTTCAGTTAAATATGTCGTTGTGATTCCAAAGGTATATTGGTATAATAAAGGTACTATAAGAAAGAGAATGTAAAAATGAAGAAAAGAATAATAACCTACCGCCAGAAAATAGATTCACTCTTAGCCAATGCGGACAATATCTCTCCGGAACAATGGAACGCAATTCTGCAGGAACACCTGACACAGATTGTTTTTTTCCAACATGAGAGGCTGGTACATCTGATCGTGACAGTTACATTTGCGATTCTGACAATGATTTCAATTGTGGCGGCGCTTATGATCTGCAATCCGTTGTTGTATGCGTTGACGTTATTGTTTCTGGTGTTGTTGTTTCCGTATATTATGCACTACTATCCGCTGGACAATGAGGTGCAGAAGATATAAGTAGGAGAAAATCCATGGAATATATAAGAGTGACGAAAGAAAATATTGAAAACGAGCATATCTGCTGTGCGATTTCAAGCAACAAGGATATACAGGCAATATCAAAGAAAAACTGGCTGAAAGAGCGATTTGATGATGGATTGGTATTTCTCAAGAGTATAGAGCGTGGAAAATGCTTTATCGAGTATATTCCGGCAGAAAATGCATGGAATCCGATCAATGCAGATGGCTATATGTATATTGACTGTCTGTGGGTGGCTGGTTCTTTCAAGGGCAATGGTTATTCGAATGATTTACTGAATGCCTGTATAGAAGACAGCAAAGAGAGGGAGAAAAAGGGAATCTGTATCCTGTCAGCCACTAAGAAAAAGCCTTTTCTGGCAGATCCGAAGTTCCTCAAGTATAAGGAATTTACAGTCTGCGATGAAGCGGATAATGGTATTCAGCTCTGGTATCTGCCTTTTTCTTTGGATGCGGCTAAGCCTGAATTTAAGGAGTGTGCGAAGCATCCACACATTGAGCAGACAGGCTATGTATTGTACTATACCAATCAATGTCCGTTTAATGCAAAGTATGTTCCGGTGCTTCTTGAAGTTGCCAGGGAAAGAGCGGTTCCGTTTCAGGCAAACAGACTGGAAACGAAAGAAGAAGCACAGAATGCTCCGACACCGGTTACAACCTATGCATTGTTTTATAATGGAGAATATCTTACGAATGAGCAGATGAATGATAAAAGATTTATAAAGCTTCTGGATGGGATGGAAAAATAAATGAGCAAATTCGAACTCTACTCTCCGTAGGTTGAGGATATTCATACGCTGAAATAGAATGGTGTGGCAAAAATACTATTTGGGTAGTACGAGGGGGATTGGAATGGACAATATGACAGCAAAGGTAAGCTGTTTTGCAAGGGCTTATCATTATAATAATAACAGCATTCGCATTTTTACAGATGATATTGCGGAAAAACTGCTTGGAGAGGATTACAATCAGATAGCAAAGAGTATGTCTGATGGGATAGACTTTTTCTGCCCTGGATTTGAAGGGACGAGGGAGGAAGGATTAAGGCTCATTCTGGACAGACAATTATCACCATCTGTTTTAGGAAGAAGTGTATTTTGTGAGAGCAAATTAGCATATGCAATAGCGAATGGGTGTCTTTCATACCGGGATCTTGGTATCTGGCAGGAACACTTGTTCTTGCGCATCATGCTGAAATTTGTTATACTGTCATCACAACATAGGGAAGCAGAAACGGTAGGCGGTTTGCCCTCACGAAGGAGGGTTTTTAGCCATGATTACATATTCAGAATTGTCTCAATTTTGTTTATTGCTCGTCGCTGTCATCAGTCTGGTAATTCAGATTGGACATAAAAAATAACCGCCCCTCGCCAAAGATGCGGTTATTTATGTAACTGTTCATAGGCAAACCGTCTACGGCTTCCCTTGTTGTCTTTATTGTAGAAAAAGAAGGCGAAAAAGTCAAGGAGCAGTTAGGATGCGTTTCCCTAGCTTAAAAGCCGTAGACATTAAGTGATAAACATGATACATTTATGGAGAAGAGAGACATATAATCTTCTCCATATTTTTTTGGAGAAAATTATATGGGTAAAATAAATATGCAGGATTTCGCAAAATTCCAATGATTAAGAAAGTGCATGATGTGCTTATATATCAGAGAACATACCATAAAGACATTGCGACTCGGTTTTCTCAGAGAGAAGGATTTGAGGATCTGGTATTTACTTCTAAGACGAACAATCCTATCAATGCAGCTAACATCAAAGATTCTATCAATTATATTGTAGATCGGATTAACAGAGAAAATCCAGAGCAGCTTGATCAGAATGCTACTGCGCCCACAGCTAGGTAGCCCAGATAATAAAAATAGTTTCGCAAACGCCTAATAACAGCATCAGTAAAAGGAGGAATCGACGAATGAGACAACGAAAAATGAAACAACGGAAATCAAAACAAAGCAAATCATTAGCAAAAATCCTGACCTTGGGGATTGCCGCAGCTACGGTCGTGTCATCCATGAGTGTACCTGGTGGATTGCTCGCACCGGAAACGGTATACGCGGACGACAACACCGGGGCGGCAGAGTCCGGAGATCAGGGCACAGAGCCACAGGAGAAACCACTTTCGTTTGATGTGGTCATAGGACCAAACGATAGCGCTACCGTATATGTTATGCAGGTGACAAATCTAGTAAATACTGATACGATGAGCTATCAGTATAGTATCAATGGCACAGATTATTACCCATTGCAGGAGCTTCAGACGAAAGAGAAGTTTGGTGCGCGTCAGATGGTTGATCTTCACGTCAAAGCGGTTGGATCAGATAATAATATTTTGTCAGCTGGCAATTGTAAGATTGAAACTCCGAGAGACAGCGACGTTCCGACGATCTCCGGTACTGACAAGTTTTCGGACCGCACGGAGGTGACGATCACAACGACCCCCGGTGCAATCGTTTATTACACAACAGATGATACAGTGCCAACAAAGGGATCGCAGCAGTACAAAACACCGATTACGCTGACAGAGACGACTACGATCAAGGCGATTGCGATAGAAGATGGTCATATCATGAGTGATGTGGTCGGAAGGGTATTTGCGAAAGAATCATCCGGCGGCAGCAGTTCGGATGGGGGCACTTCCGGTGGAAGCAGTTCCGGTGGAAGCAGTTCCGGCAGTAGCTCGGGCAGTGGCAGCAGCTCATCAGGCAGTTCCACCGACAGCGGATCTGAAACTGCTCCGCCACAGGAGGATAACAAGGACAAGACTACGACTAAGACTAAGACCGAAACCAGAGAAGATGGTACAGTTGTGACCACGACTGAAATCCGGGCAGAGGACGGTTCCATACAGATCAGGACCGAGATCAGAAATGAAAAGACAGGAATGAATATCGTGGTCAATGTATCGAAGAATGCCAAAGGGAAGATCACTTCAGCTACCGCAGAAATTCTTGATAGAGGTTTTGGCAATGTGAAGATCTCCGGGGAAGCACTTTCAGAGATCGTAAAGGCAGCAGGCACGAAGAAGGTAAAGACCACGATCAAGATGCTCACGAAAAACGACTGGGTCATCCGGGAAGTGACGGTCAATGTAAATACGCTTCTGAAAAGAACCGTGAGACCTAAAAAAATGAAGATCATCGAGATAGATCCAGAAACAGGTGAGAAGCTTGTAGTCAGTAAAATGCCTTTCAGGGTAGCGGCAGATGGAAGCGTTGAACTGGATCATAATGAGCTGGGTCACGGAACCTATGAGTTAGTGACAGCCGATGAGGAAGAAGCACTCACGAAACAAATACTGCGGTCGATCAAAGCCACGAAACAATCAGCCAGCATCCGCGAGAAGCAGGGGACGTACTTTTGGTTTAAGAAAGGGGTAAACTGGGACAATGTTGATAAAGTGACTTTTTCGGTTCTCAATCCGGATGTGGCGCGCGTTAGCTCAAATGGCAGGATCACGGGTCTGAAGCCCGGAAAGACAGTTGTCAAGGCGGTTGTCAGACTGGAAAACGGTCAGTCAAAGGTCATAAGAATGACCGTAACCGTAAATAAGAAGAAGTAACAGCTGTTGGAAATACGTTACTGGAATGAGGCACGATTAAACAGTAATGGGATGACGGAATCTGGCTGACAAACACCCCCCCTGGGGCTTGTGGTTTTTCTGTTCTATGGTAAAGTAGGTACAGAAAAAACTAAGTCTCAGGGGGAATTTT
>UMEZ01091995.1_pt1 | contig 15840 bp, 10 predicted proteins | sample 1964841 | NCBI WGS metagenome assembly UMEZ01 (sample SAMEA4836029, study PRJEB28245) | human gut metagenome | biome: gut microbiome; material: fecal sample | place: Denmark | collected 2008 | reverse complement strand
AACTCCAGTCCATATGCTCGATCAGATAATGTTCCATTCCATGATAACATTCTTCACAAATCGTTGTAAAAAATTCTTCTGCCGTCTGTGAGCTTAAATACCCTGGATCGTACCAGATTTCTTTCTGTTCGTTTGCGTTTGTATACAGCGCAATGCAATTCAATGACTCTATCTCTTTCATCTGCAGCGGAATTTCGGGAATTCCAAGCCGTTTTGTTTCAATCTGAATCATCCTCTGTGCATCACTTGTTCTTTCTTTCAGCGTTTTCTGACTCCACTCGCTCTCTTTTAAGCTCAGCAGAAATTCTTTATTTTCCCCAAAAATGGTCTCCTGATTCTGAACAAGGTTATAGTTCTTTTCTCGTTCGTAAAGTTCTGCCGCTTCGGACGGAGATTCAAACTTCTGATATATCATCATACACGTCGGCACCATACACACGCATACCGAAACAAACAGAAATGTATTTATGTCACTTCTTTTTAATCTCCAGGATTTTTTCGGAGAGTATTTTCCTTTTTTTCTATGCAAATCTCTTAGAACCGTAATAAGAAACATCCCATCCAGCGCAGCAAGAAACAACACAATTTTCAGTGAATACTGAGCAAACAAAAACAGCATCAGTATATTCGGCAGAAACGCATGGAACAAAATCTCATTTCCAGTTCCATCTGCACAATAGCTTCGAATGGGTGATGCCAGCCACAAAATCAGGCACAGCGCATAGGCAAAAAGCATTGTCCCCGCCGAAACATGAACTGACAGTTCTGTAATATGTACTTCAACCTGTTTTACATACATCACATACAAGATGCCTATCGGATACAAAACAGAACATTTGCTCAGCCAGTATGCCGCTGATTTTCTTTCCCGTTGTCTTTTCCGCTCCTCCATATCAGATCCCCCCTGATTTTTCTTCTGTTTTATTCAGAATACTTGTATGTTTATTTTAGCGTAATTTTTCGTTTTTGCCTATCCTGCATTTTAAGTCAAACCTTCCTGTAAACACAAAAATTGCGAAGCCCTTTTCTTTGCAGGACTCCGCAATTTCTTTTTACTCTATGATGCATAACAGGCAGCATATTTCATTTCGTATCAAACCTCGTCGCAATCATATGCACCACATACGGCACGAGAATGACCGGGATTGCAAGGTAGGCGAGAATGCTGTACGCTTTCTGGATCAGCGTCAGCAGGCCGAGCTGGGCGATGAGGAAGTCTGCGATGCAGCAAGCGAGGACGGCGAGGATCTGGGTGCGTCTGATTTTGCCTGCGGTTTTTCGAAGGATTTGGCATGCTGGACGAAGACTGCGACATTGGCAAGCTGGAAGGTTCCGTAGAGGAATGCGGCGTACAGGGCTTTGCCGAATGGGAGGTCTGCGGTTTTCATGGCATTTACAGTATCGCCGATCTTTCCGGCTCCGGCGATGATGTTCGGGACGTAGACGATCAGCAGACCGGCAATAATGCAGATGGACAGCACTGACGCTACTTTCCGCACCAGATCCGTTCCGAATACCGAAACGACGAAAATAATTTTCCAGTTTCATAACGATTCTCCCTTCTTCCTAACAAGCAAAAGGGCATACTGACCTTCTGTTGGTCAATACGCCCTTGTATCTCCGATGTGCTTTAGTATATCACAGTTTTAACGCGAATGCACTCAATTTTAAGCAAAACGCAAAAAATCCCGGGATTTTTCTCTCCCGGGATCTGAAAATTCTTACTATGTAATTCTTTTTTAAACCACACGTCTTACCGCAAGAATCGTGGTATACGCTGCGTTGCTACTGATCTTGATACCGTCGCGCTCATTGCTTGCGTGTACGATTGCACCGCCGCCGATGTAGATGGCTACGTGGCCGCTGTAGCAGATAATATCGCCCGGCTGAGCCTCTGCATAAGATACACCGCGTCCTACACCACGCAGTGCACTGGAGGAATGCGGAAGGTCGTATCCGAAGTGTGCGTAAACGCTCATGATAAAACCAGAGCAGTCAGCTCCGTTGGTAAGGCTTGTGCCGCCCCATACGTATGGATTTCCAATAAACTGTGTTGCATAGGATACGATGGCACTTCCGGTTGCGCTTCCGGTGCTGCTGGAGCTGCTGGAATCATCCGAGCTGCTGGTATCGCTGGACGAAGAATCATCGTAAGAGCTTCCTCCGTTAGACGGTGTTGTTGTCGTGGTGGAGCTTCCTGTGCTGGACAGTGTGTTGTCTGCCGTTGTTGTATTATTTGCAGCACTGCTTGCGGCTGCTTCTGCTGCTGCCTGTCTTGCTGCTTCTGCCCGGCGGGCTGCCTCGGCTGCTTCTGCTGCCTGACGGGCCTCTTCGGCTTTTCTTGCTGCCTCTTCGGCTGCAATCTCCTCCTGGATCTGCTGGATCTTTGCGTTCTGCTCTGCCAGTACTGCGTTGTACTGTGCAGCCATGTCGTTCAGGTCTGCGATCTGGTTTTCGTAGTCATCGGAAACGGCTTTTTTCTGCTCAAGCATTGCCTCAAGGGACTGCTGCTGTGCTTCCTGCTCTGCCTCACTAGCTTCGAGATCTGCTTTTTCATCTGCAAGCTGATTGCTGTAGTCTGTTACCTGCTGTACAAGATCCATGTACTCCTGCAGGCACTCTCTGTCGTATTTGTATAATTTCTGGGTGTACTCAGCCTGGTTGAGAATGCTGCTTAAATCTTTTCCCTCCAGAAGAAGTGCTGCCCAGCCGTTGTCTCCGCCGCTCTCATAGAGGAACTGGATTCGTTTTTTCATCAGCTCGTACTGCTCGTCCTCTTCAGCCTGGGACTGTGCCAGTTTTTCCTGTGTTGTTTCAATTTCTGTCTGTTTCTCTGCAATTTCATTTTTCAGATTTTCCACGGATGCCATGGTTACGACAAGCTGTGCGTCCAGGTCATCAATCTCGCCGGTAATCTGATTCTTTTTGGTTTCCAGATCGTCGATTTCTGCTTTTGCGTTGTCAAGCTGTGCGCTGGTCTCTGCCTGTGCTGCCTGCTGCTGCTGTAACTGCTCCTGTTTCGAGGCGCTTACTGTCATTACCTGAGCTGCACTTACGATCACTGCTAAACTTAAGGCAAGAAATTTTTTTCTCATTCTTTCACTCCCAAATTGATTCGTTGTATGTAGGTTTCTTTGTTTCAGGTTTCCCTGTTTCTTAGAAATTCAATTATTCTGTAACAATTTTGAAATATTTTTCCCAATTCTTTTACATAATATCACAATTCACAAATGGATGCAAGGAAAAATATCCCGACTTTTTGTAAACAATTCGTGAACAGTAACGATACATGTTATTTTACCTTCTGTACACTCACACAACTCAATTTGTATTGATCCGGCGAGGAAAGCGCATCGCCGTCAGGGATTGAAAAGTCCTCTGCGGAGAATTTCGCACAGAGTGCCCGGTACTGATCCTCTGTAAAGTACGGCACCGCATCCTGATTCCATTCCAGACTGATTTCCTGATCGGTCACGCCGCGCGTTACAATTTTCCCGCCTTCAAAATCCTTTTGTTTCATTTCTTTTAACGCATTGTAAACTGCAGTTCCATAATCCAGACGTACTTTCAACACGGCATTGGCGTACTCCTCCACGCCGCCGTTTGCGATCAGTGCTCCGCCTGCCGCAGATGCTGCTGCGCCAAGTACATTCTGATACGATGCACCGTCCGAGAAGAGAATCTGTCCGCCCTCACCATACCAGCTTTTGATTTTTTCCAAATACGACGGTGATACGCTGCTGCTTTTCCGATACGTATAATCCAGCGTGATGCTGTTTTCTCCAAGTCCCAGATCCGCAGCGGCCGCCTCTGCACCGAGTGCATAACCTGTCCCGTACTTTGTTCCGTTCTCTTCGTTTTTCTGTCCGATATAGCCCAGGTGCGTGTAGCCGGCCTGTACTGCCGCATATCCTGCCAGGTAGCCGGCCTCTGATACATCAATTTCCAGGCTTTCTGTATTTCCGCGGAGACGGCTGCGGCCGCTCTCACTGACCGGTTCTGCCTCCAGCAGCAGAAAACGGACATCCTTCCAGTCGCGCTGTGCATCGTAAACGGCGCGGCTCATGCTCGTTCCGGCACAGACGATAACGGATGCTCCCTTCTGCGCCGCCTCTTTGATGGTGTTTTCATAGTCCTCTGTTGTCCGTCCTGCCGGAACACTTGCTTCATATTTCAGACCGCTCTCGTCTCCATACTGCGCAAGACCGTTCCATGCTGACTGATACACGGCATCGGAAGCTACCTCACTGCCGTCGGTTACCAGCACCAGATCCACTGGTTCCGTCTTTTCTTTTCCGCAGCCGCCCAGCAGCAGCAACGACACTGCGCCAAGACAGAGCGCCCATTTCCAGCTCTTTCGCATGTTTACTCCCCTTGTATTTTTATTTTCCAGATTTTTTCTTTTGTATTTCTGATCTGCGTCTTTCACGCACCTTCTAGTATAGACAATTCCAGCGCAAAAAGAAAGAGAGAATACACGAACTACAAAGTTTTTTTGTATTCTCTCTTATTTTTTATAGAAGATATTTTACTGGAACAGATCGTTCAGGATTTCTGCCGGTTTCTTCCTGCGGTAGCCTTCACTGTCACTTAAGATACTGCTGCTCCAGGTGAAATGATTCACACCGGTCAGATAGGACCGGTCAAGAACTTTTACACCATACCGCTCATACGCAACCGGATAATACATTTTCATGTATTCATTTGCCAGCTCAATAGCTTCACTGTTAATGCTTCCTGTTGAAGAAACGGTTCCGCCAAGCTGAATATACGGCGGTGTCGCATGAATGACAACCACGCTGCCGTCCGAGCACTGGCCAATGACAATCCAGACATGACCGCTCTTGCTGACCACATCACCCGGCGTAAATTTCTGGGACGTATCGCCTGTCACGCAGGTTCCCCAGCCTTTTCTTGCAAAGTAGGCCGGCATTCCAGTGGAGGTTGTCGTTGCATACTCTTTCGTCACCTGATGTGCGGTCCATCCGACATAGCCGGAACAGTCAAGACCTTTTCCGTACTCATACAGATGATCGGAATAGTTGTAGGTGGAATTCTGTGTATTGAAGAATTGTTTCCACTGCGCATTGACGCCGTAACTCTCTGCCTCTGCGTCTGTGTGGCCGCCTCCCCAGATATACAGGGTGTTTCCAAGCGGAAGCAGTGCATTTTTCAGAAAGTTCCGTACGGTGCGGACACCGATCTGCGCGGACGGTTCAAATCCGTCCGGACTCTGTACCAGCTTGCCGTCCTCATCGAACACATACGTTTTTCCGTCGATCACCTGTTTTCCGGTTATCATGCCGCCCCAGTTTCGGAAATAGTATGTATTTCCGCCAATCGACTGCCAGCCGATTGCCATTTTCGAGTCAGATCCAAGGTAATAGAGGTTATTATCATAGGTAATAAACGCATTCTTGTACATGCCGCCCCAGCTTCTCGGATAATAATAGTTATAATCCCAGTATACCCAGCCGCTTGTCGCCATAACGCCGTTTTTGTCTACATAATAATAGTTTCCGTCGTACTGAAACAGCTCGTCATCTCTTCTGGTTCCATTGGCGTTGATCCAGTAATGCGTTCCGTCCAGAAGCAGCCAGCCCGTATGGCTTGTGCCGTCCTCATCGAAATAATACGTTTTTCCGCCGTTCTGCACCCAGCCGGTGGCAAATGTTCCATCTGAATTGGCATAGTATGTTTTACCGCCGATGGTAAATGTCTGATCATGGTACAGACCGCCCCAGCTCTGGAATGCGTATTTTGTTCCGCCGATGGTATGAATTCCGGTGTACATGCCGCCCCAGCTTCGGAAATAGTAGCGGTTTTTGTCGTAGGTGATCCATTCAGACGATGCCATCGTACCGTCTTCTTTCATCCAGTACCAGTTGTTGTCATATTTCACCCAGCCGGTCTGAAGCGACGTATCCTTGTTGATCCAGTAATACGTTCCGTTGGTCAGATACCAGCCCTCTTTTGTAATCTGCTCGCCGTCTTCCAGAAAATAGTATTTCTTTCCATTGATATCGCAGACACCTGTATAGAAGGTTCCGTCATCCTTTGCCCAGTATTTCTTTCCCTGCCAAGTAAAAGATTCGTTATGGTAAACGCCGCCCCAGCTGTGGAAATAATATCTTGTTCCGTCAACCTCTTTCATTCCGGTGTACATCACACCGTCACCGTCGAAATAGTATCGGTTGTTGTCATACGTGATCCATTCAGATGCAGCACGTGTGCCGTCCGCTTTCAGCCAGTACCATTTGCCTTCCAGCTTCAGCCAGCCGGTCTGAACAGAACCATCCTGATTGATCCAGTAAGTCTGATCTCCCAGCTGAACCCAGCCGGTCTGGCTGGCATGATAGATCGATCCGTCATTCTGCGCTATGTAGGTTTTTCCTTTTACGGTAAAGAAGGTGTTTCGATATACACCACCCCAGCTCCGGAAATAATACTCGTTTCCTCCGATGCTCTGGAAACCGTTTTTATAAATGCCGCCCCAGCTCCGGAAGTAATACAGATTGTTGTTGATTTCTTTCCAGCCGGATGCCATCATGACACCATTATCATCAAACCAGTACCAGTTATCATCGTACAGCAGCCAGCCGGTCTGCAGGACGCCGTCTTCTCTTACCCAATAATATGATGTGCCTTTTTTCAGCCAGCCTTTTTGTGTGATCTGCGCTCCCGTAGTATCATCAAATGCGCAGAGATCACCATGTCCATTCATTGTTCTGACTATTCCACGGGCAACGATACCATTTTCCTGTACATAGTACATTTTTCCGCTGATGCTGAGATACACATTTTTCTGAATGCCGCCCCAGCTCTGGAAATAATAGAGGTTTCCATCTACTTCCTGAAAACCATTTTTATAGATTGCTCCGTCTCCCTTGGCATAATAAAAATTATTATCGTATGTGAACCAGCTGTTTTCTGCCATGCGGCCGTTCCGGTCCGGATCCAGCCAGTACCAGTTTCCATTCCGATAAAGCCATCCTGTTTTCAGCTGTCCGTTCTCATAAAAATACCAGCCGCCGTCGCCTGCCTTAACCCAGCCATTCTGACTGGCCCGCACAGCAGCAACGCTGTCCTGTGAAGCCTGTGTCTGCGTTTCACTCTGTATCCCGCTCTGCTGATCCTCTGTCTCCACAGACTGGTCCATCACCGTGCTGCTCCCCACAGCACTCGCGGAAACAGTCGTCGGATGTACGCTGAGCATCAGCACCATAAAAAGTGTACCGCCCAGAAGACTTCTCAATTTTTTCTTCGATGTCATTGGTAAGTAACTCCCTTACTATATTATATCTGCTTTTCTCTCCATGTTATCATTAGAAATTATATTATCTTTTGTAATATTTTGCAATAAAAACGTAAAAAAAGAGACATTCACGAAGGAATGTCTCTTTTTTCTGTGTTTTATTTCATGCTCTATTCTGTCTTTTCAAGACAATATCCTGTGTTATTAGAACAGTCCTGTAATCTTTCCAGTAGCGTCTACATCGATACGCTCTGCTGCCGGAACTTTCGGCAGACCTGGCATGGTCATGATGTCACCGGTCAGGGCTACGATGAAGCCTGCACCTGCGGAGATTTTCAGGTTACGTACGGTAACTTCGAATCCGGTCGGTGCGCCGAGTTTGGTCTGATCATCGGTCAGGCTGTACTGGGTTTTTGCCATACAGATCGGGCAGTTGCCAAATCCGAGAGCCTCTAACTGTTTTGCCTGTTTCTGTGCATTTGCGGTCAGGACAACTCTGCTTCCGCCGTAGATCTTCTGAACGATGGCGTTCAGTTTCTCTTCGATGGAGCCTTCCAGATCGTATGCATAGGTGAAATCGTTCGGCTGCTCGCAAAGACGGACAACTTCTTCTGCCAGGGCTACGCCGCCCTCGCCGCCTTTTGCCCATACCTCGGACAGAACAACGTTGACACCGAGCTCTTTGCATTTCTCCTCAACCAGCTTCAGCTCTGCTTCGGTATCGGTCGGGAATGCGTTGATGGCAACGACACATGGCAGTTTGTATACGTTTGTGATGTTGCTTACGTGTTTCAGAAGGTTCGGCATACCTTTCTCCAGTGCTTCCAGGTTCTCGCCGTTCAGTTCTGCTTTCGGAACGCCGCCGTTGTATTTCAGGGCACGAACAGTTGCTACGACTACAACTGCATTCGGTTTCAGGCCTGCCATACGGCATTTGATGTCGAGGAATTTCTCAGCACCAAGGTCAGCACCGAAGCCTGCCTCTGTGATAGTGTAATCTGCTAATTTCAGGCACATTTTGGTTGCTGTTACAGAGTTGCAGCCGTGTGCGATGTTTGCGAATGGTCCGCCGTGAACGATAGCCGGAGTTCCTTCCAGAGTCTGTACCAGGTTTGGTTTCAGAGCATCTTTTAAGAGTGCTGCCATAGCGCCTTCTGCGTGCAGGTCACCTGCGGTTACCGGTTTCTGCTCGGATACTTTTCCGTAGGTATATCCGATGATGATCTTGGAAAGTCTTTCTTTCAGATCTGTGATGTCGCTTGCCAGACACAGAACTGCCATAACCTCAGATGCTACGGTGATGTCATAGCCGTCTTCTCTCGGCATTCCGTTTGTTCTTCCGCCAAGTCCGTCTACAACGCTTCGAAGCTGACGGTCATTCATATCTACGCATCGTTTCCAGGTGATCTTTCTCGGATCGATATTCAGAGCGTTGCCCTGGAAAATGTGGTTGTCGATCATAGCTGCCAGCAGGTTGTTTGCTGCACCGATTGCATGGAAGTCACCGGTGAAGTGAAGGTTGATATCTTCCATTGGAACAACCTGTGCGTATCCGCCGCCTGCTGCTCCGCCTTTTACACCGAAGACCGGTCCAAGAGATGGCTCGCGAAGTGCAACCATTGCTTTTTTACCGATTCTGGAAAGTCCGTCTACCAGACCTACAGAAGTTGTTGTTTTTCCTTCTCCTGCCGGTGTCGGGTTGATGGCTGTAACGAGGATCAGTTTTCCATCCTCCGCATTGGTGTCTTTTAACAGGTTGTAATCAATTTTTGCTTTGTACTTTCCGTACTGCTCCAGATATTTGTCATCAATACCTGCTTTTTCTGCGATCGCTGTGATCGGCTGCATGGTACATTCCTGTGCAATTTCAATGTCTGATTTGTAACCCATTGTTTTAAAATCCCCTTTCTTTTTTCCGCTTTGTCCGCCGATTGATAGCCATATTTTACCATGTTTTGTAAGATGATTCAATTGATAATTATTTATTTCACAATCTTTATACGTTTTGTACCAAAAAATGCAGAAAATTCCGCCAAAAGGCGGAGCGGCACAATTCTGCATTAAAAAAAGAAGGATTCCCGGCTTTTTGCTGCCGAAAATCCTTCTCTTTTTTATTTTTTAAGAATACTGCGACTCATCCACCTCAAACGGTTCGTCGCACGGTCCTTCGAGGAGGCGGTAGCTGCCCTGTGTGGAGAAGTAATACCATTTTCCGTCGATCAGTTTCCATCCTTTTACGGCGTAGCCGTTTGCGTCAATGTAATATCTCTGCTCGGTGTCGTTTGCATAGCGGTGCGGGTTCAGGGAAACCCATTCGCTTTTGGCCCATCGGTCTTCGTCTTCGATGTAGAACTTCCAGCCCTCATCGGTTTTGGTCCAGATGGAGGTTACCTGCTCTTCCATTTTTTCGAAGAATTTGGATTTCTGGGAGAGATCATCATTGAGCTGGTCGAAGGTCAGCTTCTCTGCAAGCGTCTGTTCACCTGAAAACAGGTTCGTTCCAAGACCGAGGTGGTCACCCTCAATGGTAGCTCCGAGACTTGCGATGGTGGTCGGGAACATGTCCATGGTGGTGAAACTTCTGTTTTTCTCCTGCTGCGGCTGGATCGGGGAGTTGATGATCACGTTGTATACGGTTCTGGTGTAGTCCGGATCAATGTTCTCACAGAAATCGGAATCCATCGTCAGATGGTCGCCAGAAATTACGATCGTTGTGTTCTCGTAGAAATCCTGCTGCTGAATCCAGGAAACGAACTCGGTGACCTGCTTGCTGGAGCAGTGCAGAACCATTCCGTACTGGTTGTCACCGTCGTTTTCTTCATCGCAGAGCTCACACGGATATCCATCCTCAAAATGGGTGTCTGCGGTCAGCATGGTGAAGTTGAACGGCTCTCCCTCTGCTGCGATTTCGGTCAGACGGTCTTTGGCAAAGGAAAAGAGTTTTTCATCCTCATAGCCCCACCATTCGTAATATCCTTCCGGGATCAGGCCTTTTTCCATAGCCCAGTTGTAATCGTCTACTTCGTAGTCGCCGTGCTCTTTAAAGTACTCTTCCCGGCCGCCGAACTGTCCGATTGAACCGATGAAGAAATACTGCTTGTAGCCTTCATCCGCCAGGACATCACCCAGGGTATTGATTTCCGGGAAGAAGCTGGCCTGATATGCCATCTCATTTCGCTGGATTCCGATGCTGAGAGGCAGACCGGAGGTCTGTGCGAAAATTCCGGCAATGGTCCAGGTTGCGTTTACGGTAGGCTGGCCGCCGCCGAGCAGCTCCGAATTGGAAAAACTGATGTTGTCTGTGGCAAGCTGGGTCAGCTCCGGGATATAGTTTTTATCGAATGCTCCGCCGGAAGCTTTGTCTGCGTAGGTGCTCTCCATGGATTCCAGATAGAGATAGATCAGATTTCGTTTCTGTTCCGGGAACGTGATATTCACGCGGTCCGGATCTACGTAGTTGTCTTCTACCACGGTATTGTACGTGCTCTGATTTTTCAGATATTCTTTTACGTCCAGTGCTGCCCACACGTCATTGATGGAATAGACGATGCTGGCGGCTCCTGCCGCGATACAGATCATCCCGAACGCCACATGGGCTTTGCGTTTTTCCCGAAGAAAAATGCTGACCAGAATCAGAAGGATGAGTGCTGCCGCTGCGATCAGCGCACTTGAGCAGACATAACTCATCAGAAGATCATGGCTGGTTCCGGCAATCGGGGCCTTTAACTGGTAAACAAGCTCTTCCATGCTCAGATTCGGCCATGTTTTCCGCATCCAGCGCTCGGACGTAAACAGCAGCACGCCAAGCGTTCCGATCAACACTGCAAACACAGCCAGCAGAATGCGCCCTGCTTTTTTCGTTTTTTTCTGTTTCTTGTGTTTCATCTTCCTACCTCCAAAAAGCATTACAGCTTACAAAATCTTAACTTTTCTTTACAATCGCCTTACGTATTATAGCAAAGACCGTTTTAAAAAGATAGAAAATTTTTATAAAATTTTTGCACAAAAAGTGCAGCCAAAAACATATTTTTTGCATGACACATAAAAACCCGCCCGGCACCGCAAATCTCTTCGCGGCCCAAGCGGGTTTTTCATCTCTATTCCGGGAAAGCCTTATCAGCTTGCCTTGTTCTTTCTCTGTTTGATGACCTTCAGTCGTGTGAACTCCTCGCGCTCCTTCTCCTCCAGTGCGTCCGCGATATCCTTGGACAGCTGGGTGTAATGCGGAATCGTGATGTTCTTCAGCGCGTTGGCACGCTTCTGTGTTTTCTTGATTGCCGCAGCAAGGCGGTACGCCGAGTTCTCTATCATGGAAAGGTTTAAGGTCAGGTCTTTTACTTTTTCAAAGGCCTGTCTTGCCTGATCCAGGGACTCCTTCGTGCTGTAGTAAGCATAAGTCGGGGCCTGTCCGGACGGATCAGCCTCTACCAGCGGAATTTCCACGCCCATGATACTCCTTGTCTTGATCCGGATAGATTCCTCCACCGGAACGGTATAGGACACGGTCTGTACGTTGGTGATACCGATCTCCATGTTCGCAATCTGCAGCGCCGCATATGCTTCGCGGAACGTCACATCAATCTGACGCTGAATATCCTTTGCCTCATCGATCAGGCCCATGAGCTCGCGGATCAGAATATTCCGCTTCTTGTCCATCAGCTCGTAACCCATGTGGGCAAGTTTCAGAGAGTTCTTTGCAAGAATCAGGTTTCCCTTGGTAGGAAAGGTATTCGGGTCCATTCCGATCTCACTCCTCTCGCTTACTCATTCATGGCATCGGCTTCTGCCTTTGCTTTTGCTACTGCATCAATGGTGGTCGGATGATAATACTGATCCAGAACCTTGGTGTTGACACGGTCGAGCTCTTCTCTCGGAAGCAGTCCAAGAAGCTCCCATGCCTTGTTCAGCGTATCTTCCATGGAACGGTTTTCATCCATTCCCTGGCCGATGAATTCATGCTCGAATTCATTACCGAATACCAGGTACTGTTTATCGATCGGAGAAAGCTCATCCTCACCGATAACGGATGCCAGGGAACGCGCATCTCCTACCTTTGCATAGCAGGAGAACAGCTGGTTCGCTACGTCCTGATGATCGGCTCTTGTGTAGCCCTCACCGATACCATCCTTCATCAGACGGGAAAGACTCGGCAGTACGCTGATTGGCGGGTAAATAGACTGGCCGTGAAGCTGACGGTCCAGTACGATCTGACCCTCGGTGATGTAACCGGTCAGGTCAGGGATCGGGTGCGTGATATCATCGTTTGGCATGGTCAGGATCGGAATCTGTGTTACGGATCCCTCTACACCCTGTACGATTCCGGCGCGCTCATACAGCGTAGCCAGCTCACTGTACAGGTATCCAGGATAACCTTTACGGGAAGGAATCTCTCCACGGGAGGAGGAAACCTCACGCATAGCCTCGCAGAAGGATGTGATATCGGTCAGGATAACCAGGATATGCATGCCTTTCTCGAATGCAAGGTACTCGGCAGCTGTCAGCGCTACCTTCGGAGTGATCAGACGCTCTACAACCGGGTCGTTTGCCAGGTTCAGGAACATAACAACGTGGTCAGATACACCGCTTTCCTCAAAGGTCCGGCGGAAGAACTCTGCTACGTCGTATTTAACACCCATAGCGGCAAATACGATTGCAAACTTCTCATCAGAATCTCCAAGGGATGCCTGCTGTACGATCTGTGCTGCCAGCTGGTCGTGCGGAAGTCCGTTTCCGGAGAAGATTGGCAGCTTCTGGCCACGAATCAGGGTAGTCAGACCGTCGATTGCAGAAATACCGGTATGGATATAGTTTCTTGGGTATTTACGGGTAACCGGGTTCAGCGGCAGGCCGTTGACGTTTCTTCTTACCTCTGCGTCAATTGGTCCCATGCGGTCGATCGGTTTTCCGATACCGTCGAAGGTACGTCCAAGGATTTCTTCGGAAAGTCCGATCTCCATCGGATGTCCGGTCAGACGGGTATGGGTATTGGTAAGAGACATGCTCGAAGTTCCCTCAAATACCTGAATAACGGCTTTGTCTTCGTATACAGCAACGATACGTCCCAGTTTTTTCTCATTGCCGTCTACGGTAAATTCTACGATTTCCTCGTAGGAAGCATTTTTTACACCTTCCAGAACAACCAGAGGGCCATTGACCTCACTAAGGCCTAAATATTCAATTGCCATGATGAATTCCCTCCTTAACCATTCTTCTCGAGTACCTTATCGTAGAAGGTGTCGATATCTTTTTTGTATGTGTCAAACAGATCCAGACGGTCATTCGGTACATCGTATTTAATAGAAACGACGCGGTCGAAGATCTTGTCCTCTTTCAGTACGGACATTGGCATGCCCATCGTCACGAGCGCTTTGGATTTCTTGTACAGATAAAGAATAACTTCCATCATCTTGTACTGTTTTTCCAGAGATACGCAGGTGTCATCCGGATGGAATGCGTTCTGCTGCAGGAAGCCCAGTCGAATAACTCTGGCGATTTCCAGGGTCAGCTTCTGGTCATCCGGAAGAACATCGCTACCGATCAGTTTTACAATTTCCATCAGGGAGCTCTCGGAGTTCAGGATTCCCATTAACTGGTTCCGCATATCTACAAAGTTTTTGTTTACGTGATCTTTGTACCACGGCGACAGATCCTGCAGGTATTCACTGTAGCTGGTCAGCCAGTGGATCGCCGGGAAATGACGGGCGTAAGCCAGAGATTTGTCCAGTCCCCAGAAGCAGCGGACGAAACGTTTGGTGTTCATGGTAACAGGCTCGGAGAAGTCACCACCCTGCGGAGATACAGCTCCGATGATGGATACGCTTCCCTCTGCGCCGCAAAGGGTCTGCATCATGCCGGCACGCTCATAGAAAGCGGACAGACGGGATGCCAGATATGCCGGGAAACCTTCCTCGGCAGGCATTTCCTCCAGACGGCCGGACAGCTCACGGAGTGCCTCTGCCCAACGGGATGTGGAGTCTGCCATGATTGCTACATCATAGCCCATATCGCGGTAATACTCAGCCAGTGTCAGTCCGGAATACAGAGATGCCTCACGGGCTGCAACAGGCATGTTGGATGTGTTGGCGATCAGGGTGGTACGGTCCATTAGCGGGTTGCCGCTCTTCGGGTCGATCAGTTCCTGGAACTCCTCCAGAACCTGTGTCATCTCGTTTCCACGCTCTCCACATCCGATATAGATGATGATATCGGCATCAGACCATTTTGCGATCTGGTGCTGGGTCATGGTTTTTCCGGTACCGAATCCGCCAGGGATGGCTGCTGTGCCGCCTTTTGCGATCGGGAACATCGTATCCAGGATACGCTGTCCTGTGATCAGCGGAACGGATGCCGGATATCTTTTCAGGGTTGGACGCGGTACACGGATCGGCCATTTCTGTGCCAGTGTGATCTCTTTTTCGGTGCCGTCTTCCAGTTTCAGTTTTACAATCGGGTCAAGGATGGTGTACTTTCCGTCTTTGGCAGCCCAGATAACCGTGCCGTTGACATCCGGCGGAACCATCGATTTGTGTACGATGGAACGGGTCTCCTGTGTCTCTGCAATGATTGCGCCGCCCATCAGCTCTTCGCCTTCTGAAACAGTTACATGGACATCCCATTTTTTCTCTGTATCCAGAGAATCTACGGTAAGACCGCGGCTGATATATTTACCGGACTGCTTTGCAATCTCGGACAGCGGACGCTCAATACCGTCAAAAATGTTGTTCAGGATTCCAGGTCCCAGTGTAACAGAGAGGGCATCTCCGGATGCGGTAACTGTTTCGCCTGGTTTCAGTCCTGTGGTTTCCTCGAAAACCTGTACTGTAGTGGTATCCTTTGTCAGGGCAATAACCTCGCCGACCAGACGTTCTTTACCAACGTAAACCATCTCGGACATTTTAAATCCGGTGTTTCCTTTCAGATATACGACCGGACCGTTGATTCCATAGATAACTCCGGTTTTATTCATGCTCTACACCTCCGTGAAAGATGAAATTCTCCCGCTCTTCGTTCAGAAGGGTCTCGAAGGAATTATCGATCAGAATATTTTTCTCCGGAATGACCGCGCGCACGCCGCCAAGGAACGGCATGGCCGAAATGGTAAGGGTTACGGAGAGTTTCTGCTCCAGGGAAGCCTTATGAGCTTCGTCTGACGGATCCAGATATAAGGTCAGTTTGTCATTTCCGGCAAACGTAACGGCTTCGCGGATTTTGCGCTCCAGATACTCCTCATAGGATGGATCCTTTTTATAAGCGGTAAGTTTTTCACGAACTTCTTTAAACAGTTTTTCTTTTAATTCCAGATTTTTACGGGACAGCTTCCGTCTGATATGAAGCTGATCCGCAGACAGTGTCTTATTGACATCACGTTTTGCTTTCTCGGTCTCGGCAGCAACTTCTTCTTCTGCCTGACGTCTTGCGGTTGCTTTATGCTCCTCGAAGATCTTATCCAGAGCTTTCTGGTGATCGCCGATCACACGTTCTGCTTCACGGTTTGCACTGTCCAGGGAATGATTATAAAAATTCTGAAGTTTTTCCTCAGTAGTCAATGTGTGTCACCTCCAGGGCATTCTTACAGTTTTAATCCA
>UMEZ01083286.1_pt1 | contig 15884 bp, 16 predicted proteins | sample 1964841 | NCBI WGS metagenome assembly UMEZ01 (sample SAMEA4836029, study PRJEB28245) | human gut metagenome | biome: gut microbiome; material: fecal sample | place: Denmark | collected 2008 | reverse complement strand
CCATTATGATGCATATATTAAAGGTAAAAAAATTAATGATTCATTCAAATTTGATTTGATAGACCCATATAAATATGATAATAAAGATATTTTTATAACTAGGTGTGATGCAAATGTTTTAGCTAAAAATATTATGTGCGATATTGTTTATATTGATCCTCCTTATAATTCTAGGCAATATAGTAGATTTTATCATGTTTTAGAGAATATTACGACTTGGAGAAAACCTGAGCTAAAAGGTGTGGCATGTAAGCCTGAACCGGAAAATATGAGCGACTATTGTAGAAGTACGGCAACAAAAACATTTGAAGATTTAATTAATTCAATTAATGCAAAATTTGTTGTAGTATCATATAATAATACATATAATTCTAAGAGTAGTTCTTCTAAAAATAAAATAACTTTAGAGAGCATAGAGAAGATATTAAGTGCTAAAGGTGAATTGACTGTTTTTGAAAAACCGTATCAATATTTTAATGCGGGAAAAACAAAGTTAGATAACCATAAAGAATTTATATTTATAAGTAAAATAAGAGGCAAATAATGCAAAAATCTGAATATCGACGTTCTCCATTTTTTTATGTTGGTGACAAGTTTAAATTATTATCACAATTAAAAGAACATTTTCCAAATAATATAAATAGATTTATAGAACCTTTTTGTGGAGGAGGAAGTGTTTTTTTAAATGTAAAAGCAAATAGTTATCGACTTAATGATATAGATAGTTATATGATTAAATTGCATGAGTTTTTAATTTCATATAGCCAAAAAGAAGATGAATTTTGGAAGAATATAAAAGAAACTATTGTAAAATATAACTTGACTGCAACTTATCTTAATAGAGATGTTCCTAGTGAATATAGGAAAAATTTCAAAAAGACTTATTTTTCAAAATATAATAAAGAATTTTATATAAAAATGCGAAACGATTTTAATGAAAATAAGAAAAATATGACGTTGTTATATTTATTGCTTATTTATGGTTTTAATCGCATGTTGCGTTTTAATTCTAAAGGGGATTTTAATCTACCTGTTGGAAATGTAGATTTTAATAAAAATGTTGTAAAAGCGTTAAATGATTATTTTCAATATGTCAAGGATAAAAACATAGAATTTTATAATATGGATTTTCAGAAATTTATTGAGAGAATGAATCCGCAAGAAGATGACTTTATTTATCTTGATCCTCCATATCTTATTACATTTAGTGAATATAATAAGTTTTGGAATGAAGATGAAGAAATTCGATTGATTGATTATTTGGATGACCTTAATAGAAGAAATATTAAATTTGCAGTTTCTAATGTACTATGGCATAGAACTAGGTATAATGGTACTTTTAATTATTGGGCACAAAATTATAATATTATAAAAATTAAAAGTAATTATATAAGTTATCATGATAATAGTGACAAAGATTCATATGAAGTTTTAGTAAAAAATTATTAAAAGAAGGAAGGTTAAAGATTATGAGTAGAGGACGAGCTGCACAGTTTAAGCCGCTGTCATTTTCTACAACAATGAGAAATCCTGAAAGAATAGCTGCATTTTTAAAATGTTTGAGTATTTTTAAGGGTCAAATTTTGGATAATCATATTATTTTTGAAGTTGTAAGATTATTGATAAAAGAGAAATTATATTGCCCGATGTATGTACAAAGAAATGTATTTTTACATAATATTTTTAAAAGTGAAGAAAAATTTTCAGAAAATCAAATTGATGAAATAATTGAAAATAGTCCGCAGGATCATAAAGAAGCCGAATTTGATAAAGGTTGGCCTTCTAGATTTGATACTTTTTATAAGTTGCCAATGGAATTAGGCTTTGTATATTATAAAATTAATGAGCCTATTATTATTTCGCAGACAGGTACCCTCCTTATAGATGCATATAAAAGTCAAGAAGTCAATAATGAGCAAATTAAAAATGTATTTTTAAATGCGTTAATGAAATATCAAACTAATAATCCATTCAGAAAAATATTAAATAGTAATGTACCTTTGATTTTACTTTTAGAAACAATTAAATTATTGAAAGAAGATAAAGAAGAAAATGGAGCAGGAATATTACGAAATGAATTATCATTATTGATATGTTGGCAAAATAATAATGCTTATGAATTATACAATCTTATTAAAAAATTGAGGAAAAAATATAGGTATAATTGTAGCGATGATATCATTTATAAAATATGTTTAAAACTATTATTAGAAGATGATATCAAAGAAAGTAAGAGATTTAAAAAGAAACAAATATTAGGGGAAGCTGTAGATGATTTTATAAGGAAAATGAGAATTACAGGCATAATTTCAATTAGAGGTAATGGTAGATTTATAGATTGTAATGCGTTTGAGTCTGAAAAAATAGAATACATTTTAAAAAATTATGTACATTATGATTCATTTGTAAGTAAAAAAGAATTTTTTGACTATATGTCTAAAGTTGATAGCAATATAATATGTTCTTCTCAAGATGTTGATAAAAAAATAGTTGAAGATATAAAACTGCAAACATTGAGACGTTGGGCAAATGAATATAGTATTAAAGATATAGCCAATGAGTTGTTAATTTTAGCTAAAAAAAGAGCAACTCAAAATAATGTTTTAAAATTTATAGATGAACCAACTAGATTAGAGTTTTTAGTAAGTGTAATATTAGTACAACATTTTAAAGATGCAAAAGTATGTCCTAATTATCATGTTGATGATGAAGGAATACCTACATTTACGGCTTCTGGAGGTATGGCTGATATAGAATATTATGACAAAAACTGTAAATCTTTGGTTGAAGTGACATTAATGACATCTAGAAGTCAATCAATAGTAGAAATGCCTGCTATAACTAGACATTTACAAGAAGAAATAAAAAAAGAGCCCCATAATTTAATTTTTTCAATTTTTATTGCACCAGTTATTCATGCTGATTCAAATTATATGAGTGAGTTTTCAAAATCACGTTATCAAGTTACTATACTGCCATATGATATAGAAGATTTTATTTCTGATATTAAAAATAAAACTTCGTTGTCAGACTTATTAGTATCATAAACCAAAGGAGGCACACCCATGATTGTTACAACTACACAAACTGTTGAAGGCAGGCAGATTGCCGAATATAAGGGTATTGTTTTTGGTGAAGTGGTATCCGGCGTAAATTTTGTTAAGGATTTGTTTTCCGGCATTACGGATATTTTTGGCGGGCGCAGCAGTACTTACGAAAATGAATTGCAGGAAGCGCGTGAAAAAGCTATTGACGAAATGTGCAAGCGTGCCGAAAGATTAGGGGCTAATGCCGTTGTCGGTGTCGATGTTGATTACGAAGTATTAGGCAAAGAGAATGGCATGCTGATGGTAAGCGTCAGCGGCACTGCGGTTAAATTAAAATAATATTTACAGTATGGGCAGCTTTAGGGCTGCTCTTTTTTTATGCGGTTTTGCAATTTTTATGCCGTAATTAAATTGATTTAGAACATTAAAAATTGTACGGTTTTATATTTCCCAACCTTTCTCAAATATTTCACAAAACAACTGTTAAAGTGTATTTATTGTAACGTTATTTCATATTGACTTAAAAACAAATAATAATTATAATTGATTACATAAGATTTATCGCAAAAACAGTGATCTCTTAAAATAAGATAGAAGGTTAGGTATTGAAAAATGAAAAATTTACAGAAAGAATACGGACTTTACATTAACGGCAAGTGGCAGCCCGCCTCCGACGGCGCCACCTTTAAAACTTACAGCCCTGCTACCGGCGAAGAACTGGCAGTTTGCGCCGAAGCAACGCGCGAAGATGTTGACGCTGCGGTAAAAGCTGCGCACGCTGCGTGGGAAAGCTGGAAGAACACCACTCCTGTTGAAAGATCAGTTATTTTAAACAAAATTGCCGATATTATCGACGCCAACGCACAGCATCTTGCAGAAGTTGAATCGCTGGACAACGGTAAACCAATCCGCGAAACCAGCATGATTGATATTCCGATGAGTGCAGACCATTTCCGCTATTTTGCGGCCGCCATCCGCACGGAAGAAGGCACTGCCACCATGCTGGACAACAACACTTTAAGCCTCGTCTTGCACGAGCCTATCGGCGTAGTAGGGCAAATTATTCCGTGGAACTTCCCGTTCCTCATGGCTGCGTGGAAGCTGGCTCCGGCACTGGCCGCGGGTGACTGCATTGTGCTTAAACCCTCCAGCACTACCAGCCTGAGCGTTTTGGAGCTTGTACGTTTAATTGAAGGCGTGCTGCCGGCAGGCGTGCTTAACGTAATTACCGGCAAGGGCAGCAAGTCCGGCCAGTATGTTTTGGAACACCCCGGCTTTGCCAAACTTGCCTTCACCGGTTCTACCGAAGTTGGCCGCGGCGTGGCACAGGCTGCCGCCGATAAATTGATTCCGGCTACTTTGGAGCTTGGCGGTAAATCGGCCAATATTTATTTTGATGACTGCAACTGGGATTTGGCTATGGAAGGCCTGCTTCTGGGCATTTTGTTCAACCAGGGCCAGGTTTGCTGCGCAGGCTCGCGCGTGTTTGTACACGAAAAAATTTACGATAAATTTGTTGAAGAAGCGGTTAAACGATTTAACGCCGTAAAAGTCGGCAACCCGCTCGATCCGGCAACGCAGATGGGCTCGCAGATTGACGCGAAACAGGTTGCCAAAATTGCCAGCTACATTGACATTGCCAAAGCCGAAGGCGCAACTATTGCCTGCGGCGGGCATAAGCTTACGGAAAACGGGCTTGATAAGGGTAACTTCTTTGCGCCGACGCTGATTACCAATGTTACCAACGATATGCGCGTTGCACGTGAAGAAATTTTCGGGCCTGTGGCTGTGGTTATTAAGTTTAAGGACGAAGCCGAAGTTGTTAAAATGGCAAACGACAGCAATTACGGCCTTGGCGGCGCCGTATGGACGCAGGATATTAACCGTGCCATCCGTGTGGCAAAAGCCGTGCAGACGGGCAGAATGTGGGTTAACACCTACAACGCTATTCCGGCAGGCGCACCGTTTGGCGGTTATAAAGAATCGGGCATTGGCCGCGAAACGCATAAAGTAATGCTGGAGCATTACAGCCAGACCAAAAATATTATGATTAACCTTGGCGAAAAGCCTTTGGGATTGTATTGACAACCGCTCTTTACAATGTTAAACTTTTAGTAATTACAAATTTGCAGCTGATGATAAGGAAAAGTACCTTTAAAAGGCAGCCTAAAGCGAGCCGGTGGCGGTGAAAGTCCGGCGGCGGGCATTAAAGGGAATGGGCCTTGGAGGCGCACTGCGAGCCGCAAGGGGTAGCAGCGCCGGGAATGCTTTGCCCGTTACCATAAAAGCGGATATCGGCATCGGCCCGTATCTTTTAAGCGGACTTATTTAAGTCAAGCAGGGTGGCACCGCGAAAGTTTACAGCCTTTCGTCCCTACAGGGATGGAAGGCTTTTTTATTTACCTGTTAAGGAGTGAGCGGCATGGAAGCAGCAGAAAAAGAAAAAAAGATAGTAACATTAACGGAGGTTAAACCAACGCAGGACGGTTACCGCTGGGTGGCGATAACGGCAATGCTTCTGGCAATAGGCATTATTCTGCATACCGTAAGCCCTAATGTTGGCGGCGTTACGCCGAACTGGACCATTGCCATGTATTCCATTGTAATTAACCTTACCAACCCTTCGCTGCCGCAGGCACTGGGCATTGGTTTTATTTCCGGCATGACGCTTGTGCCGTCCTCCAAATCGGCCTTTCCGCTGGGCAACCTTGCCAGCGAAGTTTGCGGCGCGGTGGTGTGCTGCCTCCTGGTTAAGGCCATGCTTGCCGTTAAACTTGAAAAATGGCGCCTGCGCCCGTTTATTGCCGGCCTTGTGGCAACAATGGTGAGCGGCGGCGTATTTACCTTTATTTTAAAAATAGTTTTGGGGCTGCCCTTCAGCGTATGGCTGTATGCCATGCTGCCGGTGGTGGCGGTAATAGGCGTGCTTAACGGCAGCATTACCTTTTTGCTGTACGGGCCGGTGCGCAGGCTGTTTTTTGTGCAGGAGGAAGATAATTGATGGAAACGGTTGCAGAATTAAAGCATTTTTATTTTGCTTACAAAAAGAATAACCTTGTGCTGCACGATATTGATTTTAAAATAGAAAAAGGCTCTTTTACCGTTATCGCAGGGCCGAGCGGCAGCGGCAAAACAACGCTGTGCAAGGCTATGGCAGGCATTGTGCCGTTTTATATGGGCGGCGCGTACAGCGGCGAAGTAATGGTGCTGGGCGAAAGCACCAAAGGCAAAAAGGTATCGGATATTGCCATGCGCCTTGGGCTGATGCTGGAGGATTACGAAAGCCAGCTTGTTTCCCTTACTGCGGGCGAGGAGGTTGCTTTCAGCCTGTTAAACCACGGCTTTAAGCCGGAAGAAGTTGAAGAACGCACGCGCAGGGCGCTTGAAGATGTAGGCCTGCCGGGGCGTGAAAGCTATCAGCTGGACGAACTCAGCGGCGGGCAGCGCCAGAGGCTGCTTTTGGCTTCGTTTTTGGCGGTGCATCCGGAAATTATCGTTTTGGACGAGCCTGTATCAGCCATGGACCCGGACGGCGCCAATTCGCTGTACAAGCTGCTTTACAAAATACATAAGGAATACGGCACAACCATTGTGGTGGTAGAACACCGCATTGACTATCTGCTGCCGTATATGACGGATTTGGTTGTACTTAAAAAAGGACGCCTTGTGGCGGCCGATAAGTTTGAAAATGCCGCCCGCGTTATGTATAAGGATGAAACCCTGCGGCATTTTGTACCGGCGCTGTGGCGCATTAAGCTGGGGCTTGAAGAAAAATTCGGCGTAAGCCTGGGTAATTGGCGCACGGAAGAAGAAGCCGTTGCGGAACTGAAAGCAAAAGGTTTTACAGGGGGTGAGGCGTAATGCTGGAGGCAAAAGAGGTTAATTTTGCGTATCTGCGCGGGCAGCCGGTGCTGAATGACATCGACATTAAAATTGAAAGCGGCGAATTCGTGGCGCTTTTGGGGCACAACGGCAGCGGCAAAACAACGCTGAGCCGCCTGTTCATGGCGCTTATTCATCCGCGCAGCGGGCAGGTGCTGGTGGACGGCACGGACATTGCCGCCATGGAGCCCGCCGATTTGGCAGATAAAATAGGCTATGTGTTCCAGAACCCGGATTTACAGATTTTGGAGGACACGGTTTTTGACGAAGTGGCATACGGTCCGCGTGCCAAAAAATTGAGTGAAGACAAGGTTAAACGCCAGGTGGAAACCGCGCTTGCCGCAACGGGCCTTGCGGATTTGGCAGACGCTTACCCGCGCCTTTTAAGCTTTGGGCAGAAGCGCCGTTTGGGTGTGGCGGCGGCACTGGCCTTAAACCCGCGCACGCTTATTCTGGACGAGATAACCAACGGGCAGGACGCTGTGGAAAAAGAGCGCATGATGAGTTATTTAAAGGCGCTTAATGAAGAAAACGGCATAACGGTAGTGCTTATTTCGCACGATATGGACACCGTGCGCCGCTATGCGCAGCGCACCATTGTGCTGCATAACGGGCATTTGGTGTTTGACGGTACGCCCGCAAAGCTGTTTGACGGCAGCATTAACGTAGAGCGCTGGGGGCTGCGCTGCCCTACGGCAACGGCAGTTGGCAACGCGCTGGGCATTACGGCAACCAGCCCGGAGGATTTTTGCAGCAGCATTAGCATGAAAGGAGAGCGGCAGGCATGAAAATATCGGCATTTACGCAGATTATAGTAACGGTAGCCGTAACGGCATGGGTATTTATTTTGCCGGTAATGGCTGTTGCCACCATTTTAGTGCTGGAACTGGCGCTGCTCCTTTCCATTAAGCACGACCGCATGACGATGGCGGCAATAGGCGGCCTGGCGGTATTTACCGGGCTGATGGTGCTTTTGCAGCTTCTGTTCGGTTCGCCGCTTGAAATTGCACTGGTCGGCGGCCTGCGCATGCTGGTTATGACCATGGCCTTTTTGTGCATGCTGGCAGCAACGCGCATACAGGATATTGCCCAGGCACTGGTAACAAAATTCCACCTGCCGTGCGAATATGCCTTTATGCTGACAACGGCGCTGCGTTTTGTGCCTAACTTTCTGGCAGACAGCACCATTACCTTGGACGCGCAGAGCTGCCGTGGCTATTCCAACCGCGGCAACGCGATAAAAAGGCTGATGTCCTACGTTGTTGTTATACGCCCGCTGGTAATGCGCGCCGTAGCCAAAAGCGAAACGCTGGCGCTGAGTATGGAGCTGAAGGGTTTTGGTGCTAACACCTATAAAAACATGCCGCAGCAAAAACTCGGCCTTGCCGATTACATTGTGCTGCTGGCGGTAATTGCTCTCAGTACCTACCCCTTCTGGCAGGAGTATGTGAAAATATAAAAAGCGCCTGCATTGGCAGACGCTGAAGCTGATGTAAGTTTTGGGTTTTGTATAGCAGGATAAGCTGGTGCCGGTGCACCGGTTATCTTTGCATAATTAAAAATTGAGTTAGCAGGGCTGCCCGAAAGCACCGGGCGGCTTTATTTTTTAGCAGGTTTATTTTCCTCGCCCCATGTGCAAAGCTGGTCGAGTATCGTCATCAGTGATTTGCCTCGCTCCGACAGGCTGTATTCCACTTTGGGCGGAATCTGCGGATATTCGGTGCGGATGATGAGCCTGTCTTTTTCCAGCTCTTTCAGCGACAGGCTGAGTGTTTTGTGCGAGATGGTGCGGATGTAGCGTTTAAGTTCGCTGTAACGCACTACGCCAAACTCCATCAGGCAGTACAGAATAACCATTTTGTATTTGCCGTTAATCAGCGACAGCGTGTAGCTGAAACCGGTATCCTCAAAATTTGCCTTTTCGATATAATTCTTAATCATTATACTCTCCTTTGGGTTAGTATCTGACAAAAATGTGCGTACTTCATCTTTGGTTTATATATTGTTATAATTATAGCAGAAAGACGGAGGTGGAGCAAATGGCTAAAAAAATAGTTGTTTTAAACGGCAGCCCGCGCGCAAACGGCAATACAAAAGAACTGGTAAAGGCTTTTGTTAAAGGTGCTGAAAGTGCGGGAAAGACCGTACAGATTTTTGATTTGCAGAAAATGAATATTCACGGCTGCCTTGGCTGCTGCATGGGCGGCAAAGATGAAGCAAGCCCCTGCGTGCAGAAGGACGATATGGCTTTAATTTATCCGGCTTACCGCGAGGCGGATGTGGTTGTGCTGGCGTCGCCGATGTATTACTGGGGCGTAAGCGGGCAGCTTAAATGTGCATTTGACCGCCTGTTTGCGGTAGCAGAATGTATGCCCGGCTATGCCAATCCCATTAAGGAGTGCGCGCTTTTAATGGCGGCAGAGGGTGATACGGCTGATAATTTTGCCCCGGTAAAAGCCTTTTACGAAGGCCTGGCAGGGCATTTGGGCTGGAAAAACCGCGGCATTGTTTACGCAGGCGGCAATTTTGCGGCGGGCGATATTTTAAATAAACCGGCGCAGCTTGCCGAAGCGGAAAAGCTGGGCACGGAAATTTAACTAAAAGCAAAACTTATAAATCTCCGCAGAATATAACTGCGGGGATTTTTTACCCCTTAACCATGCTTCACCTTGCTTAACGCCTTTATTTTAAGTACAATAAAAATATAAATGCGTATGTGAGGGGGAATGCAAGTGGAACTGCGTATTTTAAAATATTTTTTAACGGTGGCCCGCGAAGAAAACATTACCAGAGCGGCTAATCTGCTGCATGTAACGCAGCCTACTCTGAGCCGCCAGTTAATGCAGCTGGAGGACGAACTGGGCGTAAAACTGTTTTGCCGCAGCAAGCACCGCATAACGCTTACCGACGAAGGCCTGCTTTTAAAGCGCCGCGCGCAGGAAATTACCGAGCTTGCCGAGCGTACAACCCGCGAAGTATCGCGCAGCAGCGAAAATTTAATGGGCGAAATCGCAATAGGCTGCGCCGAAGCAAGCAGTATTTCCGTATTGGCGGGTTTGATGAATTATTTCCGCCAGAAATATCCGCTGGTGCATTATACGCTTTATTCCGGCATTGCCGACGATATTAAAGAACGCATTGAAAACGGGCTTTTGGATATAGCTTTTTTAACAGAGCCGGTGGATATTTCCAAATACGGCTTTGTGCGCCTGCCGCATAAGGAAGAATGGGGCGTTTTAATAAGAAAAGATTCGCCGCTGGCAGAAAAACAGGCAGTGATACCGCAGGATTTACTGGGTATTACGCTGTTAATGCCCAAGCGCGACCTGGTTAAAAACGAACTTGCCAGCTGGTTTGGCAGTTTAAATGGCAGAATGGATTTTGCCGTTAATTACACAATGCTGATGAATGCGGCCGTAATGGTGCACAGCGGCTTTGGTGCGGCGCTGTGTCTTAACATGGGCACCGATTTTTACGACGATTTGCGTTTTGTGCCGCTTGCGCCGCCGCTTGCAACAGGCTGCGTGCTGGCGTGGAAAAAGAGCCAGCGGCAGGCACCGGCAGTGGAGGAGTTTATCAGCTCGGCGCATTCATACGTTTTGGGCATTTCCGGTAATTAAATATAGGTATTAGCTTATTTAAAGCGGCCATATTACAATGTAGGTGTAAGAAATTTGCACCTGCATTTTTTATTGCAGCAAAATAATTTAAGGAGGGGAATGATATGCAGGGAGAAGCCACGGAGCCGGGGCGGCTGGCCATATTAAACGCCAGACGCAACGCCATGCTGGATGAAATTCATTTCCGCGAAAAGCAGCTTGACCGCCTTAATTACCTGCGTTACGAAATACAAAAGAAAAACAGCAGCAGGTATTAATGCTCCGAAGCTGTAAAAACCGACGCAATTTTAAAACTAAAATAAAAAATCTCCGTTTAACAAAGTGTTAAGCGGAGATTTTTGTTTATAAGATTTATTTAAAATAACGGCGCGTTTTATTCTTCCTGCTTTTCAAAGCCGGTAAAATCAATTATTTTATGATGGTAAGCGGCATCAAAATACGGCAGCGCATCGGTTAAATATCTTACGGTAGTCTGCCAAAATTCCGTTTCGCCGTTGTGCGGAAAAGCTACTTCAATAAGATAAATGTCGTTGTCTTTGCTTCTTGCGTAAACGGAGCAGCGCATAAACCAGTACGCATCGGCGTTGTTGGGGTTTTGCTGCCAAAGGATAATGAGCTGTTCCGGCTCGGTGGTAAGGCTGCGCAGCGCTTTTTCAACCTGCCCGTAAGCAGGCGTGGAGGTGTCCTCGCTGTTTAAACGGCTGCGGATAGTCAGTATCCAGTCGAATGTGGTGCTTGGCTGGGGCAGCTGCGGCGCTTCTTTTTTATCGCTGCCGAACATGGATTGCAGGCGCAGCAAGCCGCGCAGCACGGTTTCGGTTTTATCGCGGCGCACCCATTTGCCAAAAAAGTTCTTTTTGTAATGGCTTAATTCCTCCTGCGCTTCCGGAAGGTCCTTGGCTTTTTGCAGGTAGCTAACGCCTTTGGCGATATCCTCCGGACCGCCCTCGCCGTTGCAGTACAGCCAGCCCAGCAGAAAAAACGCATCCTGGCAGTCCCAATCCACCGCTTCCAAATACTTGCGCGCCAGCACATAGTCCCGTTCTGTGCCCTCTCCGTAGGTATAGCAGTAACCCAGGTAATACGCGCCCCAGTTGCCGGTTTTGCCGCTGTCGTCCGCCCATTTCAGCAGGCGGAAGGCTTTGTCGTAATCCTGTTCCACGCCGCGACCGTCAAAATACATCGCGCCCAGGCGGTTGTAGCAGCCCGCCTTAACGGGAATGTTGGAGTCGATAGCTTTTTGGTAATACTCTGCGGCTTTCGCATCGTCGTTCGGTGCGGCAACGCCGTTTTCGTAATAATTGCCCACAAAAAAGTAAGCGCGCGGTTCACCGGCCTCCGCTGCCTTGCAGAACAGGGGATAGGCTTCCTCGTGTTTATCTTCATCGAACAAATCGCAAGCGTAAAAATACTGGTAGTTGGGGTAGCCCTTGGCTGCGTAAGTGCGGTCCAGCTCTTTGGCTTTTTCCGGCTGCGGCGGCAGTACGCCTTCAATACCGTCGATGTACATCAGCATAAGGTTCGCACCAGCGGTTGCCACGCCGCCGTCAAGCGCGCTTTTGTACCAGTATTCGCATTTCAGCATATTTTCGTGAATGAAGCTTTCAAAAGCCTCGTCGCTGTCAAAATCCTCGGGGTTAATGTTTTCTATCTGCAAAAAATCGTACCAGTAATAAACGTTGCCGATAACCATCTGGCAAAAGGCATCGCCTGCTTCCGCCTTTTCTAAAATAATATCGTAGGCGGCTTTTAAGCTTGCCAGCGGCATGGCTTCTTGCAGCTCTTTATTCATCACGCCGCAGCGCATGGCGATAAGCGTTCCCAGCGCACTGCCCATCATTACCGATTGGTATATCAGCTCGTCCGCGGCGTCTTCGTCTACCGGAAAATCATGCCCCAGCCAGGTGTATTCCTGCCCGTACAGACAGCGCGCCAGCAGGCAGTAAGCATCGGCGTCGCCCTCGCGGCATGCCTCCTGCAATAGGCGGAATCCCTCCTGCCCGCGCTGTGCGCCAAGGTCGTAATAAATATAGCGTATCGCTGTTTCTACTTTATCGCTGAAAAAACGTCCCATCTTTTTCCGCCCCATTTCTGTTCTGCGTACATTTCTGCTTTTTTTGGCTGTTGCTGAACTTTGCTTTAAGTGTAGCACTGCGCCTGGCAATTTACAATTGGTTTATGGCGCTGCGGCAAAAGAAGTATGTAAAATTCAAAAGCACCGCTCTGCAAAGGGAACGATGCTTTTGGTATGGTCATTTTTTAATTTACGTTTAAATCATTCCGCCAGTTTTTCTGCGCTGAAGGCGTAAACGCGCTGCCAGAAAATTTTGCTCTGCCCGGCTTCAGGAGCGGCAATTTCAAAAGCGTGGTATAAGCCGGGAATTACGTGCAGTTCTGTATCGACATTTGCTTCCGTAAGTTTTGCAGTGTAGTCAATGTCTTCATTAACAAATAAGTCAAGCCCGCCGACATAAATAAACGCAGGCGGCAGGTTGGCAAAATCTTCCGCAAAGGTGGGCGAATAATAACCCAGCATTTTGCCGCTGAGGGTCTGCCCGCCGCGCAGAACCTCCCACGCATACTTGTTGCTGCTGCGCGGCCAGCAAATATAACCGGTCTGCTGCGCATGGTAGGGCGAGTTTTCCGTTGCGGTGCGGTAATCAAGCATCGGGTAAATTAAAACCTGCCCCTTAATGGGGATGTTGGCGTTATCGCGGTTGTACAGTGCAAGGCTTGCGGCAAGGTTGCCACCGGCGCTGTCGCCCATTAAAATAATTCTTCCGGCATCAAGGCCGAGTTTGTCTGCGTTTTCTTTAACGTACATTAAGCCGCTGTAGGCGTCCTCAAGTGCCGCGGGAAAGGGCGCTTCTACCGAAAGGCGGTAGCGCGGCGTAATAACGGCAGCATTTAAGGCGTTGGCAATGTTCTGGTAGCGTTCGCGGTCGTCAAGTGAAATTCTGAACAAATAACCGCCGCCGTGGGCGTAGTACACTACCGGCAGTTTGGCGTTGCTGCTTTTGGCGGGGCGGTAAATGTAAAGCGGCACATCCGCTGCGCCGTAAAGGCTTTTGGCGTTAACGGTTTCAAAGGTAATGCTGCTTTGGGCAGGAACATAGTTTTTTACGCGCCGCTCTACGTCCTGCGGCGATGTGGCTTCAATAAGATAACCTTCTGCAGCTGCACGGTATTCCGGCTGTACGCGGCCTATATAGGGTATTTCCGCAGCCAGTGCGGAAGCAGCTATGTTAAAGGCCAAAAGGCAAAGGGCAATAAATTTTTTCATAGGGTCACCAGCTTATTTTAAATTTTTGCCGCTGAGCGTTACTGCCTGCGGCTTGTTGACGATAAGGACTTTATCCGTAACCATTGTTTGTACGGCTTTATTATATTCCTGAAAATATGGCCCGTCAATGTGGGCGCGGTAAGCGTTGTCGTCGGCATACAGCTCCAGCAGGTGGAATACGTTGGGGCGCGCGGTTTCTGTTGTTGCAAGCAGTGCCAGTACGCCTTCTTCGTTTGTAACGGAGCTTTGCATTTCTTTGGCAAGCACTTTTTTGTAAGCATCAAGCTGCGCCGGGTCGATAACAAGCAGTGCCATGCGTGCCTTATCGGCAGTACCTGCGGTTTTGCTTTGCAGGTTAAAGGCGTCTGCGGCAAGTGTTTTGTGTACCTGCGCCAGTTTAAGCGCCTGTGCGGCGGCTGTTTTTACGTTGGCGTTATTTTGTGCGGCATTAAAAGCTTTTTCATCCGTATAAATTTCCAAATAGCGCATTACGCCGTTTTCGTCCTCGCCGCCGTAAACAGCAAGCATGCCTTCGCTGTTTTGCAGTGCTGTGTTAAGTGCGGCAACGGCTGCGCGCAGGGCGTTTTCGTTACCGGCGGCTGCGCTGTATACGCTCCAGCGCACAAAGGGCTGGGCATCGGCTGCGGCGTTTACCGGCAGTGCCTGCAAGCCTAAAAGCAGCAGCATAGCTGCGCAAAATAATAATTTTTTCATGGTGCATCTCCTTTACTTATTCTGCTTTTTCAAGCGTTGCGGTAAAACTGTCATGGGCTTTAACAATATCAAGCCCGCTTTCCAGTCTGCCGATGGGGATTAAATTGCGGTCGTCTTTAAAATCAACATAAAAAATGCTTAAATTGCCCCACGGCTGATAAACGCACAAATCGCCCGCAAGGGGATGGCAGCCAACCTTTTGCCCGGTTTCGTCAAGGCGTTTATCAAAATAGGCAATCTTTTCCATGCCGGAAAAATCCTTAAACGAAAGCGTTACAGGCAAACGGCTGTATAAATCGTTGGCGCTCGGTTCATTGCGCAGCGTAACGGGCAGGCGGCAGCCGTCAATAACAAGCACGGCTTTGTGGCCATCTGCTGCGGCAGTGTTTTGTGGTGCAGGCTGTGCTGCGGGTGCGGAAGCGCCGCAGGCGGAAACGGCAAGTGCCGTCAGCGCAGTGCTTAACAGCAAAAGTAATTTTTTCATAGGTATCCCTCCGTTTTATTTGTATAGTTTAATTATAAAAAGCGCAGGGCATGGCGTCTAATGCTTAATTGTTATGCGTCAACATGCGTTTTTGGCATGAAGTGCAGGCGGGAGTATGCTTCAACTTGCGCGTTTAAAAATTTTTAACTACAATAATTATATGGAGAAATGCTTTAAAGGAGGAACTGGCATGAAATACCGTGAACTTGGCAAAACAGGATTGAAAGTAAGTGAAATAGGCCTTGGCTGCGAAGGCTTTAACGGCAAAGACGCCGCTTTTACGCAGGAAATGTTTAAACTTGCTCTGGCAGCGGGCGTAAACTGCATGGATTTATACAGCCCCAACCTGGAGATGCACAAAAATATTGCAGCGGCACTTGGCAGCCGCCGCAAAGATTTTATTTATCAGGCGCATTTATGCACGGAATGGAAGGACGGGCAGTATAAGGCTGTGCGCGATATTGACAGTGTAAAAGCTGCGTTTGAAACTATGCTGAAAAATTTGAACACGGATTATATCGACATCGGCATGATTCATTATGTAGATTCGCCTGAACTTTGGCGCACGATTGAAAGCGGCGGCGTTCTGGACTATGCGCTGGAACTGAAGGCCGAAGGCAAAATTAAGCACATCGGCGTAAGCAGCCATAACCCGCTGGCGGCGCTGGAAGCCGTAAAAAGCGGCAAGGTGGAAGTGCTGATGTTCAGCGTAAACCCCTGCTACGATTTGCTGCCCGGCACGGATGACGTGGAAAAACTGTGGGCAGAAGAAAGCTACAAAAAGCCTTTGCTGAACCTTGACCCAAAACGTGCGGAACTTTACGAAACCTGCCAGCGTTTGGGCGTGGGCATTA
>UMEZ01048325.1_pt1 | contig 16114 bp, 18 predicted proteins | sample 1964841 | NCBI WGS metagenome assembly UMEZ01 (sample SAMEA4836029, study PRJEB28245) | human gut metagenome | biome: gut microbiome; material: fecal sample | place: Denmark | collected 2008 | reverse complement strand
GCGTTCATTCAGTTCATTGTTCAGTTTTCAAAGGTCATCGTTGTCGTTGTTTCCAGCGACTTATTTAGTATATCACATTTCGTCGTTTTGTCAAGAACTAATTTTTCAACCGATAAAATTAAAAACACGATTCAAAACGTTACTTCCGAGCACTTCCGAACTCATGCGACATAAAGTATTCTATCATCAAAAAAAAAAGCTGTCAAGTAATTTTTGACAGCTTTTTTACGTTTCTTACATTATTTCATTTCATGGGCTTGTACAAGGTTTTCCGTAATGCTTTCCAGGTCCTTCTGCTTGCTTTCGACGCCGAGGCTCATGACGACGACGGCGACGACGACGAAGACCAGGGCGAACATGTAGAAGACACTACCGAAGCCGAAGCTGCGGGCCAGGAGGACACCGACCATCATCGGTGCCGCCATGCCGCCGAAGCGGCCGAAGCCGGCAGCCCAGCCGCTTCCCAAGGCGCGGATGGCCGTCGGATACTGTTCCGGCGTATACGTATAGAGGACGCCCCAGGCGCCGAGGTTGAAGAAGGACATGATCGAGCCCCACATCATGAGCGTTGCCGCCGTGGCTGCATGGCCGAAGAAGTAGCTGGCTACGCCACTGAAGAGCAGGAACGCCGAGAGCGTGTACTTGCGGCCGATCTTGTCGACGAGCCAGGCTGCGCAGTAGTAGCCCGGCAGCTGGGCCAGGGTCATAATGAGGACGTATTCAAAAGTCTTGACGACCGTAAAGCCCTGCTGGAAGACGAGAGACGGCAGCCACATGAAGATGCCGTAGTAGCTGAAGTTAATGCCGAACCAGACGAGCCAGAGCATGATTGTCCGGGAAAGGAAAGGCTTCTTCCAGAGTTCTCGGAAGGAGGCTTTGGTGACAGGCGGCAGAGTTTCTGTTTCGCCCGTGAAAGGCGCAACGGGGACGTGGAGCTGCTGTTCCAGGGAGACGACGATCTGCCGCGCTTCCTTCACCCGGCCATGTGCCAGGAGATAGCGTACCGATTCGGGCATGTGCATGCGGATCAGGCAGACATAAAGAGCCGGCAGGGCGCCGATGAGGAAGGCCATGCGCCAGCCGTAGACGGGGATGAAGAAATAAGCGATGCAGGCAGCAGCAATCCAGCCGAGGCCCCAGAAGCTTTCGAGGAGCACGATGAAGCGGCCGCGCACGCGGGACGGTGCATATTCCGAAACGAGCGTCGCTGCGACGGGCAGTTCCCCACCAAGGCCGAAGCCGACGAGGAAGCGGAAGACGAGCAGAGACTGATAATTCCAGGAAAGTGCGCAGAGGCCGGACGCAATACTATATAATAAGACCGTAATCGTAAAGACCTTCTTGCGCCCTAAGCGGTCGGCGACGGTACCGGAAATGACAGCCCCCAGGGCCATACCGATGAGGCCGATGCTGCCGATGAGGCCCATCTGGCCCGGCGCCAGACTCCATTCTTTGGCCAGGACCGGCAGGATGAAGGCGATAAGGCCTGTATCCATCGAGTCGAAGAGCCAGCCCAGACCCGTGACGAGCAGCAGTTTGTAGTGGAAGCGGCCAACCGGCAGGGCTTCCAGTCTTTCTAGAACCATGACAAAATCCTCCTTTTATCTGTACAGGTGTCATGACAATTATATTGACATGGTCCTATTGTACAGAGAAAAAAGAGGAAAGTCAATGCGTATCAGCCGTCATATAAAAGGCCTAAATCGCGCAGGGCCGTTTCAATGGCATCCAGTTCTTCTTCCGTCGCCGCTTCGACGAGGTGTGTGTGGATGCCGCCGCTGATGGTGCTCAGCATTTCCGCATGGGAATCGTGCATCTTCTTGACGTACTGCTGCACGTCGCGGCGGGAATGGAGATCCAGCGTCCCTTCCAGGCTGCCGTAGACTTCGTGTTCGATGACGACGTTGTGCACGATGCCGCCATTATCGACGACGGCGTTCAGTTCCGCTTCCATTTCATCCATGCCGTGACAGCAGACAAAGACCCGCATGCAGCCCTGCTGCACGGGCTGCGAGAGCTGGTAGCCCCGCGGCGTCGAGACGATATCCGTCCCCTGGGCGCGCAAAATGGCGATGTCGCCGACGATGATCTGGCGGCTGACCTGACAGCGTTTGGAAAGAGCCGTCCCGGTCACGGCGCCCGGCGCATCCCTGAGGATCTGCATGATCGTTTCCCTTCGTTCTTTACTATCCATAAAAAGTCCCCTTTCTCTTAGATATCTTTATATACTTGCTGTCCCCGCATGGGGATATCGAGGAGCACGGCCAGACCGCGTCCCCAAAAGAGGCCCGTCGCCAGTCCCGGCGCAAAGCCCAAGATTTCATTGAAGAACCACGAATGCGTCAGGAAAGGCAGATGATAGACACTGGCCTGGAAGGCCGCGAAGAGCAGGCAGAAACCGATGTTCACGGGCAGGGCCAGGCGCTGCGGCGGGCAGCGTAGGCGGTGCGTCTCACGGCTGTAGGTCAGCTCCGGCAGGCCCTGCTTGAACCAGAGTCCCAGACCCAATCCCAGGAAGAAGGCCATGAGGAAGCAGAGAATCGTCAAAAACGGATATTCCGTATAATAATATAACACAGCGGCAGCCCAAAAGGCGACCAGAAGGCCCGGTCCGACAAAGCAGAGGACACTGCATTCCCGGGCTCTGCGGAAATAGAAGCCGTAGGCAATCATGGCCACGGCCATGCAGAGCTGGATTCCTGTCAGGATGTCATAAGCGCTCATCACAGGCGATTCCCCCTTTCTTTCCTCAATCAGTGACAGTCTAGTACTATTATAGTATAAATTATAACGTAAGAAGATTAAAAGAAGATTAAAATTTTAAAAAATGTAAAAAAAAAGATTGCAGCATAAAAGCTTCTGCCATTATGTGCAATCCCTTTTTTAACTGGTTTGAAGTTTAGAGTTTCGAGAAATCCAACGTAGCGAAGAGGTCATCGAGGGTTTCGGCGCGGCGGATCTGGGTGACGCTGCCGTCTTCGTGGAGCAGGAGTTCTGCCGAACGGAGCTTGCCGTTGTAGTTGAAGCCCATGGAATGGCCGTGAGCGCCCGTATCGTGAATGACGAGGATGTCGCCGTCGTCGATGCGCGGCAGGCTGCGGTCGATGGCGAATTTATCGCAGTTTTCGCAAAGCGAGCCCGTGACGTCGTAGACGTGGTTCTTCGGTTCGTTTTCCTTGCCCATGACCGTCAGGTGATGGTAGGCACCGTACATGCCCGGACGCATGAGGTTGGCCATGGATGCGTCGACGCCGATGTATTCTTTCCAGATGTGTTTGTGGTGGATAGCCGTCGTGACGAGATAGCCGTAAGGGCCTGTGATGGCACGGCCGCATTCGAAGGAGATACGGCATTTGTCGAGGCCGATCGGTTCCATGATAGCTTCAAAGTTCTTCTTGATGCCGGCGCTCAGTTCGTCATAGTCGACGAAGGATTCTTCCGGACGATACGGCAGGCCGATGCCGCCGCCGAAGTCGAGGAATTCGATGTTAATGCCGAGCATTTTCTGGACGTCCGCTGCCAGTTCGAACATCATCTTGGCCGTGTTGATCAGGCCGCTGGCATGAAGTTCATTGGAGACGACCATCGTGTGCAGGCCGAAGTGTTTGACGCCTTTGTCTTTGAGGATGCGGAAAGCATCAAAGATCTGTTCGCGCGTCATGCCGTATTTCGCTTCTTCCGGCGTGCCGATGATGTCGTTGCCGCCTTTGAGGAGCGGGCCCGGGTTGTAGCGGGCGCAGATCCATTCCGGCAAGGGACCGCGCTGTTCCATGTATTCGATCATAGTGATGTCGTCGAGGTTGACGAGAGCGCCCAGTTCCATAGCGCGCTTGAATTCAGCGTACGGCGTGTCGTTGGACGAGAAGACGATGTCATGGCCTTTGATGCCGACTTTGTCGCACAGTTCGAGTTCTGCCAGAGAACTGCAGTCTGCACCGACGCCTTCTTTCTGCAAAAGGCGCATGATGTACGGATTCGGCGTCGCTTTGACGGCGAAGTATTCCTTGAAGTCGTAGGCCCAGTCGAAGGCTTTGATCAGCTTGCGGACGTTGTCGACGATGGCCTTTTCATCATAAATATGGAAAGGCGTCGGATATTTAGCGATGATAGAACGGATTTGTTCTTCCGTGAAAGGGACAGTCTTTTTGTTCATCCTGATTCAGCTCCAATTTCTTATATGTAATGGGATTCATTGTTTCTCTACAAGGGTTATTATATAATACAAGTAGACAATTTGTGAAATAGATTATTTTAATTCTTTTCATTCGAGAATCAAATTACATGAAGGAGGCCCGGTTATTTTTGGACACGACAACACTCCGGACGTTCATCGCCCTGGCACAGATTAAAAATTTCACGAAGACGGCGCAGCAGCTCTTCGTCGCCCAGTCGACGGTCACGAACCGCATCCGCGATTTGGAAACAGAATTGGGCGTGCCCCTCTTCATCCGCAGCCATAAACAGGTCGACCTGACGCCGTCGGGCCAGAAGTTCCTCGACTATGCCCAGCGCTTCGTCTCTTTGGAACTTGCGGCACTCCAGGATATCCAGTCGTCGCCGACGTATGCCCAGAAGGTCAACATCGGCACGACGAACACGATCTACGAATGCCACCTACAGCGCCGCATCCGCTCGTACCTGAAAGAAAAAAAAGGCGTATCCCTGCATGTCACCATCGGCCATACGACAGAGATGATGCACCAGCTGCAGACGGGAACACTGGACGCTATCTTTTCCTTCAGCGCCATGTTCCGCGACGGCTATGTCTGCCGTCCGTATCGGACGGACTCACTGGTACTCGTCTGCCAGGCAGGCAACACGGAATACGCCCAGGGCATCTATAAAGATGACCTGCAAAAAATCGATTATCTCTTCTGCAACTTCGCACTCCAGGGCGTAGGCCTCTACATCCAGGACCTCTTCCCGCGGCATCACCGCTTCCCCCTGGAAATCGACAACAGCACGAAGCTGCCCCAGTACGTCGCCGACGGCATCGGCTACACCTTCCTGCCCAAAAGCCTCATCGAAGAGGACCTGGCTCAAAAGAAACTGCGGGCCATCCCCCTCCTCGATTTCGAGCCGCCGAAAGTCGATAGCTATTACATCACGCACAGCCCGTCGACAGTGCCGGAAGACTTAGAAGAAGAGCTCCTGGCCGACCGTTCATACGGTTTGGAGGAAAATGATCAGCGACGACATGACGATGATGGAGAGAAGGATATAAAATGAACTGATGCAGGCCGCCACTTCGATTTTCAGCTTCAGCTTAGCCGTATAGTAGCAGGCCATACCGGCGACGGGTGCAAAGACGAGGACCATGATGACCTTCTTGATGGCCATAGGATAGTCGAGGCCGAAATAGACGAAAATCATGAAGACGACAGACATCAAAAGGCGCAGGCCCACATCGGTATAGATGAGCTTGAGATACTCTTTCTTCAGGGACAGGCCCAGGGCAACGCCGATCATCAGCATGGAGAGGAAGGTATTGGCCGAAGCCGGGACCTTGGCCCAGTCGATGAGTACCTGCGGCAGTTCAAAACCTGTCAGGGAAAGGATGATCATCGTAATGTACGAAAGGACCGGCAGGGATGAAAAGATGGTCTTCGCCAGAATGGAGACGATACTCTCCCCTTTCTCGCCGCGCACGCAGCGGGCCAGGCCGTAAGCGCCGCCGAGGCACATGAGTGAATTGCCGGCATCGAAGATGCAGACGATGAGGACAGCCGCGCTGTCGAAGAAGTAGGAAACGAAGGGCAGGGCAAAATTGCCGATGTTGTAGCCGTTCATGTTGAGCATGTAAAAGGCTTTTTCATCCTTCGTCTTCCCTGCTGCCCAGCCGGCGCCGACCATAATCAGGTTGAAAACGATGGCCAAAAGGCTGATCAGGAGATAGCGCGTTTCGAAGTGGATGCCGTTGAGGTTGACGATGATCACCGACGGCAGGGTGATATTGAAGACAATCGTCGAAATGGTATTAAAAGTGCTGCGCCCGAAAAGGCGCAGCTGTTTTAATAAATAGCCGCAAAAGATGAAGGATACGAGGATGGCGGCTTTAATGATTGTTTCTTCCATGATTACGGTTTGACGATGCGGTTGGCCGTGCGCATCATTTCGACAATGCGGAACATGTTGGTAATCGAACCGACGGCGACTTTTTCCGTCAGGCCATAGTAATTGAGGCAGGCACCGCAGGCATAGATTTCAACGCCCTGTTTTTCCAGGTTCTTCAAATCTTCCAGCGATTCCGAGCCTTCGACGACCAGATGGACGCCGCCGTTGTAGCAAATGATCCGCTTCGGCAGGACATCCTGTTCCGTCAGGGTGTAGACAAAGGTCTTCAAAAGATTCTTACCAAGCTTATCGTCACCGATACCCATGACGGGCGCGTTGATGACGACCGTGTAGTCGTCGCCGGACGTCTGCGGGGCTGCCGCTTCTTCCGCAGCGGCCCCTTCCTTGACGAGGCGGACCGTGTAGTGCGTATCCGATTCTTTCGTCAAATCATAGGTGCAGCCCATTTCTTCCGAAAGATTCTTCAGATTCTGCGTCGCGATTTCATTGTCAACTGTAATTTCAATGGCATCATGGTCCTTCAAAGCCTTGTGGGCTTCAATGACCGGAAGCGGGCAAGCCTTGCCCAATGCGTTGATTTTGAACATAGTAAAACCCCCGTTCTTAGTTTTTAGTTTGTAGAAAAGGGCTTGCCGCATGATGCGGCAGCCCCTGTCTATCATTATTCTTCTGTTGTTTCTTCTTCTGCCGTTTCTGCGGCTTCTACAGCGCGAGGGCCGCGTTTGTGGGACGTGTGGTTCTTCCAGACGACCCAGAGGGACGTGTCGACGCAGATGGACGAATAAGCCCCGCTGATGAAGCCGATGAGCATGACCAGGGAGAAGTTCTTCGTCGAATCGCCGCCGAAGAAATGCAGGGCGCCGCAGGCGAAGAGTACCGTCGTCAGGGTATAGATACTGCGGTGGATACTCTGGGCGATACTGTCGTGCGCCAGTTTTTCGTAGGAATCCGTACGACGGTGGGTACGCGTATTTTCACGGACGCGGTCGAAGATGACGACGGCTTCGTTCATGGAATAGCCGACGACGGTCAGGATGGCCGCCAGGAAGGAGGCGTCGATTTCCAGGTGGAAGAAGGAAAAGAACCCAAGGACCATGATCAAGTCGTGCATGATCGACACCAGGGCCGAGACAGCGATCTTATATTCGAAACGGAAGGAAATGTACGCAGCCAGGGCGATGAAGGCCACAGCCAGGCTGGTAATAGCATTTTTCGTGACTTCCGAGCCGATGACGGCGCCGACCGATTCGGTACGCTTGATTTCTGCGCCGCCCAGGGACGTGCTCAATTTATCGGCAACAGCTTTGCTTTCATCGCTCGAGAGGTTGCGCATGCGCAGCATAACGTCCGTCGACGAATCCTGGTCCGTGACGCCCGTCAGCTGGATGACCGTGTTGCCGAGGTCCATGTCCGCATTGTCGATGACCTGGCGGACTTCCGAGACGGTGACGGCCTGGTTGAACTGCATATCGAGGATCGTGCCGCCTGTGTAGTCGATGCCGAAGTTGAAGCCGTTGACGAAAATCGAAATCAGACTGGCAATGACGAGGACAGACGATAAGGTGAACCACCATACGCGATGTTTGACAATATCAAAACTCATTTCTGTCCCCCCTTTTTCAGCATATGTTCAGGCGGTTTGCGGTTCAGGCCGTAGAACCAGGGATTGGTGATCAGGCCCGTGTTGATGAACCACGTCAAAAGTGAACGGCTGACGAGGATGGCCGTGAACATGCTGACGATGAGGCCCAGGGCCAGGTTGACGGCAAAGCCCTTGACCGTGCCGCTGCCCATGACGATGAGGACGATGGCGGCAATCATGACCGAGACGTTGGCGTCGAGGATGGTGTTGAAGGCGCGGCGGAAGCCGGCTTCCATAGACGTCCGCAGACTCTTGCCGATGAGGACTTCTTCCTTGAAGCGTTCAAAAATGAGGATGTTCGCATCGACGGCAAAGCCCATGGACAGGATGATGCCGGCAATGCCCGGCAGGGTCAGGGTCGCGTCGAGGTACTTGAGGATGCCCAGCAGGATGAGGACGTAGACCAACAAGGCGATGTTGGCGACGACGCCGGACATGCGGTAAATGATGATCAGGAAGATCATAATCAGGACGATGCCGATGGCAAAGGCCTTTTCACTCTTGATCTTCGAATCGAGGCCGAGGCTCGGCCCGATGGTGCGGACTTCCATGACTTTCAATTTAACAGGCAGGGCACCGGAACGCAGGAGGATGGCCAGGTTCTTGGCATCTTCCAGGGTCTTGCTGCCCGTAATGACGGCTTTGCCGCCCGTAATCGGTTCGTTGACGACCGGGTTGGTCAAGAGTTCACCGTCAAGGTAGATACCGATCTTATGGCCCACGTTGGACGCCGTCAGGTCGGCGAATTTCTTCGCCCCTTCATCGGTGAATTCAATGGCAACGACGTTCTTGTGGCCCTGGTCGATCTGTTCTTTCGCAGACTTCAGGTCGTTCCCGGTCATGCGCGTCGTACCGCTTTCATCCTTGAACTCCATGACCGCTGTCTTGCCGATCGTTTCGATGGCTTTTTCCGGGTTCTTTTCCCCAGGCAGCTCGACGATGATGCGGCGGGCGCCTTCTTTCTGGACAAGCGGTTCGGTCAGGCCCATTTCATTGATACGGCGTTCGACGATGGTCACGGCACGGCTCAGGGAGTCTTCCGTAACCGGTGCGTCCGGCGTATCTTCAGCTTCCAGGACGATATGTGTACCGCCCTGCAGGTCGAGGCCCTGTTTGATGGAGTTGGCAAGCGGATAAATCAAGGTAACAAAGGCGGCCAGGATGATGATGACTGCCCCGAAAAATTTAATCATGTTACGAGTCCGCAACAATACTCCCCCCTCTGGGTAATCTCTTAGTTTACTGCTGTATAATCAGATGCTGTTTATCCGTGACGATGTCCGTCATGGTGATATCGTGCGCTTCTGTCGGCACGTCGGGCACGAGCTGGACGTCCCAGGCAGCGGCGACGGCGGCGGCTTTTCCCTTCTTTGCCAGGAAGCGGTCGTAATAGGCCGCACCGTGGCCGAGGCGATGGCCTTGTCTGTCAAAGGCCAGGCCGGGCACGATGATCAGGTCCAGCTTGTCCGCGTCGATACGCGGGCTGCCCGGCGGCGCCGTGCGGATACCGTAAGCACCGCAGACGGCCTGGTCCAGGGCCTCGAGGCGATGCGCTTCGAGGCGCGTCCTGTCGAGACAGACCGGCACGTAGACTTCCTTACCTGCCTGCAGGGCGTCCCGGATCAGGGCGTCGAGGCTCACTTCATCGGGCATGTTGAGGAAAGCCATGATGCGCTTTGCCTTCTGGTACTGCGGCAGGGCCGTGAGGCGCGCACAGACGGCAGTGCTCCAAGTCTCTTTTTCTGCTGCCGTTAAAGCATGCAGGCGGGCATCCATGGCTTTGCGCAGTTCTTTTTTATTCGGCATCTTTCGTTTCTTCAGCCTTTTCAGCATTTTCTGTTTTTTCTGCTTTTTCTGCGTTTTCTGCCTTTTCAGCTTTTACTTCAGCCTTTTTTTCGGCTTTCTTTTCGGTCTTCTTGGCATCACTGCCTTTACCGAGGACCTGGGCGACAGCGGCACGGGTGATCTTGATTTCGACGCGGTCAGCAATGCGGATGACGAGATAGTCGTCGTGCAGGGAAACGATATTCCCCATGACGCCGCCGACGGTGACAATCTTAGCACCGGGCTTCAAGCTTTCCAGCATTTCCTGCCGTCTTTTCTGCTGTTTCTTCTGCGGACGCCATAAGAGGAAGTAGAAAATGACGACCATGAGGATAATGGGCCAAAAAGCGTTGAGCTGTTCCATAATATCCATTGTGTTACACCTCCGTGAAATAAAAAAGTTAAGAGTATTCTATATTCAAGCGCTTACGCGTCTTGATAACGTTTCCAGAAATCCCTGCGGAATTCGCGGAATGTGCCGTCGAAGATGGATTGGCGCATGTCGCGCATGAACTGGAGCAGGAAATACAGGTTGTGGATGCTGACCAGGCGGTAGGCCAGGAGTTCCTCTGCCTTGAAGAGGTGGCGGATATAGGCGCGCGAATAGTTGCGGCACGTATAGCACTGGCAGCCTTCTTCAATGGGATGGAAATCATGGGCATACTTGGCGTTGCGTACGGTCAGGCGGCCCGTATGGGTCATGGCCATGCCGTTGCGGGCCACGCGCGTCGGGAAAACGCAGTCAAACATATCGACGCCGCGGGCCACGCCTTCGACGAGGCAGTCCGGCGTACCGACGCCCATCAGGTAGCGGGCTTTGTTCTTCGGCAGGAGCAGTGTCGTATGCTCCAATATATCATACATTATATCCTTTGATTCGCCAACACTCAAGCCGCCGATACCGTAACCGTCGAAATCCATATCGACCAGATCTTCGCAGCTCTGTTTGCGCAGGTCTTTGTACATGCCGCCCTGGACGATGCCGAAGAGGCCCTGCGTGTCGCTGTCGTGATGGTCGAGGCAGCGCTTGGCCCAGCGGCTCGTCCGTTCCGTCGACATCTGGGTGTATTCATAGTCCGAAGGATAAGGGATGCATTCGTCGAAGGCCATGGCGATGTCCGAATCAAGGGCCATCTGGATATCCATAGAGACTTCCGGCGAGAGGAATTTCTTCGAGCCGTCCAGGTGAGAGCGGAAGGTGACACCTTCTTCGGTAATCTTGCGCATCTGGCCGAGGCTGAAGACCTGAAAGCCGCCGCTGTCCGTGAGGATAGCCTGTTTCCAGTTCATGAACTTATGCAGGCCGCCGGCTTCTTTGACCAGTTCGTGGCCGGGACGCAGGAAGAGGTGATACGTGTTGCTCAGGATGACCTGGGCGCCCATGGCGTAGAGTTCTTCCGGCGCCAGGGTCTTGACCGTCGCCTGCGTGCCGACGGGCATGAACATCGGTGTCTTGAAGGTGCCGTGCGGCGTGCGCAGGATACCGGCGCGGGCGCCGTCACATTCGGCTTGTTGTTCGTATGTAATAACCACGTTGTCTGTTTCCTTTCTTAGTGAATAAACATGGCATCGCCGAAGCTGAAGAAACGGTATTTTTCCTTGACGGCGATTTCATAAGCGTGGAGAATCTTTTCCCGCGTCGAGAGGGCGCTGATGAGCATGAGCAGCGTCGATTCGGGAAGATGGAAATTCGTGACCAGGGCGTCGACGATATGGAAAGTGAAGCCCGGATAGATGAAGATGTTCGTCCAGCCCGAACCGGCCTGGAGGGTCCCCGTCGTGCCGGCGCTTTCCAGGGTGCGGATGCTCGTCGTGCCGACGGCGATGACGCGGCGCCCTTCGGCTTTGGCCTTGTTAATTTTTTCTGCCGCCTGCGGCGTGATGCTGTAGAATTCGCTGTGCATCTGATGGTCTTCGATATTTTCTTCTTCGACGGGGCGGAAGGTGCCGAGGCCGACGTGGAGCGTGACGAAGACTTCTTCTACGCCCTTATCGCGGATTTTCTGCAACAGTTCTTCCGTAAAGTGCAGGCCTGCCGTCGGCGCCGCGGCGGAACCGCGTTCGTTAGCGTAGACCGTCTGGTATTCGTTCGGGTCTTCCATCTTTTCGTGGATGTACGGCGGCAGGGGCATTTCGCCGATTTTGTCGATGATGTCGTCGAAATTGCCTTCATAAGAGAATTTGATGATGCGGCCGCCGAAGTCCGTCCGGTCTTCGACAGTACCCGTCATACCTTCTGGGAATTCGATGACCGTCCCGGGCAAGGCTTTCTTGCCCGGTTTGACCAGGACTTCCCAGCGGTCGTCGCCGACCGGCGTCAGGAGCAGGACTTCGACTTTGCCGCCCGTCGGCACGCGCTTGCCGTGGAGGCGGGCCGGGATGACGCGGGAATCGTTGAAGACCAGGACGTCGCCTTCATGGAGTTCGTCGACGAGGTCGTAGAAGTACTTGTGTTCCACTTCCCCTGTCTTGCGGTCATAGAGCATGAGGCGCGCGTGGTCCCGCGGTTCTGCCGGATGCTGGGCGATGAGTTCTTTCGGTAAGTCGTAGTAAAAATCTGTCAGTTTCAAAGTAATCTTCCTCTTTTGATTAATATAATTTTTCGATCTTCGTACCCGTATAATAATGGGTCAGGATCTGACGGTAATAATCTTTTTCGTCGGCATGGGTCCGGGCCATCTGATAGGCGCCGTACTGACTCATGCCCAAGCCGTGGCCCCAGCCGAAGCCGTAAATCGTCAGGGGCTGGCCGGCTTTGACGGCAAAGTTCGCTTTGCGCACGGCTTTGCCCGCATCGGGATCCGGCGCACTGCCGCGGCCGCTGTAAAAATCAAAGAGCGTGCTGCGCAGGCCGAAGATGGACTGGAAGGCCGAGCCTTTGACGGTAACGCTGCCCCGGCTCCCCTTGACGACCATGGACTGGACGCGGCCCGAGACGCCGCGGTCGCTGACGGCCATGGGCCGTTTGGCCAGGGGTGAGAGCTCGATGGCTTCGATGCGGCCCACGCCTTTGCCGGCCGCGCTCAGTTTCGCCGCCATCTGTTCCGGCGTCGTCGTCACGGACCAGCGGTAGCCCGGCATGGCATCGCTCGTATCGCGGACGCCTCGCAGGTAAGGCACATAAGAGCCCCAGACCTTTTCACTGTCTTCGGTCCAGCCGCCGGCAGTGGAGCAGAAAAAGGCATCGATAGGTCGGCCCTGATAGGTCAGGATCTCGCCTTTCGTGGCGTTGACGGCCTTGATGATCGACGGCGATTCGCCGTTAATGCCTGCATAGACCTGACTGGACGTATCATCGGTCAGGTCGAAGCCGCGCTGCACGAAGCGGCGCTTGTGGGCAATGGCATAGGTCCGGGCGGCGACGGCCTGGGCCTTGAGGGCTTCTTCGCTCCACGACGGCGACATTTCCTTGCCGACGACGCCGTAGAGGTAGTCCTCGACGGAGACGACATTGACCACCGTCAGGCCCCAGCGTCCGGGCGACTTCATCATTTCCAGGGCACCGCGATAGGCATAGCCGTCGGTGATTTTCACGGCGCCGCCCTTGACGAGGGAACGGACTTCGACGGGGACCATGCTGGTCTCGCCGTTGACCGTCAGGTGGCTGCCGCTGAGGGCGATACTGACGGGTACATTAGGGGCGATTTTTTTCCAGAACGTCGTGCCGCGGTAGACGCCCAGGCCCTGAGGGCCGACGAGAGAGACGCTGCCCCGGCCTTCGCGGATGCCGACGCGCAGGCTTTCACTGTCGCGGACGGCTTGTTTATGCGTGTAAGACGCAGGCACTGCCGTCTTAGGTGCGGCGGCTTTGGCCGGACTCGCTTTGACAGCCGTCGTCTTCACGCTCCGGATTGGCACTTTCTTTACTTTCGCTGTATGCGAGGCAGCAAAGACGCTCGTCGTCAAAAGGGCGCAGAGAGCCGTACAGACGGCGAGGCGCAGCCAGTGCTGTTTCATAAGATTCCTCCTTACAGGCGGAAAAAGAGATTGAGGACAATCGTCAGGACGGCGCTGATGAGAAGGCACGTGACGATGGGAAAATGAAAGGACGTATTGCCTTTAGTAAAGGAAATATCCCCCGGCAGATGGCCGAGGAAATTGCCGAGGCCCAAAGAGTCCCCGGCCATCCAGATGAGGCCGACGACGATGAAGAAGAGGCCCATGAGGATCAGTAATTTCGCCATTTCTTCTCCCCTCCTAGCCTTCATGCGGTGCCGGCAGGCCCAAGTGGCGATAGGCAGCATCGGTGACGACGCGGCCCCGGGGCGTGCGGTTCAAGAAGCCCATCTGCATGAGGAACGGTTCGTAGACGTCTTCGACGGCATCGACGGACTCGCTGATGGCAGCGGCAATCGTGTCGAGGCCGACGGGACCGCCGCCGAATTTATCGATGATCACCTGCAGGACGCGCCGGTCTGTACGGTCGAGGCCGCATGAATCGACTTCCAACCGATTCAAAGCATCGTTGGCCAGGGAAGCTGTAATCGTTCCAGCTTCGGCGACCTGGGCAAAGTCGCGGACGCGCTTCAAGAGGCGGTTGGCAATACGCGGCGTGCCGCGGCTGCGGCGGGCGATTTCCAGGGCACCATCGTCGTCGATAGCCATGTCGAGGATCTCGGCGGTGCGCTTGATAATCAGGACCAGATCTTCTGGTTTATAGAATTCCAGGCGGCAGATGACGCCGAAACGGTCGCGCAGGGGCGGTGCCAGGCGGCCGACCTGGGTCGTGGCGCCGACGAGGGTAAAGGGCGGCAGGTCGATGCGCACAGAACGGGCGCTCGGACCCTTGCCGATGACGATGTCCAGGGCATAGTCTTCCATGGCCGCGTAGAGAACTTCTTCGACGCTGTGCGAGAGGCGGTGGATTTCATCGATGAAGAGGAGATCCCGTTCCTGGAGATTGGTCAGGAGCGCTGCCAGGTCGCCGGGCCGTTCGATAGCCGGCCCTGAGGTGATGCGCAGGTTGACGCCCAGTTCATTGGCGATGATGCCGGCCATGGTCGTCTTGCCCAGGCCCGGCGGGCCGTAGAGGAGGACGTGGTCCAGGGCTTCCTTGCGCAGTTTGGCCGCTTTGATGAAGACTTCCAGGTTTTCCTTGACCTTCGTCTGGCCAATATATTCTTTTAAATAATGAGGCCGCAGACTGTACTGCCAGGAATCTCCCGGCAGATCTGCCGTCTCGATGATGCGGTTTTCTTCCATTCTTACCTCCTACGCCCCAAAACTTTCAGCGAGGCGTTGATCAAGGCTTTTAAGGTCGTGCAGTGCTGTGCTTCGGCTTCGATGACGGGCAGGGCTTCGGCTTCGCTGTAGCCAAGGCCCGTCAGGGCCAGGAGGGTATCGGCGATGATGCCCGATGCGCCGCTGCTGCCGCTTACAGGCGCGGTGCCTGCGTCTTCTGCGACGGGGCCGATCTTATCCTGCAGTTCCAGGACGATGCGTTCGGCCGTCTTCTTGCCGATGCCGGGCATCTTGGTCAGGCCCTTGATATCCTTCTTATGGACGGCGAGGCGGAAACTGTCAGCCGTACCGGCACTGAGGATGCCCAAGGCCACTTTCGGACCGACGCCGTTGACGCCGATGAGCAGCATGAAGAGGTCGTATTCGTCCTGCGTGGCAAAGCCGTAGAGGACGATGGCGTCTTCGCGGACGCTCATGTACGTATAGAGCAGGGCTTCCTTCCCTACGGTCAGCCCGTCCAGGGACGAGGCCGGCGCGTAAGTCCTGTAACCGACGCCGTGGACGTCGATGAAGCAGGAATTGGTGAAGATGTGGCTGATGATGCCTTTTAAATAGCCGATCATAACTGTACCTTCCTTTTCAGACTCATGGAATGGCTGGAATAAATGGCATAAATCGCCATGGCCAGGCCGTCGGCAGCATCGTCGGGCTTGATCTTCTGGCGGATGCCGAGCAGGCGCATGGTCATGTCGATGACCTGTTCCTTCGTGGCCCGGCCGTAGCCCGTGACGCCCTGCTTGACCTGGAGCGGCGAAAATTCCAGGATCGGGATGCCCGCCTGCTGGGCTGTAAGCAGGATGATGCCCCGCGCCTGACCGACGGTGATGGCCGTCGTCACGTTGCGGTTGAAAAAGAGCTGTTCCACGCCGATGACGTCGGGCTTATATTTCTTATATAACTGATTGAGGCCGTCAAAGAGCATGACCAGCCGTTCGGCATCCGTATGGTCCGGCGTCGTCTGTATCGTCCCGTAAGTCACGGGCTTGAGGCGGCTGCCGTCGGCATCGATGACGCCGAAACCGCAGATAGCCGTCCCCGGATCGATTCCCATGGCACGCATCTTCTCATCCCCCTTTATCATAAATAGACTAACGTTCATTATAACATGAAACAAGGAAGCGCGGCAAGAAAGTTTGCAGCAAAAAGAGCTGTCGCATTAAGCGGACAGCTCTTTTCGTGGTTCGTTTGGCGTGGTTCGTTTGCCGAAAATTCTTGCAGCTCCAAGAATTGTTCGTTGTTCAATTTTGTAATGTCTCAGGACTAGAAGTAAGAAACATCGCCTGACCTGATTTCATCTTCATGGTGCGGCGGAGACTCGTGACTTTAGTCATG
>UMEZ01058929.1_pt1 | contig 16150 bp, 18 predicted proteins | sample 1964841 | NCBI WGS metagenome assembly UMEZ01 (sample SAMEA4836029, study PRJEB28245) | human gut metagenome | biome: gut microbiome; material: fecal sample | place: Denmark | collected 2008 | reverse complement strand
GGAAAGATAGGCAGACATTTGCTGAAGTTATGACAAGAGTTTTTCAAGATGGATATGATTTAAGATTTGGTGCTGCTATGGCAATACCTGTAGTATTAAATGAGTTATTTTTGAGAGCTTTTTGGGCAATAAAAAGACATTTTTATCATGAATTGGAATGGAAAAAATGTATACCTTCACTTAAATATAAAAGTTTAAACAAAATGTTGTTGATAGGAAATGCTGGATTATGCTTAGTTGATACTATAGATGCCGGTATTCGTTCTGGTGGAAACATTGTAACTTTTATTCTGAGACTAAACATTGTTGCATGGGGGAGATTGATTTATTTAATTTTCAAATATTTGACTTTGAGTCGGGCAAAGATTGAATATGAAAGAAAACATATTGAAAATATGCAAATAATACGAGCAATTGAAACAAGAACTGAGGAACTTAGGCTAGAAATAAAAGAATTTTTAGAGGAGCAGCAATTAATAATTGATAATAATTTGAAGATTGCTACACTAGCGATAGTTGCGGATGATGTAGATACAACTGGAGCTGCACTAAATAATATTGCACAATTGTTTGGAGCAGAATTGCAATTTACTAATTTTAAAGAATTTGATGAATTTATGTTAGATCCTGATACTGTTTTTGAACTTTAATAAAAGGAGTTGAATGTTATGCCAGTACCGTTTATTTTGGGTGGATTAGCTGTAGCCGCTGCTGGATATGGTGTAAAAAAAGGTATTGATGCTAAAGACAAAATTGATAGAACAGAAAATATACAGATACAAATTAAAGATTTAATCAATCGTTGTAATATTTTAATGAAGTCATCTAAAGAAAACTCAACTAATGCTATTCAAAAATTGGGACAAACAAAAATTTCTGTAATGTCTACATCAATGAACGAATTTGTGGATATTTACAGCAAAATGAAAAATGTTAATTTTACTGATATAGGAATTGATGAACTAAAGAATTTTAAACCAGAAAATAAAGAGATTGCTGAATTGCAAGTAGCATCTGTTGGAGCTATAGATTTAACTGTTAGCAGTGCTGGAGCTATTGCAGGTAGTACTTTACTTGCAGCGGGTACATATGGTGCAGTAATGCATGGTGGATTTGCTCTTGCTTCTACAGGAACTGCAATTGGAACATTACATGGTGCTGCTGCTACTAATGCAACTCTTGCTTGGCTGGGTGGAGGTTCGTTAGCTACTGGTGGCTTTGGTATGGCTGGCGGTATGGCAGTATTAGGTGGCATTGTTGTTGGGCCGGCTTTAGCTTTAGGTGGAGCATTGTTAGATAGTAAAGCTGAAGATAAATTATATGAAGCATTACAGCAAAAAGATAAGGCTATTAAGTTTCAAAAAGAAGTTGAACAAAGCATAATTCTTTTAAATGGTATTGCAGATAGGTCTAATCAATTTACTGAATTGATAGGCAAAGTTAATACTATTTTTATAACACAAATAACCAAATTAAAAACAATAGTTGATTTTTTTGGCCTTGACTATGCAGCATATCCAGAAAAAGCAAAACATATTGTTGCTATAAATGCTATGCTTGCTAAAACATTGAAAATTATACTGGATATACCATTACTTAATGAAAAAGGTTTGTTGGAAGAAAAAACAGAAGTGGCTCTAAAGGTTTTTGGACATATCAATGCTGCGGAATATGAAGATATATGTTTATTGGCAAATTATGTAAAAGAATACGCGGCACAGTCAGATTGTATGCTAAATGAAGAATTATTGGCGGTTATTGTTAGTGCGATAAAGGTATATCAATCGGAGTTAAATGAATATATTTTAACTTTGGCTGAAAACGGAGATAGCAAAAGTATATTTGAATTAGGTCGTAACTTGGACGATTATTCAATAGAACTTGCTGAGAGATGTTATAAAATATCCGGCAATTTAGGATATATGCTTGCATTTTATAAGTTAGACAGCTTACACGATTAAACAATATAGTTAGTGTAAGTTAAAATAATAAATTAAAGGAGTTGTTTTATTATGCCAGTACCGTTTATTTTGGGAGGACTTGCTGTCGGGTCTGCATTATTTGGAATCAAGAAAGGGTTAGATGCAAAAGAAAAGATTAATCAGGTAAAAGATATTGAATTGACAATCAAAGAAATTTCTTCTCATTGTAATGAAATAATGAAAACAGCCAAAAAAGATACATCTAACGAATTAGAAAATCTTGGCAGAGAAAAATTGACGATTATGTCTGGGACAATGCACAAATTTGTTGATACTTATAAAAATATGAAAAATGTTAATTTTAAAGAAATTGGTATTGACGAATTAGAAAATTTTAAACCGGAAACTAAAGAAATTGCTACTTTAAATGTTGCTACTTTGGATGCTGTAGATTTGACGGTTAGTGGTGTAGGTGCTGTTGCTGGTAGTACTTTACTTGCAGTAGGTACTTATGGCGCAGTAATGTATGGTGGTTTTGCAGCTGCCTCTACAGGCACTATGATAGGTGCATTAAGCGGTGCAGCAGCAACAAATGCAACACTGGCGTGGCTTGGAGGTGGTTCACTAGCTGCTGGTGGCTTTGGTATGGCTGGTGGTATGGCAGTATTGGGTGGTATTGTCGCTGGACCGGCATTAGCTTTAGGCGGAGTATTTCTTGATAGCAAAGCAGAAGATAAGTTGTATGAAGCATTAGAGCAAAAGGATAAAGCTATTAGATTCCAAAAAGAAGTTGAGCAAGCAGTACTTGCTTTGAAGGCAATAGCTAAGAGGTCTATTCAAGTAAAAGATTTGCTTGCTAATTTGAATGTTTTGTTTGATTCTCAGATAACTAAATTTAAAACGATAGTTGAATTATTGGGATACAACTATGCAGAATATCCGGAAAAAGCAAAACACACTGTTGCTATTAACGCTATGCTTGCTAAAATAATTAAAATAATTATTGATACGCCGTTATTAACAACTAAAGGTGAGCTTACTACTGATAGCTTTAAAGTTATTAGTCGGTTCGAAACTATTACCGAGAAAACTTGTGATAATAAAGATAGCTTAGTAACTTATTTAGGAAGCAGCAATAGAAATAGTAGTGCTGAAAAATTTAAATCTCCTACTCAATTTGTTAATTTAACAGATAAGATTCTTACTTTGGTTATAAGGAAAGATGCCAAAGGATTATTTGACTTAGGTTGTGAATTAGAAGATAATGATATAGAAAATGCTAAAAGATGTTATAAAGAAGCGAGCGATTTGGGGTCAATGTCTGCCTATAATAGGCTTAGATATTTAAACAGTAAAGGACTGTAAGCTATAAAATATTAAATATATATCATTACTACGAGGTAGTCACTATGTGGCTATCTCGTTTTTTATACTATATATAAGGAAGGGGGTAAAAGTTTTCTTTAGTGATGGTGATTTAACTACATATTTTAGTATTTGAAAGAGAGGTAATTTATTATGGCATTTCCGATTGCATGGGCAGTAGGCAGTTTTATTGGCGGGCTTTTGGCAAAAGGCTTTTATGATAATGTTATTGCCGAAAACGATGATGATTATGAAGTAAAATGCGGTTATTCCGATGATGTTTTGACAGCGCTTTTGGATAAACTGCAAAAATCAGGTGACGCTAAAGGTTTATACGATTTTGGCTGTATTTTAGAGAAAGAGGATATTGACTGGGCGCGTAAATTTTTAAAGGCTGCTGCCGGTATGGATTTTGCTATTGCACAAAACAAGCTGCGCAGTTTGAATGAAGGTTAAATAAAAAAGCCGGAGTTGTAATTAACACGCAGCTCCGGTTTTGTAGTTGTTATAAAAATTAAGGCGGTGATAATATGGGGTATGCGTTAGGTGCCTGGCTGTGCAGTTCTTTAGCTTATGTTCTTGTTGAATATTTTTATCCGCACAAGCGATTACAGGCAGTTGTTATATTGATGGTTATAGTTAATATTTTACTGGCTATTGTACATAGCTTACCGCAAAATGCTTCTGTGATAAATTTGTTGTGGGGTGAATTGTAATGCAGTTTACTAAGGATGAAGTTTGTTCTATTATTTGCTATGGGCTTATGTTTGCAGCGCTGTTCAAAGCTTTGCAGTTAAAAGGAATTACTTTTTAATTTAACAGCCTGATTTTTGCGCAAAAAGCGTTGCTGGTGTAAAATTAAATTATAATGTTTTACGGGAGGCCTCAAAATGCCGTTACAAATTATAAAAGCAGATATAACTACGTTAAAAGTAGACGCTATTGTTAACGCAGCCAATAACAGCCTTTTGGGTGGCGGCGGTGTAGACGGTGCCATACACCGCGCAGCAGGCAGAGGACTGTTGGAAGAATGCCGCAGGCTTAACGGCTGCCGTACCGGTGAAGCCAAGATAACCGGTGGGTATAATTTGCCAGCAAAGTATGTAATTCATACAGTAGGCCCGATTTGGCGCGGCGGCAAAAGTAAAGAAAAGGAATTACTGCAATCGTGCTACCGTGAGGCACTGAAACTTGCTGTGGCCAATAAATGTGAATCGGTAGCGTTTCCGTTGATATCTGCCGGTGCGTATGGTTATCCTAAAGATGAGGCTTTGGCTGTTGCGGTAAAAACTGTTGGTGAATTTCTTCTGCATAATGATATCAGCGTTTATATTGCGCTTTTTGAGGCAAAACCACGGCGCACGGAAGCAGAAATTTTAAAAGAACTTTCGCTGTTTTTAGGCAAAGATGATTTTGAAATTCCGTTAGAAAAATTAAGTTTGTTAAAATTTTGCAATGCTCCTGCCGCAGCTGTTTTTAACAAGAGCATGCGTGATGAAGAACTTGAGCGCTGCCTGGCTTATGCAGACGAAAGTTTTTCACAAATGCTACTGCGCAAGATAGACGAAAAAGGTATGACGGACGCAGAATGTTACAGGGCTGCAAATGTGGACAGGCGGTTGTTCAGCAAAATACGCGGCGACAAAAATTACAAGCCGAAAAAGCAGACTGCTGTTGCTTTTGCAGTAGCGCTTAAGCTTACGCTTGATGAAACGGAAGAACTGCTGGAAAAGGCAGGTTTTGCTCTGTCGCCGTCGCAGCCTTTCGATATTATTGTGGAGTATTATATAAGCCGCGGTATTTATGATATTTGCGAAATAAATTTGTCTTTATATAAGTTTGACCAGCTTTTGCTTGGCGGCGCAAATGTCGCTTGAAAGGCGACCTTTTAAAAATGAAAATCTTTTACAATAAAGCTGTAAGCAAAATAAAGTGCTTGCAGCTTATTTATATTTTGGAGGTAAAAGATTATGAAAAAGAATTTAACGGAATTGGTATTTATTCTTGACAAAAGCGGTTCTATGAGCGGACTTGAAAAAGATACGGTGGGCGGATTTAATTCGATGCTTAAAAAGCAGAAAGAAAGCAGTGGTGAAGTGCTTGTAACGACAGTGCTTTTTAACCATGAAACGGAAACTGTTCATGACAGGCTTAAAGCAGAAAATGTGGGAGCTTTAACAGAAAAGGAATATTATGTTGGCGGCTGTACTGCACTTTTGGATGCGGTTGGTAAAACTGTTGAGCATATAAAAGGCATTCATAAATATATCCGTGACGAAGATGTGCCGGAACATACATTGGTTGTAATTACTACGGATGGTTTGGAAAATGCCAGCAGACATTATACGGCATCGCAGATAAAACAGCTTATTGAAGCGCAGAAAGAAGCCGGCTGGGAGTTTTTGTTCTTTGGTGCGAATATAGATGCAGTAGCAACGGCAGCCGGTTTTGGCATTGAAAAAGAGCGCGCGGTTGATTTTAATAATGACAGCGAGGGCATTAACCTTAATTTTGAAGGGGTGTGCAAATTTATTAAAACAATGAGTGCAGGAGCACCGAACGGCGCAGAATGGAAGCGCGACATTGAAAAAGATTATAAATGCCGGAAAAAACAAAAATAAACAGAAAAAACAGGACGGCTGATTAGGCTGTCCTGTTTTCGTTATACAAACAAAAACGCTTCTGAAATAAATTCAGAAGCGTAAATTTCATTTTGGTGCCGAAGGCCGGACTCGAACCGGCACGTGGGGTAACCACGCTTGATTTTGAGTCAAGTGCGTCTGCCAATTCCGCCACTTCGGCACGTTTTTAATGTCCGTGGTGTCACGGAACAATAGTAATAATACCATGGCAGGTTGTTTTTGTCAATAGTTTTTAATTTTAAGTAAAATAATATTTAAAGTGCCGGGTTTGTAAACTATTTTTAATATTTTATTGTTTTATATTTTTTGTTGGTTTTGATATAATATAAGCATAACCATATAAAAGAAGGATTGTATAATGAGAGTTAAATTTGATGAATCTTTAAAAATCAGCGGCCCGTATGGCGATATGGACGCTAAGTTTCAGCCATGCCAGGATGATGAGGCACCGAACAACCTTTTAATAATGGCGCACGGTTTCCGCGGCAGTATGGAAGGCGGCGGCAGGGCAGCATACCTTTCGCAGATGGCGTCGCTGTTTGTGAACGTTCTGCGTTTTAATTTTACCGGCAGCCAGATTCTTTCGCATCAGATTGAAGAACTGAATGCTGTGCTTGATTTTGCAATGAAAGAATATAAAAATCCGCGTATTTTTTTACTGGGGCGCAGCATGGGCGGAGCGGCTTCGTTGGTTACTGCTTCGCGCCGCAGCGAAATTGCGGGCCTTGCTTTATGGGCAACGCCGAACGATTTACACGCTACTTTTAAAAATGCGCTGGGCAGCGAGAATTACAACCGTTTAAAAAACGGAGAAACGCTTAATTTGGAGGATGAACGCGGCAGCATTACGCTGACGCCGGATTTTGTAAGTGACCTTGATAATTACGATTTGCAGGCAATGCTTAAAGCGTGGCAGAAACGCCCGCTGCTTGTAATTCACGGCAGTGAGGATGAAACGGTGAATGTAGAGCAGGCGCAGCGCAGCTTTGCTCTTGCGGGGCGGCCGAAGAAGCTGGTTATTGTAAACGGTGCCGACCACAGTTTTACCAATCACAGCAATAAAGCGGCGGAAGAAGTTATCGGCTGGCTGCGTTCGCGCCTGTAATTTTTGACGCGCGAGTCTTTTAAGAGGTATAATATATTTATAACTATTTTTAAATTTTGGGAGGAATGGTTTTGAAAAAACTGTTACTGTTAATAATGCTTATGTGCAGCGTGGCTGTAAGTGCCTGCGGCAGCGAACCGCAGAAAGAAGCAATGCCTCCGGCAACGGCGGTGTTTGAAACCAATATGGGCAATTTTGAAGTGGCTCTGGCAACCGATTTGGCGCCGAATACCTGCAAAAATTTTATTGACCTTGCCAACAAAGGTTTTTACAATGGTGTAATTTTTCACCGCGTTATTGATAATTTTATGATTCAGGGCGGCGACCCAACGGGAACCGGTATGGGCGGCCCCGGCTACACCATTAAAGATGAGTTCAGCAGCAAGCTGCTTCATGACGGGCCGGGTGTACTTTCCATGGCTAATGCAGGCCCTGATACCGGTGGCAGCCAGTTTTTCATCACGCTGCGCGACTGCCCGTGGCTTGACGGCAAACATGCCGTGTTTGGCAAAGTAACAAAAGGCATGGAAGTTGTTTACCGCATTGGCAAAGTGGCAACCGACGCTAACGACAAACCTTTAAAAGATGTTGTAATTAATAAAATAACTATTAAGCAGTAACGAAAGGAGCGCGGACTTGACTTTAATGCAAAGCGAAGGCTTGATTGAAGTACAGGACCAGCAGGAGATGCTGGCCATTCTGGGGCGTAATGACGAACTTTTGCGCGTTATTCAGGAGTGCTATGACGCTAAAATCGTAGCGCGCGGCAATGTAATCAGTTTCAGCGGCAGCGAAGAAGAAGTAAAGCAGCTGGAGAACCTTTTTAAGGAGCTGCTGTTTTTGGAGCGTCAGGGTGCTGCTATTACCACGCACGATGTGCGTTACAGCATACGCATGATTGCCGAAGCGCAGCTTGACGCACTGCACCGCATGTATGCCGATACGATTATCGTAACAAGGCGCGGCAGGCAGGTTAAGGCAAAAACACTGGGGCAGTGGAATTATATTGACGCAATCCGCCGCAATGCGATTACCATTGGCATAGGGCCTGCCGGTACAGGCAAAACTTACCTGGCCGTGGCGCTTGCGGTTAAGGCGCTGAAAAACAAAGAGGTGGAGCGCATTATTTTAACGCGCCCTGCCGTTGAAGCCGGTGAAAAATTAGGCTTTTTGCCCGGCGACATGCAGGATAAAGTTGACCCTTACCTGCGCCCTTTGTATGATGCGCTTTATGATATGCTTGGCAATGAAACCTTTCAGAAATATATTACCCGCGGCACGATTGAGGTTGCGCCGCTGGCGTATATGCGCGGGCGCACGCTGAACGAAGCGTTTATCATTCTGGACGAGGCGCAGAATACTACGCCGGAGCAGATGAAGATGTTTTTAACCCGTTTCGGCTTCGGCTCTAAAATGGTTATAACAGGTGACGTTACCCAGATAGACCTGCCGGGCGGCAAAAAGAGCGGGTTAAAGCAGGCTGCCTATATTTTGCGCAATACTCCCGGTATTGGCGTGGTAAATTTTGGCGAAACGGATGTTGTGCGCCACGAAATTGTCGGTGCCGTTATCCGCGCTTACGAGGAATACGAAAAAGAAAAGCATAAACGGGAGAAAAAACATGCTGATAACGTTAGAAAATGACCAGGACAAAATAGTAATAGATGATGCTTTAAAGAGCAGGCTTGTTGCCGGGCTGAACGCTGCTGCACGCCTGCACGGGCTTACAGAGCAGACGGAAGTTGACATTACCATTGTTGACGATGAGGAAATACACCGCCTGAACCGTGAATACAGGGATGTTGACCGCCCGACCGATGTTTTAAGTTTTGCGCTTGACGAAGGCGGCGAAGATGAGCCGGAGCTGTTAGACGCGCCGGAAGAACACCTTTTGGGCGACATTATAATTTCTGCCGAAACTGCGCAGCGCCAGGGTGAAGAATTTGGGCACGGGCTGACGCGCGAAGTGGTTTACCTTGCCGTACACGGGCTTTTGCATCTGCTCGGTTATGACCACATGACGGAAGAAGACAAGGTAATTATGCGTGCCAAAGAAGAAGAAGCCCTGCGCGAGATTGAACTGAGCGAGGAATTTTTAGAAGGCGGCAGATAATGGACGCAAAAGAACTGATGAAAATAGCGCGCAAAGCGCGCCAAAATGCCTATGCACCATATTCTCACTTTGCAGTTGGCGCAGCGCTGCTTACGGAAAGCGACAAGGTTTATACCGGCTGCAATATAGAAAACGCCAGTTACGGCTTAACCTGCTGTGCGGAGCGCAATGCCATATTTGCAGCAGTTTGTGCGGGCGAGCGCAGGTTTAAAATGCTGGCGGTAGCAGCAGACAGCCCAGAACCGGTAGCGCCCTGCGGAGCGTGCCGGCAGGTAATTGCCGAGTTTGGCATACCGCTTGTTGTTATGGGCAATTTAAAGGATGAAACCAAAACCATGACGGCAGAAGAACTGCTGCCTTACGGTTTTAGGCAGGAAAGCATGAATAACAAAGGAGAGAAATAAAATAGAAAAGAACAAACATTATACAGGCTTTGCCGCTATGGTTGGCAGGCCTAACGTTGGCAAAAGCACTTTAACAAACGCGCTGATTGGCGAAAAAATTGCCATTATGAGCGACCGTCCGCAAACAACGCGCAACAAAATTATGTGCATTTTAAATACGGATAACGCGCAGATTATGTTTCTCGACACGCCGGGCATTCACAAACCGCACCACAAACTTGGGCAGTATATGGTGCGCGCGGCAGAAAGCACGTTAAAAGAGGTAGACGTAATTCTTTTTGTTGTTGACGTAAGCGAAAAGCGCGGCGCAGGTGAAGATTACATTATCGAACAGCTTAAAAAAATTAAAACTCCGGTAATACTTGTTGCCAATAAGGTTGATAAGCTGGAGGATAAATCAAAACTTTTCGGCATTATTGCCAATTACGTAAACGATTATAATTTTGCCGCCGTGGTGCCGGTATCTGCCTTGCAGGACACTGATTTTAAAGCGCTGGTTGATGAAATTACCAAACATCTGCCGGAAGGCCCTGCATATTATGATGAGGACATGATAACCGACCAGCCGGAACGCGTAATTGCAGCCGAAATGATACGCGAAAAAGTTTTAACAAATACGCGCGACGAAATTCCTCATTCGGTTGCTGTTGAGGTTGAAGAATTTAAAGTACGCGCTAACAACGATATTTACATCCGCGCTACTATTTTTGTGGAGCGTGAATCGCAGAAGGGCATTGTTATAGGCGCCAAGGGCAGCCTGCTTAAAAAGATAGGCCTGGAAGCCCGCAGCGACATTGAAGCGCTTTTGGGCGACAAGGTATTTTTGGATTTGTGGGTTAAAGTTAAGCCCGACTGGCGCAACAAGGACAAAGCCTTAAAACAGTTTGGCTACAGCAGCTAATTTATTTATGTGGGGAGAGATGACTTATTGACAGTCACGTGGCGGATTTATTAAAAATTTTGGCCGCCCTTTTAATTACAGGCTTAAACGCATTTTTTGTTGTATCTGAATACGCTTTGGTGAGCATCCGCCCGGCAAGGCTTGAAGAACTTATTGCACAGGGCAACAGCCGTGCGGAGCTGGTGCTTAAAATGACGCAGAAGCGCGATACTTATATCAGCGCAGTTCAGCTTGGCATAACGGCGTCATCGCTGATTTTGGGCTGGTTTTGCGGCCCGCTTCTGGCAGGCATTATTGCCGATGGGTTTGATTTAATCGGAGAGCACTGGTATGACGACGGCGTGGTTGTTTTATGCGCATTTTTGCTGATTGTGTTTGTGCATGTTGTGTTCGGCGAGCTTGTGCCGCGGGTTATCAGCCTTGCGCATGTGGAGCATGCGGCAATGGCAATAGCTTATCCGCTGATATTTTTCCATTATTTAATGTACCCGCTGGTTGTGTTTTTTAATAAAGCTGCCAAAGCGGTGCTTAAAGCATTAAAAATGGATAAGGTACCGACGGAAGATATTTCGCGCAGTGAGGAAGAATTGCGCATGATTGTAAGCGCCAGTGAGCAGGGCGGCAAGCTTGACCATATGGAAAGCCGCCTGCTTGATAATGTTTTTGACTTTGCCGACCGCGTGGCGCGTGAAGTTATGGTGCCGCGTCAGGATATGGTGTGCCTGTACGTTGAAGACAGTTTTGAAAAAAACATCGCCAAAGTAATGGCTACAAGGCATACGCGCTACCCGCTGGTGCATGAGGATAAGGACCATGTGCTTGGCGTTGTGCATGTGCGCAGCCTTATTAACATTAAAGACAGCGAAAAAGAAAATTTTGATATGCGTTCGCGCATGAGCCCGATTATGGTAGTGCCTGAAAGTATGGATATAAGCAAGGTTTTGCAGACCATGCAGCAAAAACGCGTGCAGCTTGTTGTTGTGGCCGATGAATACGGCGGCACGGCAGGGCTTGTAACCATGGAAGATTTGCTTGAGGAAATTGTCGGCGACATTCAGGACGAGCATGACGCCGATAAGGAAGAAGAAGTTGTACACCGCGCCGACGGCACTTATGAGTTTGACGGCATGGTGCTGCTTGACGATATTACCGACCTTTTGCATATTAAATTTGAAGAACCGGAAGAAGATACCATCGGCGGGCTGGTGTTCGGCTTACTGGAACGCAAGCCTGAACCCGGCGATAAAATTGAGGTAGACGGCTGGAGCTTTGAGGTACTGCGTGCCGAAGGCTTCCGCGTAACGCGCGTGCGTGCGGCAAAGCAGCCGGAAATGCCTGTTTATGCGGATGAATAGCAATGACTGATAAAGGTTTTAACGATGAAGCACTAATTTTAAAGGTTAAAAACTGGCAGACTGCGGATAAGTACGCAGTCTGCTTTTCGCGCGGGCACGGCAAAATAAGTTTTCTGGCGTACGGCGCGCGGTATGCGCGTACTAACGGCGGCAGGCTTGTGCAGCCGTTTGCTGTGCTTGATATGAATTTTTTTGCCGGCAAGAAGCTGGATACTTTAAAAAGCTGCGAGCTTATAAGTTACCCGTTGCAGTTTGATTTAAAGCAGATGGCTTATGCCGCCTTAATTGCGGAAGTAACGGAAAACCTGACGGAAGAACATCAGCCGCAGGAAGAAATATACGAACTGCTTTTGGCTGTGCGCAGCGTGCTTACAAAGCATAACCCGCGCCTGGTGGCGCTTTCTTACATAGTAAAGCTGCTGTTTTTAACAGGCATTCTGCCCAACTGCCAGAGCTGCGTAAACTGCGGCAAACCGGCAGAGGGCGATGCGTATTTCAGCGTTGTGCAGGGCGGGCTTGTGTGCCATGACTGCCACGGCGGCGAAGAACTGCCGTTCGGCACGGAAGCGCAGGAGTTTATGGCGCAGCTTTTAACGCTTGATTTTAACAACCCGCAGCCTTTTAAAGTGCGCGGCGGCGCCTTGATGGAGCTTGAAAAAATTTTGCAGCGCTTTATCGTTTTCCAGACCGACAAACCTTTAAAAAGCCTCGGCTTTTTAAGCCAGACCGGTTTTTAACCATTGACAAAACAGCAGTTATTTGGTATATTTTCTGTTAAGCAATGATAAGGAGTAGTAACCGCACATTCAGCGAGCCGGGGCGGTGTAAGCCGGCAACAGCGGCGAAGGCGTCTTGGAGCCAAATTATATAAACATCGAGGCGGGCTGCAAATTGCAGCCAAGCAGGGTGGAACCGCGGAAGCATTTGTGCCTCCGTCCCTGTAACTAATATTGTTACAGAGACGGGGGCTTTCGTTTTTGTAACGCAAATACAGGAGGGATATTATGGATTTTCAGACAATTATTTTGAAGCTGCAAAAATTCTGGGGCGAACAGAAATGTATTTTAACGCAGCCCTATGATATTGAAAAAGGCGCAGGCACCATGAACCCGCGCACGTTTTTAAGGGTGCTCGGTCCTGAACCCTGGCGCGTGGCTTATGTAGAGCCTTCCCGCCGCCCTGCAGACGGACGCTACGGCGATAACCCGAACCGTCTTTTCCAGCATCACCAATTCCAGGTTATTATTAAACCTTCGCCGGATAATATTCAGGAACTGTACCTGCAAAGCCTTGCCGAACTTGGCATTCATCAGGACGAGCATGACATTCGCTTTGTAGAGGATAACTGGGAATCCCCGACTTTGGGCGCCTGGGGCCTTGGCTGGGAAGTATGGCTGGACGGTATGGAAATTACCCAGTTTACCTACTTCCAGCAGGTTGGCAGTATTGACGTTAAACCCGTCAGCGTAGAAATTACCTATGGTTTGGAACGCCTTGCCATGTACATTCAGGGCGTTGAGAACGTATTCGACATTCAGTGGGTTGACGGTGTTACCTACGGCGATGTTTTCCATACCAACGAAGTTGAGCAGTCCTATTACAACTTCCAGATTGCCGATACCGATTTACTGTTCGATTTGTTTGACAAGTACGAAGCAGAAGCAAAACGCGTAATCGAAGCAGGCTATATCCGCCCGGCTTACGATTATGTTTTGAAATGCTCGCATACCTTTAACCTGCTCGATTCCCGCGGGGCAATCAGCGTAAGCGAAAGAACGGCCTTTATTGCCCGCGTGCGCGCCATGGCAAGGCTGTGTGCCGCCGCTTATGTTGAACAAAGGGAGAAGCTCGGCTTCCCGATGCTGAAAGGGGAGAATTTATAATGGAAAAATTATTGTTTGAAATTGGCACCGAAGAAATACCGGCTAAATTTATGCCCGGCATTTTAAAACAGTTAAAAGAACTTGCAGCTGCTAAAATGCAGGAGCTGCGTATTCCTTTTGAAGATATTACCGTTTACGGCACTCCCCGTCGTATGGCGTTTATTGCCGGCGGCGTTGCCGAAACACAGGCTGACGTTGTTGTTGAAGCCAAAGGCCCCTCCGTTAAAATTGCCTATGTAAGCGGCGCACCCAGCAAAGCTGCACAGGGTTTTGCGCGCGGTCAGGGCGTGGACGTAAAAGACCTTGTTGTACGCGATAACTACGTTTATGCCGTTAAGCATCTGGCAGGCCAGCCCGTTGTTGAACTTTTGCCGGGTCTTTTGATGGACATTTTAACTTCTTTAAGTTTCCCGAAAACCATGCGCTGGGCAGATTACGAATTCCGTTTTGTACGTCCTATCCGCTGGATGGTTGCCCTGTTTGGCGACCAGATTATCCCTGTTGAAATCTGCGGCGTAAAAAGCGGCAAATTCAGCATGGGCCACCGATTTATGCAGCAGTCGCTTAAAGCTGCGGCAGAAAGCCAGGGCTTACTCAGCGCAGCGCTCAGCAAAGTTGGCAACAAAGTTTATTCTGCTCTGGCAGGAGTTAAAGGCGCTGTGGAAATTCCTTCGGCCGGCGATTACAAAAAAGTTATGTATGACAATTTTGTAATGGTTGACCAGGATGAACGCCGTGCGCTGATTTTGCAGCAGATTAAGGATTTGGCTGCGCAGAACGGCGGCGAAGCCGAGATTAACGAAGACCTGCTTGAAGAAGTAAACTACCTTGTTGAATGGCCGACAGCTTTGTGCGGCAAGTTTGAGGAAAAATTCCTGAGCCTGCCGAAAGAATGCATTATTACCCCGATGCGTGAGCACCAGAGATATTTCCCTGTGCTTGACGAAGACGGCAATCTGCTGAATAAATTTATTACCGTACGTAACGGCGGCAGCGAACACCTTGATATTGTAACCCACGGCAACGAACGCGTACTGCGCGCACGTTTGAGCGACGCCGAGTTCTTCTTTAACGAAGACCGTGCAATCAAACTGGAAGACCGTCTGGAAAAACTTAAAACTGTTTCCTTCCAGGAAGGTCTGGGCAATATGTACGACAAGAGCGAACGCCTTGTTAAAATGGCGGAAATGCTGCGCTTTGCCATTAACACCCCTGTTGATGAAGAAGAACTGCGCCGCTGCGCACTTTTGTGCAAAACCGACCTTGTTACCGGCATGGTAATTGAATTTACCGAACTGCAGGGAGTAATGGGCCGCGAATATGCATTGCTGGACGGTGAAAAACCTGAAGTTGCCACCGGAATTTTTGAACACTATCTGCCGCGTTTTGCAGGCGACGCACTGCCGGCAACAACCATCGGCCGCATTGTCGGCATCGGCGACAAACTCGACAACATCTGCGCTACTTTCAGCCGCGGGCTTGCTCCTACCGGTTCTCAGGACCCGTATGCGCTGCGCCGTCAGGCTCTTGGCGTTATTAATATCCTGCTTGATGCAAACTATCATATTTCGCTGGCTAAAATCATTGCTGGTACTTTGTATCTTCTGGACATCAAACCGGAAGAAACCGGCAAGCTGGTGCCGCAGATTATGGAATTCTTCAAACAGCGTCTGCGTAACCTTTTGATGGACCAGGGCATCCGTTACGACGTTATCGACGCAGTATTTGCCGATAAACGCAATGACGATATGGTAGATTTGGCAGTACGCTGCAAAGCTCTGGCTGCTTATGTTGAAGCAGGCAACGCTGAGCCTCTGGTACAGGTTTCCGTGCGCGTAAGCAATCTGTGCAAAAAAATCGAAAAAGAAGTTGCAATCAGCGGCGCGCTGTTTAAAGACGAATCTGAAAACAAACTGCATGAAGTTGTTGCAGCAGTAAGCAAGGAAATTATTCCGGAAATTGTACTGTACGATTATGCTGCCGTTTTAAAAGCAGGTGAAAAAGTTATTGAACCTGTTAACACCTTCTTTGATAACGTAATGGTTATGGACGAAGACGAAAACGTTAAAAATAACCGCCTGGCAATGCTTGAAGAAGTACGCGGCATAGTTAACGCCGTTGGCGATTTGAGTTTGTTGGTGCTGTAAGTAAAATTATAATTTAAGCTTTTTTGCTTTGTTTTTTCAAAACTCCCGTTGGCACGCAAAACCAACGGGAGTTTTTGTGTGCTTTTACATGGTTATCGCAGGATTATGCAGCAAATGAAGTTTAGCGCAAAACCCTGCTTACGGCACTATCTCAGTTTGGAGATAGTGCCTGTTTGCGCAAGATTGTCAGTTAATACTGCTAACGTACTGCTGCTTTTTCTGCTTCCTTACTTTTTTACAAGCCCATTGGGTTTTAATGCTTACGTACGTTAGTACTATTGGGAACAAGGTAGATTATATATAATAATCTTTG
>UMEZ01073246.1_pt1 | contig 16235 bp, 18 predicted proteins | sample 1964841 | NCBI WGS metagenome assembly UMEZ01 (sample SAMEA4836029, study PRJEB28245) | human gut metagenome | biome: gut microbiome; material: fecal sample | place: Denmark | collected 2008 | reverse complement strand
GGCTTTGCCTATTTTCGAGAGTGTCTGTTGCAGGCGTAGGGTGAGCTTCAGCGCTATACTCAAAGAAAAGTTTGGATGCTTTCTGGAATTTGCTCATTCATAGATAGGAACTGAAATAGCGTGGGTGAATCCTGAAATAGGATAAACGCAGCAGGAAAATTATCAAAAAACTTACAAAACCACTTGACAGAATGCACAAAGTACCATATAATAAAAATGAACCATCTGGAATGGTATAGTGAGTCAAAACCAAGGATTCCGAGGTTCGCCGAGGATTTCCCCACTCCCTAATCGATTGCGAGCTTTTAGAGGCTCCGCCGCGAAAGCGGCTTTTTTCATAAGTGCGCATATCGTGTGGGAAACACTTCAAGCGTTTGCAAAAGCGATTCATAGAGCGACAAAGCAAAGAAAAGAGGCGCACCATCATGAAAGAAGTCTACAATATCGGGCTGGATATTGGCACAAGTTCTGTTGGCTACGCAATGACGGACGAAAAAGGACGGTTGCTGCGCTTCCACAAGCGGCCGACATACGGTTCGGTTCTGTTTGAGGAAGCGCAGACGGCGAAAGAACGTCGCCAGAAGCGTTCAGCGCGGCGTCGGCTGGCGCGGCGGCGCAAGCGCATCAAATTGCTGCAAGCACTGGTTGCGCCGGATGTGTGTGCGGCAGACCCAGCGTTTTTTCTTCGGATGAATGAATCGTTCTTATGGGCAGAGGACAGCAAGTATGAGAAGTTTTATGCTAAGCTGCCCAAAGCACTGTTTGTGGATGGAACAGTATCCGTTGAGACGTTGCCGACGATTTATCATATTCGCAATGAGCTGGTGAAAAGCACAAAGCAGGCGGACATCCGCTATGTCTATTTGGCGATGCACCACATCATCAAATATCGCGGGCATTTCCTGATGGAAGGACAAACGCTGTCTGACATCGGTGCGGAAGCACCACAAAAGATGCAGGAGCTGCTGGAATTGCTGACAGACCCCGAAAGTTTTGTCTGCGGGCTTGCGCCGGCAGAAAATGCGGCAAAGGAAGTCTGTCACACGATGGAAAATCACTCGCTCCGTGGTTTGGCGCGCAGGGAGCAGATCCAGAAGCTGCTGTACGCAGGCAAGAAAAAAGAAAGCAAAGAGGCTGCACAAGCACTTGCGTCACTTCTTTTGGGCTATAAAGGTTCTTTGAAAGCGCTGATTGGCTATGAAAATCAGACGGATGCACCAGAAAAAAACTCCTTAGGCGCCATTGAGGGCGAAACGGAAGAAACGTATCTTGCCGGGATGACAGAAGCGCAGGCGGAAGTATTCACGCGGATATTGGAGCTGTATCGCTGGCAGCTGTTTGCGGAAATTCGTCAAAACGGTCAGACGATTTCCGACATGATGGTAGCGCGTTATGAAAAGCATAAGGCTGACCTAAAAAGACTGAAAAAATGGATCAGGACGTACCGAAAAGACGAGTATGTTACACTATTCCGTGATGATAACGACCCATCGGGATATGCTGCCTATACGCACCATTTGACAAGTCCAGCACGCTTTCAGCAAGAGAAGTTTACACGCTGCCGACAGGAAGGCGCGAAAATCAAGAGTATACCAGAAGGTTTCTATAATAAATGCAGAAGAATACTTGAAAGCAAGAAAATTGACCTTCCTGAAAACGCACGAGCAGAAGCAAATGAAATGCTGGAAGAAATGAAAGCAGACAACGTCTTTTTGCCGCTGCAGCGCATCAATCTGAACGGTCAAATCCCGAACCAGATTCAGGCGGAAGAACTGGCGAAAATTCTCGATGCGCAGGGCAAGTATTATCCGACGCTGCGGGAAAATCGGGAGAAAATCCTCAGCATCTGCATGTTCCGTCTGCCGTATTATGTCGGCCCGCTGTATCAAGATAAGAACAGCCCGTTCCAGAAGTGGATTGTGCGTGACATGACCCAGCCCGCCTATCCGTGGAATTTCTTTGATGTGGTGAATCAGACGGCAACGGCGGAAGGGTTCATAGCAAACTTGACAAACAAGTGCACCTATCTGCCGATAGAGGACGTGCTGCCGCTGCATTCCCTGCTGTATGAAGAGTACCTCATGCTGAATGAGCTGAACCGCGTCCGCGTAAAGGGCAATCTGATTCGTGACGTTCAGCTGAAAAAGCGGATGATGGATGAACTCTTCGCTAAGAACAAGTCAGTTTCCTACAAAGTGTTTGCAAAGTGGCTTCGGCAGAATAGCCCATACACGGATGTTACGGAGAATGATATTTCCGGCACACAGGAACCGAATAAATTCACAGCGAGTCTGCGCACACGGTATGACTTGGAGAAGCACGGATTCACCGTGAACGACCAGACGGCGGAGCAGCTGGAAACGCTGGTGCGCTGGAGTACCATCTTTGAGGATCGCAGCATCCTGAAGAAGCTGATTCAAGAAAAATATCCGGACGTAACGGATACGCAGCTGAGTTTTCTGGTGCAGCGGCGCTATACTGGCTGGGGACGACTGAGCGAAAAACTGCTGACTGGTGTGCTGGGTGAATATGAGAATCAGCCGGCAACAATCATGGAAGTTCTGCGTGCGACGAATGAGAACTTCATGCAGGTGCTGAACAATCCGCAATACCATTTTCAAGAGAAGATTGCAAAAGAGCGGCTGATGGAGCTGGGCGAACCGAAAGAGGAAATCGAATACGACGAGATTCGGAAATTGCAGGTTTCTCCGGCACTGAAACGCGGAATTTGGACGGCAGTGCGCATTGTGAAGGAACTGATTGAGCATCAGGGCTGCCATCCGCACGCCATTTATCTGGAAAACACGCGCGAAGAAACGCCGGATGAAAAGAAACAGCGCACGCAGTCACGTCTGAACCAAGTGGAGCAGATGTATAAAGAACTGGCGGAAGATAAGGCAGCGGAGAAAGTGCCGTCAGAGTGCTGGGAAGTATTGAAAAACTGCAGGGATAAAAAGAAACTGGATGATCAGCAATACCTGTATCTGCTGCAGCTGGGAAAATCGCTTTACAGCGGCAAGCCGCTTGATTTTGACCAGCTTTCGGCAACAACGGAAATTGATCATATTCTGCCGCGATGCTATATCGTGGACAATTCGATTGAAAACCGCGCACTGGTGCTGAAAGGTGAAAATCAGCGCAAGGCAGACAACCTTCTGCTGGCGGATAGCATTCGGGATTCACAGCGCCCGTGGTGGAATTATCTGCGCCAAAAGGGATTCATGGGCGAAAAAAAGTTCAAGAATCTGACGCGCAGTATGGTAAGCGCTGATGACAAGCAAAAGTTTGTCGCACGGCAGCTGGTGGAAACGGGACAGATGGTGCAGTGCGTGACGGAGCTGTTCAAGCGCTATTATCCGGATGTGCATGTGAGCGGCATCAAGGCGGGGCTGTCCTCGGAGCTGCGGGAGCAGTACGGGCTTTACAAGATTCGTGAGCTGAACGACATGCACCATGCCTACGACGCCTTCCTTGCGGCAACAATGGGAAACTTCGTGGAGCGCTTTATGCCGTGGCTTGACAACGAGTCGTCTGCGGCAATTCGATTCAGAAAGGCGCAGGGAGCAAAGAAGGACGATGACAAGGTTGATTTAAGCTCGAAGCATGGCATGATACTGGCGAAATTCAGTCGGGATCAGGAGGATGCGGATACCGGGGAAATCATCCATAATGCACAGCAGGAAATTTGCTACTTGAAGGCGGTGTGGGGATACCACGATGGACATGTGGTGTTCCTGAAGCGGCAGAAGTCGGGGAAAATTACAGAGGCTTCACGTTACCGTGCCGGTCACGCAAGTGCTAAATTGCCGCTGAAAAAAGGAATGTCTTGTCAGCGGTATGGCGGATTTGACAGCATCAAACCTGCATACATTGCAGCAATCAGCTATCAGAAGGGAAAGCAGCGTGCTGGTGCACTGGTGAATGTGCCGATTTATCTGGCGGAAGCAATTGAAAAGAATCCGAAAGTGCTGGTGGACTATCTGGAGAAAGATTATCCGGGAGTTCAAATCATTCGCCCGAAAATCTTGATTCGTCAAAAAATTGAATATGAAGGAAATGAGCTGACACTGGGAAGCTGCACGGAAACCTATAATGCAAAGGAACTCTTCCTGCCGACTTTTCTTCATCCGATTCTTGCAAAAATCTATAACGCATCGTGTGTACTGACAGATGCAGATGAAAATCAGCTTAATACATTAATCGACGTGCTGTTGGAAAAGCTGAGCTCACAGTATCCGATTTACAGTGGTGCATTAAAAGCTTTGGAAGCAAAGAAATCAGAAATTCTCTCGCTTTCCATTGCGGATAAGGGCAAATTTATCGCTGAAACGATGAAAATTACAAGTGCAGGAAAAGAATATGCTAAATACAGCACATCCCTTCCGAAACTTGGAATTGCAGATAAGGGAAGACTAAATAATAAATTGCCGCATCCAGAGAAAATCATCTTGATTGACCAGTCCATCACAGGACTGCGCGAGAAGAGGACGAAGCTATGGCCGGATTCCGAACCGTCGTGATTCAAAGCCCGTGCAAGCTGACGTATAAGGACGGTTTTCTCATCATTCGCGGCGATGAGGTGCGGACGGTTCACATTTCGGAACTGCACACGCTGATTCTGGACACGACGATGGTCACACTGACGGGGTATCTCATCTGCGAACTGATGCACGAAAAGGTGAACGTCATCTTCTGTGATGAAAAGCGGAATCCATGCGGGCAGGTACTCCCCTATGCCGGAAGCCATGATACAGCGGCAAGGATGATGGCGCAGGCAAACTGGAGTGATACGCGGAAAGCGGCGCTGTGGCAGCAAATCATCCAGCAGAAGATTCTTAATCAGGCGGGCGTGATGCAGGAAGTTTCCGTGGAGGCTGCAAGACAAATTGCAGCCTTCGCGGAGAGCGTTACCCTCGGTGACGCGACGAATCGCGAGGGACACGCAGCGAAGGTCTATTTCAACCGCATTTTCGGCAAGGATTTTTCGCGCGATTTGAAAAGTGACCGTAATGCAGCATTGAACTATGGCTATTCGCTGTTACTTTCCTGCTTTAATAAGGAAGTTACGGCACGCGGCTACGCGACGCAGCTGGGGATTCACCATCGGAATTCGTACAACAGTTTCAATCTTTCCTGTGATTTGATGGAACCATTCCGCTTTCTGGTGGATGAGGTCGTGCTGCATCAGGGAGAGCGCACGTTTGACAAGGAATATAAGTACGAACTGCTGGACATCCTGAATACAGAAATTTGCTATCAGCAGCAAAAGATGTATGTCAGCACTGCCATCGCCCGCTTTGTGCGCAATACAACGGATTACCTTGACGGTCAGACGGAGTGGACAGAAGGAATGATGATGCACTATGAGGATGCGAGCCATGAGAGTCATCGTGATGTTTGATTTGCCGGTGACAACGTCGGAAGAGCGCGCCGCGTACGGGCGATTCCGCAAAGATCTCATCAAGGATGGCTTTCTGATGATGCAGGAATCGGTATACTGCAAATTGGCAGTCAATGCGGTGTCGGCTGACCTGATTAAACAGCGCGTTAATCGCATCAAGCCAGCAAAAGGCGTAATCCAGCTGATGATTATCACGGAAAAGCAGTACAGCCAGATTGATTATCTGCTGGGCGGCCCGCAGGAAAAACAGCTGGATACGACAGAGAGGTTGTGGTTCTTTTGATACTGAGAAACATCAGCTTCGAGCATGATTTGCCAATCGTCGATGACCATGCGGCTTCGATGCAGATTGCCTCTCCGCACCTGTACGCGCGGGTTGTGCAGAGTTTCCTTGCGCTGGAAGCGGGCGAAGAATCCTTGGAGCCTTTCTTATTCTTGCAGGACGATGACCTTCTGGATGCGTCAAAACTGCTGTACGTTGTTACCGATCCGTTCCACATTGATTTTGCAAACAAGAAAATCGTGACGGCACTTTACGGGGAAATTAATCAGCTCATTCGCAAAAATCCGCTGCGACAGGTCCGTTGGGAAAAGCAGATGGTGGAGCTGTCAGATTTCATTCAGGACGTGACGCGCGAAATCCCGCTGGAAATCATCGCGCCGGACGAAATGACGGTACAGGATGTTTGCAAAGCGTTCGGTGTACAGCTGGATTGCCCGCTGAATACGTCACCGCTGGTGCGGATTTGCAAGCTGCTGGATGTTCTTGCGGAGTGGATGCCGAAAAAACTGCTGGTTCTCTGCAATCTTGACAACTACTTTTCGGACGCGGATTGGCAGGAAGTCATCAAGTATGCCGCATACACGAAAGTAAAAACGTTGCTGATTTTTCAAAATCAAGCACTTCCGATGCATGAGCAGGAAATTCGGTGGCAAATTGATCAGAATTATGATGACAAAATCATCAAGCTGTGATATACTGAAAAAGAAAAGAACCATCCGGCGTGGCAACGGCTCACGACCGAAAGGTTCCTACCTCATGGATTTGAGGTTTTGGAACTATGTCATTCCAGATGGTTCTACTACAAGTGTTCGGCAATGCTTCAAGTAAGTCCGTTTTGGAACTATGTCATTCCAGATGGTTCTACTACAAATGCGCGACTTGGAGGAATAACAATAATGTTTTGGAACTATGTCATTCCAGATGGTTCTACTACGCCGTATTTCGCTGGAGAATGGATTTGCTTGTTTTGGAACTATGTCATTCCAGATGGTTCTACTACACAAGTGAACCGGGGTTCAGCGCATCCTCAAGTTTTGGAACTATGTCATTCCAGATGGTTCTACTACCAGTGTTCGCGGTGTTGACCGTTTCTTCCGGTTTTGGAACTATGTCATTCCAGATGGTTCTACTACCGCGCGTTGCGCCAATCAGCGCAGAGCCGCGTTTTGGAACTATGTCATTCCAGATGGTTCTACTACAGCCGCCTACACCGAGAGCGACGAGGCGTTGTTTTGGAACTATGTCATTCCAGATGGTTCTACTACTTTCCGACCAAGTGCCGATAGTATCCCACAGTTTTGGAACTATGTCATTCCAGATGGTTCTACTACGAAAAGCGGCAGACCATGGAGACGGTGGAGGTTTTGGAACTATGTCATTCCAGATGGTTCTACTACTGCGCCTCCTTGAAGCCCAGACGGTAACCCGTTTTGGAACTATGTCATTCCAGATGGTTCTACTACTTTTGTTCCTCCGTTCTGCCGGGCGCGTGCGTTTTGGAACTATGTCATTCCAGATGGTTCTACTACAGCAGGGCTTCCATCACGGCTTCATACGCGGTTTTGGAACTATGTCATTCCAGATGGTTCTACTACCAGACGCGGCGCGGTGGTGCGGATGGTGTGTTTTGGAACTATGTCATTCCAGATGGTTCTACTACGCGGCAGAAGCTGCATCAACAATCAGGCGCGTTTTGGAACTATGTCATTCCAGATGGTTCTACTACATGAGGTCTTACCTTCCATCCGCAAGCATGGTTTTGGAACTATGTCATTCCAGATGGTTCTACTACTATATGACGAGGCAATTGCAGCGTTTGCGGAGTTGGGAGATTAGAGCGGCGCGAAGGCGCAGATTGCGGGCATAATGGAAATAAAGTACCAGCAAGCAGTGATGCTGCGCGTAAATGGACAATATGAAGAAGCCATTGCCACGTTTTTGCAATTTGGCGGAAATTCTGACAATAACCGTTGACAATAGCAGGAATCAATGTTATAGTGATTGACGTACAAGCGGCGGCCGCAGCGTGCGCCGAGTTGTGCGGAAGCAAATCGCAATCCGACGCAGCGGATAATCTGCCTCATGCCTGCAACAATATCGGAGAGAAGCTGTGCTTCTTGCGCAAAGCAGACCTGAAGCTGCTTTGGGAAAGGAATGGATGAGTGTGAAAATCAGCCAATTGCATCTGTCTGATTTTATGCTGTTTCAGCAAGCCGATTTTCAGTGGTCGCCGGGAATCAATGTGATTTGTGGCACAAACAGCACGGGCAAAACGGCGCTGATAAAGCTGATGTACAGCCTTCATAAGTCCTATGAACAGCGGAACTCCACAGAGACGAAGGAAGCGGCGGTGAACAGGTTTTCCGAAAAGCTGTGCGGCGTATTTCGCCCGGACAACGGGAAAGTGGGCAGACTCGTGCGGTGAAAGCGGGGCAATGCCCAAATGACAGCCTCGATGGGCTATGAAAACGGCACAAGCATTGATGTAAATTTCGGGAATCGAGCAAGCAAAATTGCCACACTTATCTTGCCGAAGATGGAGCATACGGCATCACCTGACCATACGGCGGTGTATTTTCCGCCGAAGGAAATCATTTCGGCGACGGAGAATTTCACGTCGCTGTATGAGGAATACCATATTGCGTTTGAGGAAACGTATTATGACCTTGCAAAGCTGCTGGATCGTCCGCTGAAGCGCGGGAAAAATTCCGATGAGCAGAATCAGGTGTTAGCCAATTTGGATGAAATTCTCCACGGGACAACGGTGCAGCATGATAAAAAGTTTTATCTCAATGCAGAAAATGGCGGAGAATTTGAAATGGGGCTTGTTTCCGAAGGCTATCGCAAGCTGGCGACCATCACCTATCTCATTCGGAACGGCTGCCTGAATGCCAATTCGGTGCTGTTCTGGGATGAGCCGGAGACGAACATGAACCCCGGCATGATTCGCCCGCTGGTGGATGCTATGATACAGCTTGCAAAACTCAAGGTGCAGATTTTCATCACAACGCATGATTATTTCCTCCAGCAGTATCTGAACATGTACATGGCATTCCCGGAATCCAATACTGACCAGATTGACATCCGTTTCTTCTCCCTTTTCTTTGAGGATGGCGCAATAAAGGCGGAAGCGGCGGATACCATCAGCGAACTTCAGCACAACAGCATCATGGAAGAATTTGATGCGATATACAACAGAGAGCAGGGATTCATCTATGATCGTATCAGAGAGTGATATCGAATTTACGTTCGGCGAGCAATATGGCAATTTTGTGCTGAAATATGATGATACGCCGTATTATACCGAGCGGTTCAACGCACAGCCCGGCACGAAAGCTGTGGATTTTATTGCGGTATCGGACAAGCACTATGTGCTGATTGAGGTGAAAAACTGCATTGGTGATGAGTCGGGCAACCGCTGGCGGATTGCTCCGAATAACCAGAAGCGCGACACGGCGGGCGCTGATGGACGCGACGTATCCACAAGAGACAGCCTTGATATTGAAGTTGCCCAGAAAACGGCGATGACGCTGGCGGGAATGGTTGGCGTATTCAGCAACCCAATGCCTGCGACGAAGCATGCATCGTGTGATGCGTTCGCACAAGCATTGTGCAGTCAGGAGATTGCAAACGGTCAGCGAAAAATCGTGGTGGTACTGGTGCTTGACGGGAAGTTTGCCTGTGCGAGCCGCGATGAGCATACCATCAGACGACGTCTGCGGGAGGAACTTGAGAAGAAAATCAAGTGGCTTTCTGCAACGGTGCTTGTGACCACTTCTGATGAGCTGGAGCAAATGGGGCTGCACATTACGGCATCAAGAAACAGCAGATGAGCAATTGATGAAAACTGCATACTTTCTCACGGCGACTTTCCCCCGGAAGCGGCCTTATTTTTGTCTCATCCGGGCATAAAAAGCCGCCCCCTTGTAACCCCTTGCAAAGCGGCTGCACATGTAGTATAATTAAAGTGAATTGGTTTCCTTTCACATGCACAATTTCCAGCATGAGGAACGAGATAGAGGAGGAAATGCCGTTATGAATAAATTCGTTATCACCTGTCCCGTCTGCCACAGTATGTGCAGACCTGCACGGGTCTGTTCGCAAGCCACCGCGTCCGCTGTGCGTGCGGCAAACGGCGGTGCTGGCGGAGGTGCTAATTTTCGCCGTGACGGGTATCTGCCTGACGGTGAAGGATGCCGCCGCGTGGAAGGCCATCCAGCAGAAGGCGAACGCGCTGGCAGCATCGGTCGATGCGGACATGAAGCGCCTTGCGGAGGAAGTCTGCTTCGCCACCCCGATGCCCACGAGCATCGACGGGGAGATTGCGGCGCAGGTGGATGCGCTGGCGGCGGGGGCGAATCCCGAAGGCGTGAAAAAGATACTTACGCTGCTGGAACGAAGAAAAGCATTCGCCAAAGCAAATAAATAACAGGAAGAGATAGAACATGAATAAAGTTGAAAAATACAAAGAACTCATTCAAGAGGCAGCTACTCTGATAAATCGGAGAGTAACCAGCACTGATATGGACTTCCAGAAATGGAAGTCCAGTGTGGACCGGATGTTGGCAAAAGAATTTGGAACAGATAGCCGTGAGCATGAACTTTTTAGGAAACGACACTTTTGTACGCCGGTAGTTGGCGCCGATGACGACCGCCCTCAAGAACCAGCTTGTGTTCGCGATATTGAGCTTACCCAAAAAGAATTGCAAGATTATCTTAATGAATTGTTAGGTGAGGAAGAAAATGCGAATGCTATACAGGTACAGGCGAAAGAATACGATGTGTTTTTGTCACATGCAGCAAACGACAAAATAAGCTATGTCAATGAGCTGTATGATGTTATCAGAACGTTAGGAATTAAAGTGTTCTATGATTCTACGGCTATCACTTGGGGTGATAATTGGAAAGATAAAATAATGGAGGGGCTGCATAGTTCTGAATTTGCAATAGTAGTACTTTCTGAACAGTTCTTCGATCGTGAATGGACTGAACGAGAATTATATGAACTTCTGGCACAACAAAACGAAAACAAACAAAAACTGGTGCTTCCACTTTTGTATGACATAACAATTAAACAATTAAAGGAAAAGTATCCGCAACTTGGGGATATTCAGTGCATATCAACATTAACTTATTCAAATGAGAAAATTGCAATTCTCTTAGCTAAAGAACTAATTAAGCGGTACAAAGCCATTGGGGGAAGAAAACCGTGATTATCAAGTGCAAAATGTGCGGCGGAGACCTCCATCCCGCCGAGAATGCAACTACCTGCGAGTGCACGAACTCCAAAACAAAAGTCTCCTAACCGTCAACATCGGACACAAACTACTTCATGCGACAATCAGAGAGCATCCCCGTGCTCCCCAAGTGCCTTATCCGTGGCGCGAAAGTCCACCATCTCAAGCATATCGACATTCCCTGCGGCAAGTACCTGTAAGAAGTAAATTGTATACAACAAAATAAGCCCACCGACCGCCTGTACAAATCACAGCCAGCCGATGGGCTTGCTTTTTTGCATTATTTCGCTTGATACACCATTTCCGCCTGCTTCTGCGCAATCAGGCACAGTTCCGCCGCCTTGAAGGCGCGCGCCTGCGTCATCGCGTTTTCTGTGCGATTCAGGCTGTCCAGAATCAAATCGCCGAAGAACGGGTAGCCCGTCACCCCGGTCGCGTTGATGTACTGTTCGCCTTGGTCGTTGACGAGGAACACATGGTTGCCGCCGTCGCGCTCCGTGCCAACGTCCCCATACTTGCGGATTTCGATGTACCTCTTCGTTCCGATGATGGTGCGCCCGTCGCCCCACCTCCGCAAGCCGTCCGGCGTGAACCAGTCCACACGGAAGTAGAACGTCGTGCCGTTTGCACTGTTGATGGCGCAGTCGCCGAAGTCGTCCAGCTCCGGGTACTGCGGATGCGCGTAGTTGGCAATGCGGCTGCGGGAGACTGTGCCGTCCTCAGCGCCCACGTAGTACAGATACTGTCATGTCTGTTTTCAGAATCTTGCCATCCGGCACATTCTCCCATGTGGTCAGCCCCATGCTGGTCTTGAAGCCGACGGCAATAATGGCTTGTAGGTTATAGTGCTTGGTGCTGTAGCTTTTTCCATCCGCGGCAGTTATTAAGTATTTCTTAATAACTGATTCCTCGCGCAGCTCACCATCCTCGAAGACTCTCTTCAAGTGCTGATTGATTGCCGCTACGGACACGTCATACAATGTCGCCATCATCTTCTGTGTCAACCAGATATTCTCATTCTCGTAGCGCATCTCGAAGCTGACATCGCTCTCGCCATTGGCGGCGACAAAGGTCAGATATTCCGCGGCAGAGCTGCGAAGGGCAAGCTCCTTTTCGCTCTTTCTTGCAAGCACAGCAATAGCTTCCTTACCCTGTTTTCCATGATGATTATATCATGTGCTGTCTAATTTTTCAACATGCTGTCTGCATCGATTGTCCGATTTTCCAATGGATAATCGATGGATTTGTCCGTTTTTCCATAGCAGCGATTACTACACGAACAAAACAGCAGCAGGAACTCCCCTGTCCCTGCTGCCGTTTTTCTTTTCACTTATCCTATGATTTCCTCGCGCACAACCTCCTCTACCCTGCCGCAAATCATCTCCATCCTCCGCACCCACTCCATCTGCTCATTTTCCTTCATCTCCTCATCCACGCCTTCCGCCTCCGCCATCGCCCGAACAAGCACCTCCACCCGCTCTTCGCACTCCCTCTGCACGGATTCCAGCAGCGCCGCCAGTTCATCCGCCCAAATCAGCCTAACATACTCGTGCGGATGCTTCTCCTGCAAATAGCGCTCATACAGGGATGCCCACTTGCCATTGGGCGACCTATCCGCCAGCATACAGGTAGGAAAGTAGTAGTCGCCCACAAGGGTGTAGTGAATGCCGTTCTCCATGATTTCGGCAGGCAGTTCGTTCGTCATCGTCATTTTCATCAAAGAAAACCTCCTGTGCTTATTGTCGCCTTGACATTGAACCGCATACACAGCACAGGGGCTAAAATTGTTCCGTTCATAATGACGGGGTTATTTCGGGGTTATTAGGCACTTGTGAAAGTGCCGCAAAGCCTTGTGGCGCAAGGGTTTGCGGGTCGTCGAATGCTTTTCATGGGGTTCAAGAGGTGAAGGTGCTAATCTCCTCAACAGGTTTCCACCTTTTGTGTATCAAAATATCAAATTCGCACTTTTTAGAGGACGAAATGAGGATATAGAAATGCCCTCCGCGGTTGTGAGTAACCGGCGGATGGCATTTTTTACACTTTTCTGCCAACCATTTCGTTGAATTGCGCCTCGGTGATGCGCGAAATTCCCAGCGATTCGGCCTCCCGATTCTTCGCCGTGCCCGAATCCGGCGTGTTCGTGATGAGGTAATTCACGTCGCGCGAAAGCCTCTCCGTCAGCGTTGCACCGCACGCTTCCAAGCAGGCTTGCAGCTCGTTGCGGTTGGCGAACGTCTTGAGCCTGCCTGTGACAGCGAACGTTATCCCGCTGATTTGCTCAACTTGTTCCGCATCAAACAGGAAATTCGTCACATTCGTGTCGAGCGTTTCTTTCTTCTGCTGAACTTTTGCCTTGTCCTTTTCGGAAACGCTGCTGTTGGCATAGTCCAGCACTGCCGCAATCAGCTCCGTATTGCCGCTGTCCTGCACGGCTTTTGTGAATGCGTCCAAATCCTTGGCGAAAATCAGCTTTTCACGAAGCATCAGGTAGAACAAATCGGGGTGCTCAATCGCCATACCTGCCAGCTTCAGTGCTTTTGTTTTGATGTATTTCGCATACACTTTGCCGTTTTCGTCGGACCAGTCTCGTTTGTCCTCAACAAATCCGATTACAACACTGAGAAGAAATTTGGTGCTCATGCCTGAAATATCGGGGATGTGAAGGATGATGGTTGTCTTCGTTTTAGGCAGTATGGTTTGCAGCTGCTTCGCGAAAGAAGAAGGGCAGGTGAAGTCTTGCAGATTTTCACATTCCGTGAATGCTGGTGCTTCGATGGAAGTAACGGAATCAGGAACGCTTATGCTCGTCAGTCTGCTGCAGCCACTGAACGCCTCTTCCCCGATGGACGTGACGCTGTCCGGAATGCTTATGCTCGTCGGGCTGCTGCAGTTACTGAACACCTCTTTCCCGATGGACGTAACGCTGTCCGGAATGCTTATACTCGTCAGTCTGTGGCAATCATAGAACGCCCTATCCCCGATGGATGTAACCGAATCCGGGATCATCACATCCCCACCCTTCCCCGTATACTCCACCAGCTCACCATTTTCAATCTGAAAGTCGCTCATTTTCCTTTGCGCTCCTTTTCTTTTCGTGCCTTCTCCATCCAATCGAAAATTGATGAATGTTGGCGTAATAATCGTGTCCAAAACGGCTCTTCTTCTCAATCATCGGCTCAATTCGGCTCTTTATCGTGCCGTCCAAGTAGCCCTGCGCCAGTTCGTAAACCACGTTTCGATCATAAATCTTCTGGTTTACACCGACGCAGAAATGCTCGATTCGCGCAACATAGGCGCTTATCTGCTTGTACTCTTCGGAACGTGTGTTCTTCGCAATCTCCGCAATTTGCTTGGGCATGTACACGTTCAAATGATCCAGCACCTGCTCTTGCAGCCGATTGTATGCTTCCAGTGTCGCCTGTTTCCGGTCTCGGACTTTCGTCCAGATGAACGTATACAGCGTGAACCCCGCCGAAAACAAGGATACTACAAGCGCGGCAACGGATAAGGCTGTATCCATCTGCTTTTCCTCCGCGTCATTTATTGGTGCTTTCAGCCATCTCCTCCACCTCTTCCCTCGTCAGCACCAGCTTCATCGCCCACACCGGCACTTCGGGAATCTCGCAGCCATCCTCCACAAACACAAACGCGGTATTATAGGCGGGCATCCGCTCCGGGAATAAGCCGTAGCCATCCGTGAAGTAAATCAGCCCTTTCAGGTTGGCAAATTTCCCGTCCCGAATCATCTCATCCACCCGCTGGAATACCGGGCGGAAGTCCGTTCCGCCAAGCCCCTTGATAATCATCGTTTGCAGATAGCGGTCAAACTCCTCCCGCGAGGTGATTTTGATGTCCTCCTGAATGTCCTCGTCGCACTGGATGAGGTGGACGTTGATGCGGCTGAAAAAGCTCTCCGTGCTTTGCAGAATGTTGTACGTCTTCTGCAAAAACGCCTGCACCTGTTCTCCCATCACCGACCCAGACGTGTCAATCGCGATGACGAACTCGCGGATGCGCTTCACGTCCTTGTATTCCAGCGGCTCAATGAGCGGCATCCGCTTTTCGGGGAAAAGCTGCATCCCGTAGCTGTAAAACACATAGTCGAACTCATCGTCATTGATGCGCATGGCCTCGCCCATCACGGCAAATTTCTTCAGGAACGCCGTGTAGTCGTACTTTTCCCGGTTGACGGCGCGGAGATTCTGTATCATGCCGCCTGCCTCGTCGCCGCGCTGCTTGTGGAATGTCTCCAAGTCGGTCTGCATCTGCTCGGCAATGTGCTGCCAGTCCTGCAAGAGGGCGGATAGCGCCGCTTGTGCCTGCGCCGTGCTGGCATCCTCCTGCTGACCGTCGTCCGGCCGATCGTCATCCGGCTGACCGCGCTGTGATGTACCTGATGTACCCCTCATAATTGAGTCCAACCCAGCTGCGTCATCCCTGCCGGGCAAAAATTCCGAGAAAAAGTGCAATTCAAGCGCATTGTTTGCACGAGAAATAAACCTCGTTACAGCAAGCTGTTTCTTTCTGCTTCCGCAATCATCTCGTCGGGCGATAGTCCTTCGATGCGCTTTAAGTCCGCATCTGCCTCCGGAAGAATGCGGCACGCTTCCGTGTAGTAATCTTGCAGCTGGCTGCGTGCATACTGGGCGAGTTCTGCCTTGTCGAAATCAGCGGAGGCTTTCGGATTGCAGATCAAATCGCGGTCGTTTATCTGCAAATACGGTGACTGTGCCGCTTCCTGTACGAAGCATGACACCGGCTGCGTTGCCGATACATAGGACATGTACAGGTTTTGTTTTGCGCGGGTGACAGCAACATAGAAGAGTTTCCGCTCATCATCAAGCGTACTTTGATATTTGTCTTTGTTTTCCGCAAATGTGCCGCCCAGCACATGATAGTATTGCTTCCCGCCCAGCGTACGCGCGGGAAACTCATTTTTCGTAAGTTCAGGCAGAAAAACCGTGTGAAATTCCAGCCCTTTTGCCTTGTGAACCGTCATGATTTGCACGGCATCATTGTCGGGGGACTTCTCTTGAAAGCTGATGTACCGATATTCCTGTGCCGCTCGTTTCGCAAGAAATTTCAGCAGCATATCGACGCGCGCTGATAGCTGATAATCGCCATAGATTTCATCAAAGTCATCTAAAATTCTTTTGATTCCATCCAAACTCATTCTGCGCGCATCAAGGTCTTCCGCCGCATCATCCAAGAAGTTGATTTTCTCGCAAAATTCACACAGAATCCTGCTAAATGGCTGAAAACCACCCCGTATGTAAATGGTAAACTGTACTTGAGCCACTTAGGCAAAAAAGGG
>UMEZ01053749.1_pt1 | contig 16364 bp, 14 predicted proteins | sample 1964841 | NCBI WGS metagenome assembly UMEZ01 (sample SAMEA4836029, study PRJEB28245) | human gut metagenome | biome: gut microbiome; material: fecal sample | place: Denmark | collected 2008 | reverse complement strand
GCCGCGGACGAGACGGAAGCCGGAATATTCCATGGCCCGCATGATCGTCAAATCTTCAGGGACAGAGAACTTCTTGCCCAACAAATAGACGGTTACCATTTTCATGATAAGTTTCTCCTTTTGCAATAATAAAGAAAGGGCCTGCCGCACAAGGCGACAAGCCCCTTTCGTGGTTCGTTTGGCGTGGTTCGTTTGCCGAAAATTTCATACAAATACGAAACAGTTAATCACGGCAAACGATGAACGACCCACGACAAACGACGTGTTAAAAGGTATCATGCCTGACAGCAGAAACCTTCATGAGCTGTATTATTCAAGCACTTCCAAGAGGCAGTCGCCGCTGATGATGGCCTGGCCTTTGGTGGCGTAGATTTCGCCAATCGTGCCGTCGATAGGCGAGGTAATCGTCGTTTCCATCTTCATGGCTTCCGTGACGACGAGGGGATCGCCTTTCTTGACTTTCTGGCCCTGTGTAACGAGGACTTTGACGACCGAACCCGAGAGGGTAGCACCGATGTCACCGATCTTATCGGGATCGGCTTTGCGGCGTGTGACGGTCTTCATGTCGACACTCTTGTCCTGGACCTGGATTTCACGTTCGGCACCGTTGAACATGAAGGTAATCGTGCGGACGCCGCTGTCATCAGGATCACTGATATTGATGAGGGTGATGATCAGGTCCTTCCCTTCTTCGATTTCAACGTGTACTTCTTCGTTCTTCTTCATGCCGAAGAAGAAGGTCGGCGTATCGAGGACGCTGACGTCGCCGTATTTCTTTACCATTTCGTTGAAGTCCTTGAAGACTTTCGGATACTGGCAGTAGGCGTTGATGTCTTCGTCTTCATGTTTGTAGTCGGCGTCGCTCAGCTTCTTGCGGATGGCGTCGAAGTCGACCGGTGCCAGGCTCTTGCCCGGGCGTTCCGTAAGCGGTTTCTTGCCTTTGAGGACGATTTTCTGGAGTTTTTCCGGGAAACCCTGGTACGGGATACCGATGCGGCCTTCGAAGAATTCGACGACGGACTGCGGGAAGTCGAGGACGTCGCCTTTATCGTAAACATCCTGTTCCGTCAGGTTATTCTGGACCATGAAGAGGGTCATGTCGCCGACGACTTTCGACGACGGCGTAACTTTAATGATATCGCCGAACATCATGCTGACCGTGTGGTACATCTTCTTGATTTCGTTCCAGCGGTCACCGAGGCCGACGGCTTTCGCCTGCTGGCGCAGGTTAGAGAACTGGCCGCCCGGCATTTCATGCTGGTAGACTTCCGTATTGGGATACGGATCGGCTTTATCGACGCCTTTGTAGTACGGACGGACCGTTGCCCAGTAGCGGGACATTTCTTCCATGGCGTTGACGTCGAGGTCCGGCTGGCGATCCTTGCCGCTCAAAGCATAATACAAGGTGCTCATGCTCGGCTGGCTCGTGCCGCCGGCAAAAGCAGAGTACGCGACATCGACGATATCGACACCGGCGTCGATGGCGCGGTCGTACGTGCAGATGGCATTGCCCGAACCGTCATGGGTGTGGAGATGGATCGGCAGGTCGACAGCATCTTTCAGGGCCGAAACGAGCCGGTAGGCCGCTTCCGGTTTGAGGAGGCCGGCCATATCCTTGATGGCGATGATGTTGGCGCCGGCATTCTGCAGTTCCTTGGCCATGTTGACGTAGTATTTCAAATCGTATTTATCACGGGACGGGTCGAGGATATCGCCGGTGTAGCAAAGGGCGACTTCGGCCAGTTTGTTGTTGTCGCGGACGGCCTGGATCGTACCGTACATGTTGTCCAGACTGTTGAGGCTGTCGAAGACGCGGAAGACATCGATGCCGTTCTTGGCCGACAAGTCGATGAAGTTCTTGACGACGTTGTCCGGATAGCTCGTGTAGCCGACGGCATTGGCGCCGCGGACGAGCATCTGCAGAAGGATGTTCGGTGCCTTCTTGCGCACCTGGCGCAGACGGACCCAGGGATCTTCATAAAGGAAGCGGTAGGCTACATCGAAAGTAGCGCCGCCCCAGCATTCATAGGAGAAGAGGTTCGGCAGCTTCTTGGAAGCTGCTTCCAAAACGCGCAGCATATCGATGGAGCGGACGCGCGTCGCAAAGAGGGACTGGTGGGCGTCACGCATAGTCGTATCTGTGAAGAAGACCTTCTTCTGGTCTTTGATCCACTGGGAGAATTTTTCCGGTCCCATGGCATCGAATTTCTGTTTCGTACCGTCCGGATAAGGGCCGTCGACAGGGATCGGCATTTCCAGGGGTTCGAATTCCGGTTTGTCCTGATGGCCGGCGTCGGCATAGCCGTTGATGGTCGTATCGCCGATGTATTTGAGGAGCTTCGTGCCGCGGTCCTGTACGACCGGCAGATTGAAGAGTTCCGGATGGTCATCAATGAAGTTGACGTTGTACGTGCCGGCGACGAATTCCGGGCTCTTGAGGACGTTGATCAGGAAGCCGATATTCGTCTTGACGCCGCGGATACGGAATTCCTTGAGGACACGGAGCATCTTTTCAACTGCTTCTTTATGGGTCCGGCCGTAGGTCGTCGTCTTGACGAGGAGCGAATCGTAATACGGCGTAATGATAGCACCCGTGTAGGCATTGCCGCTGTCGAGACGGACGCCGAAGCCGCCGCCGCTGCGGTAGACCATAATCTTGCCGGAGTCCGGCATGAAGTTGTTCATCGGGTCTTCTGTCGTAATACGGCACTGGATAGCGTTGCCCAGGCAGCGGACGTCGTCCTGGGACTTGATGCCGATTTCATCGCTGTCGAGGGCATAGCCTTCAGCAACTTTAATCTGCGTCTGGACGATATCGATGCCCGTGATCATTTCCGTAACAGTATGTTCGACCTGTACGCGCGGGTTGACTTCGATGAAGTAGAACTGGCCGTCCGGCGTGACCAGGAATTCGACGGTGCCGGCATTGACGTAGTGGACGTTCTTCATCAGTTTCAAAGCGGCGTTGCAGATCTTCTGGCGCAGTTCCATCGGCAGGGCCGAAGCCGGTGCGGTTTCGACGACTTTCTGATGGCGGCGCTGGATGGAGCAGTCACGTTCAAAGAGGTGAATGACATTGCCGTGTTCGTCGCCCATGATCTGGACTTCGACGTGTTTCGGGTTGACAATGCATTTTTCCAGGTAAATTTCATCACTGCCGAAAGCGAGTTTGGCTTCCGATTTCGCACGATCATAGGCATCGCGCAGATCTGCCATGCGGTCGACCATGCGCATGCCGCGGCCGCCGCCACCATTGACGGCTTTCAGCATAATCGGGAAACCGACCTGTTTAGCGAATTTTTCGACTTCGGCATAGTTCATGACCGGGCCGTCGCTGCCGGGGATGTACTGGATACCGGCCTTCTTTGCCTGAATACGGGCGTTGATCTTATCGCCGAACATAATGAGGTGTTCTACTTTCGGACCGATAAAGATAATGCCTTCTTCTTCGCAGCGTTTGGCCAGGTCCGCATTTTCGGACAGGAAGCCGTAGCCCGGATGGATGGCATCGACGTCGTGTTCATGAGCAATGCGGATAATATCTTCAATATCTAAATATGCATCTACCGGTTTTTTACCTTCACCGACGAGATACGATTCATCTGCACGGAAACGGTGCAGGGACAGCGAATCCTCTTTCGAGTAAATAGCGACTGTACGGATTCCCAGTTCATTACAAGCCCGGAAAACACGAATCGCAATTTCTCCGCGGTTGGCAACTAAAACCGAACGAATTTTTTTCATGAAAATACCCTCCTGCTTAGAAATTTTAAGTCAGACCGGTAAACGCACAGCAAGCCCATACATTCACCGCTTTCTTAATTATAACAAATCACAAAAACATTACAAGGGACGGCATACTTTGTATTTATAAAAATACTGTATACACAGAATGTACAAATCATCACGCAAAAAAGAAGAGACTGCCCCGCTGAGGATGGATTCTTTTCGCGGGGCAGCCTCTTCGCTGCTCTTATATACTATTATTTTATATAAGGGATCTTACACGTAATGGATACGGGACGGATCATAGCGGTCTTCATGGGGCTTTTCTTCTGCCGTGGCCTGCGGATAGCCGAGGGCGACGATGGCAAAAGGCGTCAGGCCCTGGGGAACGCCGAGGGAACGGCGGACGAGGACTTCACGGGCTTTGTACGGAGCGACGCCGAGCCATACAGCACCTAGGTCGAGATGGACTGCTTCGAGCAGGATGTTTTCGACAGCAGCGCTGAGGTCAAGATTGATGAAAGCCGGGAAACGCATATTTTCATCGCGGGAACAAACGACAATGGCCAGGGCCGCACCGGCAGCACAGCCGGCATAGGGGCTGCAGTGGGACAAATCCTGGATGACGCGTTTGTCGCGGACGACGTAGAATTCCCAGGGCTGCTGATTGCCAGCAGAAGGAGCGGCCATAGCGGCGCGCAGCAGTTTTTCTATTTTTTCATCTTCGACCATAGTCGGCAAAAATTTACGGATACTCCGTCTGGCAAAGATTTCATTCATGTGGATCGACTCCCCTCCATAAGTATATGTTTATTTTATTATACCATATTTAGATAGAAAGAAAAAGAAAGAAACAAAAACTAAAAAGGCTGCCGCTTCATGCGACAGCCTCTTTGCTGGTGCCGAGGGAGGGACTTGAACCCTCACGGTGTTACCCGCCTGATTTTGAGTCAGGTGCGTCTGCCATTCCGCCACCCCGGCATATCTCTTGTGTCAGGCCGCTATCCATTAGTGCTTGACACAAGAAGTATTATACCATAACTGATGGAATCGTCAAGTATTTTTTACAATTCTTTTAGTGGCTGGCCGGGACTTTTTCTTCCGATTCTTCGGCGACAGCCATTTCTTCTTCTTTCAGATGAGCAAAATATTTCTTCGTTTCGGCGACGACGACACCGCTCAGGCCGATGAGGGCGATGAGGTTCGGGATAGCCATCAGGCCGTTGACGATATCCGCAAGGACCCAGATGACATCGAGTTTAATGAAGGCACCGCAGGCGACGAGGGCGATGAAGATGATGCGGTACGGCAGGATGCCTTTGACGCCGACGAGGTACTGGACGCAGCGTTCACCGTAGTAGTTCCAGCCGAGGATAGTCGTGAAAGCGAAGAGGGTCAGGCCGACGCAGAGGATGATGCTGCCGTACGTCGGGAAGGCCATGTTGAATGCGGCATTGGTCAGGGCTGCGCCGTTGACGTCGCCCATCCAGGCACCGCTGACGACGAGGACAAGGCCTGTCAGGGTGCAGATGATAATCGTATCGATGAAAGTACCGGTCATGGAAATAAGGCCCTGTTCAGCCGGCCATTTCGTCTTGGCAGCTGCAGCGACGATCGGTGCACTGCCGAGGCCCGATTCGTTGGAGAAGACGCCGCGGGCAACACCATTGCGCATAGCGACGAGGACGGTGGCGCCGAGGAAGCCGCCGGCAGCTGCCGGCGGGGTGAAGGCGCAGGTAATGATTTGTTCCACAGCCGCCGGGATCTGGTCGGCAAAGACGACGAGAAAAGCAACTGTAGAAACGACATAGATGACAGCCATAGCCGGGACGATTTTGGAAGCGACGCGGGCGATGGACTGGAGGCCGCCGATGGTGATGGCAGCGACGAGGATAGTCAAAACGATGGCCGTGTATTCGACAGGGATGCTCGTCGTCAGGCGCGTGATTTCAACGATGGAGTTGACCTGGGCGAAAGTACCGATGCCGAAGAAAGCGACGAGGACGCCGAAGAAGGCGAAGAGGAATGCGAGAGGCTTGTATTTCTTGCCGAGGCCGTTTTCGATGTAGTACATCGGACCGCCGGCGATGTCGCCGTTCTTGTCGACCGTACGGTATTTAACGGCCAGGCAGCCTTCGGCGTATTTCGTAGCCATGCCGACGAAAGCGGCCATCCACATCCAGAAAATCGCACCCGGGCCGCCGGCATGGACAGCCGTAGCGACGCCGACGATATTACCGGTGCCGACCGTCGCAGCCAGGGCGGTGCAGAGGGCTTTGAAACTGTCGACGTCACCGTCGCCCTGGTTCTTGGCCGTGAAAATCAGTTTCAGGGCTTTCGGCAGCTTGAAGACCTGCAGCAAATGGAGACGGATCGTAAGCATCAGGCCCGTACCGATGAGCAGCACCAGCAAAGGCGGTCCCCAGACAAAACTATCAATGGCATTTAACGTATCCAACATCTTTCATACTCCCCTTTTGTTATGGTAATTATAATGACATGAAAAAAAGACCTATCATCATCACTCTGAAGATAGGTCTTAGGGTCGCAGAAAAAAAGTCGTTCTGCCAGCTCTGTCCTTTTGCCTGAGAGATTAGGAATCGCTTCCTTGCACCTTCGGCGCCCAAACGGGACTCTCCAGAGTCGTGTCCACACACGGTCCCACCCCTGAGGGGCACCTGAGAGTTTGACTCCGTCGGTAGGCATGCGCCTTCTCCCGTATGTTTCGTTCACGCAATATGTATGATGTGATTGTTATTATAAACCTGCTTCTTAAAAATTGCAAGCTTTTTGTGGAAATTTGTCCGTATTCAGAGAACTTTCTTTACAGATCCGTGTCAGAAAAGGCATACGGCAGGAGCTCATCCAAAGTGACGACGCGCTTTTCCCCTTGCAGGTTGGCCATGATGATGCGAGGAATATGGAATTCGGCCATGACCTGACGGCAGGCGCCGCAGGGCGGACAGGGTCCGTCTGTATCAGCGACGACGGCCAGGGCCGTAAGCTCCCTCTCCCCTTCCGAGACGGCTTTGAAGATGGCCGTCCGTTCGGCACAGTTGCCCAGGGGATAGCTGGAGTTCTCGATATTGCAGCCGCCGTAGGCTTTGCCTGAAGCGGCCAGTACAGCAGCGCCGACGGGAAAATGGGAATACGGGCTGTACGAATGGGTCCGGTATGTCTTTGCCAGTTCAATCAGTTCCTCATCGGACATAACAATCCCTCCTAGAGTAAATCCCGCAGACGGTCGATAGCCCGATCCGCCGTCTGCTGCCATTTGAGCGGCGTCAAAGCGATATGGCCTTCGCGGATGCAGGCGACGTCGCTGTTCTGCGGGGCCGTCGTCATATCGATGTCGCCGACGATGCGGTAGCAGAGACTGCCGTCAAGATCGCGCTTTTCAGCGATGACGTTGTGGTAGATCTGGACCGTCTGAGGCACGACACGGACATTGCCGAGGCAGATAGCTCCTTCGGGCGGCACGTTGACGTTGAGGATGCCCGGGAAGCGGCCCTTGACGATGAAGCGCTGCACCATATCCCAAACGAGATGAGCCGTGCGGGCGCAGCGTTCTTCCGTCATCTTGAGCATGGAGACGGCAAAGGACGGCAGGCCGTAGTACGGGCCTTCCATGGCCGCCGAGACCGTGCCGGAATAGAGGACGTCGCTGCCCAGGTTATAACCGTCGTTGATGCCGGAAATAATCAGGTCCGGCTTGTCCTCTTTCAGGAAATATTCCATGGCCATCTTGACGCAGTCCACAGGCGTACCGGAGACGGCAATTTCCCGGATGCCCGGGATTTCCGATTCATCCCGGCAGTAGAGGGATTTATTGATGGTCATGGAATGAGAGGCCGCACTGCGCTGGCCGTTCGGTGCGACGACAGTAAGGCGGCAGTCGTGGGATGCCAGTTCGCGCTTCAGCGTCTGCAGGCCCGGCGCCTTGAGGCCGTCGTCATTGGTCAAAAGAATATGCATAGTCTTCTCCTACTTCTTGTTCTCTTTACGCAGCAGGGCCGCACTTTCATAAGACAGGGCCCGCGTATGCAGCGTATGGCTCCACTTCATCTTGTGACGGTCTTTGAAACCGAGGAAGTTGACAGGGATCCAGCTGTACATAAAAATCGGATAAATAATCAGGTAGGCCCACGATTTCGGCGGCACTTTGATCTGCAGAAGGACGATGATCGGAATCAGGTACTGGCCGACGCCGATGATCGTCCAAATCTGGACAGGCACGATGGCGTTGAGGATATTCGTATAAAAAGGCAGGTACGAATTAATCGAGGCCAGGACGGCATAAATCGTCGAAGCCATCATGAAGAACGGCTGCGAGAGCGTGATGATGCCGTCGAGCATGCGGATATTGCCGGTCTTGATGCCCCGGGCGAAGAGCTTGGGGATGAAGCGCTCGCCGCAGTCGCACTGGCCCTGGGCCCAGCGTTTGCGCTGACGGCAGGACTGCATGAAGCCGACGACTTTTTCATCATAAATGATGGCATCGTGGGCCCAGCAGGTGCGGACGCCTTGGAGGAGGACTTTCATGGAAAATTCCATATCTTCTGTCAGGCAGTCGCAGCCCCAGCCGTACTTGCGGACGATTTCCGTGGCGATGCACATGCCCGTGCCGCCCAAGGCCGTCGAAAGACCGATGTTATACTTGGCCAGGTGCCACATGTGGTTGATGAGCCAGAAGGCGATGGAAAAGGTGCCGGCAATCCACGAGTCCGTCGGATTCTTGGAATCCATATAGCCCTGGATGACCTTTTCCCCTTTGCAGAGATGGTTGTTCATTTCCCGCAGAAATTCCGGATGGACCAGGTTGTCCGCATCGAAGACGACGAAGGCGTCGTACTGCTTTTCCTGAGCCAGCATCTGGGAAAACATCCAGTCCAGAGCATAGCCCTTGCCGACCTGTTCCTTATTGGTCCGCACTTTGACGATGGCGCCGTGCTCGCGGCAGATGTCTGCCGTATGGTCCGTACAGTTGTCGGCAACGACATAGATGTCATACATATCCTTGGGATAGTTGAGCTGTTTCAGATTATCGATGAGCTGCCAGACAACTCTTTCTTCATTATGCGCGCAAATAACGGCAGCGAACGTATTCTTTGGCGCTACCGTAACGCGGTCCCGCCGCTTCATGAGGCCAAAGCAGGCGAGGATAAAATAATACAGGGAATAAAAGACGATGATTACCTGTATGGGTATCATGACGATATCCAGAATGTGTTCCATATGCAACTCCTAAAAAACTTAGCGAGCAGCTGCGACGTTCATGGCCGTATTGACTAACCCGAAAACGATATACAGTAAGAAAGGCATGGTAATGATAAGCTGCCAGCCGACGAAGTAAAGGATCAGTGCGCCGACGACAAGGGAAATGACCAGTGCCGACTTATGCAGTACATCCGGGCTGGCGCCTTTGAAATCCGGGTTGTGGACCTTGCTGACCAGATGGTAACCCAAGAGAACGACGAAGATGGCCAGGAGCCAGGCCGGCAATGTGACGCCGGAAATGACGTACGTCGCAATCAGGCAGCCACCGTTCGGGATTGGCATGCCCTGGAAATAGCCGTGGATGACGCCGGTATTCAAGTTGAAGCGGGCCAGGCGGATACCGCCGAGAGCTGCGTAGATGATAGCCGGTACAGCGCCGATCCAGCCCAGGGACTGTAAGGAATAGGAATAAATCAAAAAGGCCGAAGCAGCCCCAAAAGAAACGACATCAGAAAGGGAATCGAGTTCCTTGCCGAAATCGCCGGCCACGCCCAAAGCACGGGCAGAACGGCCGTCACAGGCGTCGCAGACCATGGCCAGCAAAATGCAGACGCCGGCCCAGGTATAGAGGCCGTGGAGCGTCATGATCATGCTCAGGACACCAAAACTGAGGTTCCCCGACGTAAAGAGACATGGTATTATATTTTTCATTTGACAATCCTCCCTATGACTGATTCACCACCGCGGACTTTATCGCCCTTCTTGACCGTAATCTCGACATCGTCGCGAACATAGATTTCCGCGCACGAGCCGAATTTGATCATGCCGTAGAGCTGGCCGTGCTGCAGGTCGTCCCCCAGGGTGACCCAGGAAACGATGCGCCGCGCCAGGATGCCGGCGATGATGGTGACCAGGATATCCGTATGGGCTGAATGGATGCCGATCGAATAGCGTTCATTTTCGTAGCCGACGCCGTCTTTATAAGCCGGCCGGAAGCGGCCACATGTGTACTGCTGGAAATCAATGGTACCTGCCAGCGGGGCACGGTTGACGTGGGCGTCGAAGATGGAAAGGAAAATGATGATTTTCCGGCACTTCTGGTTGATGTACAGCTCTTCGTCCGCCTCTTCCACGCCGACGACAGTGCCGTCGGCCGGCGAAACCAGGAGCCGGTCATCGTTCGGTACAGTGCGCTTCGGATTGCGGAAGAAGTACGTAAAGTACACCGCAAGGAGCAGCGGCAGGACGGCCACATAGGCATTGATGAACCAGCCAGCTGCCAGCGCCAGTAAGAGCGGCACGATGATGAAGGGGTAACCGTCTTCGACGATATAAGGTTTGTTCAGGACATCACGTTTCAACTCATCACCTCAAATCACTTCGCCCGGCCGCCCATCTTGACGGCAGCGACGAATTTCGGCAGCGCCAGCATGCGTTTGAACCGCGTCGGTTCTTTCAGCAGGCGGTAGAGCCATTCCAGACGGTTCTCCTGCATCCATTTCGGTGCCCGGCCGGCTTTGCCTGCCAGGACGTCGAAGGTCCCGCCGACGCCCATACAGACGCAGGGACCGAGTTCGTAGAGATGCGCAGAAATCCATTTTTCCTGTTTCGGCACGCCGAGCGCCACGAGGAGGATGCGTGTCCCCTTGCTGCGGATATCGTCGATGATATCTTTTTCTTCGTCAGCCGAAAAGAATCCCGAATGAGTCCCAACGATATTCAGGGACCCTAACTGCTGCTGCACGTTGGCCGCAGCCTGGTCGGCGATGCCCGGAGCACCGCCAAAGAGGTAGACAGCCGTTTGGCGTGCGGCTGCTTCTTCAAGCAGACTGCACGCCAAATCGACACCTGTCACGCGTTCTTTAAATTTCTTGCCCTGCTGTTCTGCAGCCCAGAGTACACCGGCCCCGTCGGGAACTACCAGGTCGGCATGCTGAAGGATATCGGCCAGTTCGCGGTCCGTCTGGGCGCGCATGACCATTTCTGCATTGGCCGTCGCAATGGAGGCCGCCCGGCCTTCATCAATACATTTGAAGGCCAGGGTGCGGGCTTCTTCCATCGTGACGTTCCAGATAGGGATGGACAAGATATCGATTGTACTGATCAACGTATCCCTCCGCCCTTATTAGTTTACGCTGTAGTTCGGAGCTTCTTTCGTGATGTTGACATCATGCGGATGGCTTTCACGAAGGCCTGCTGCCGTAATCTGGATGAACTGCGTATTTTCAATCATTTCTTTAATGTTGTGGCAGCCACAGTAGCCCATGGATGCGCGCAGACCGCCGACCATCTGGTAAATCGTATCGGCTGCCGGTCCTTTGTACGGTACGCGGCCTTCGATGCCTTCCGGAACGAGCTTCTTCGCATCTTCCTGGAAGTAACGGTCTTTACTGCCGCATTCCATCGCTGCCAGGGAGCCCATGCCGCGGTATTCTTTATAGCTGCGGCCCTGGTAAATGACGGTTTCGCCCGGGCTTTCTTCCGTGCCGGCGAGGAGATTGCCGACCATGACGACATTGCCGCCAGCTGCGATAGCCTTGGCCATATCGCCGGAGTATTTGATGCCGCCGTCAGCGATGATAGGAATACCGTAGCGCTGTGCGACTTTGGCACATTCATAGACAGCCGTGATCTGCGGTACGCCGATGCCGGCTACGATACGGGTCGTGCAGATAGAACCCGGGCCGATGCCGACTTTGACAGCGTCGACGCCGCATTCGATAAGGGCTTCCGTAGCAGCACCCGTGGCGACGTTGCCGGCGATGACCGGGAGGTGCGGATACATTTTCTTGATTTCCTTCAGCGTGTTGAGGACGCCCAGGGAATGACCATGTGCCGTGTCGATGACGACGACGTCGACTTTGGCAGCGACGAGAGCGTCGAGGCGGTCCGTCATATCATGGGTGACGCCGACAGCGGTAGCGACGAGGAGACGGCCGTTGCCGTCTTTGGCAGAGTTCGGATATTTCGTTGCTTTTTCGATATCCTTGATGGTGATCAGGCCCTGCAGGTTGCCTTCCTTATCGACGAGGGGTAATTTTTCAATGCGGTGCTTACGGAGAATTTCTTTCGCTTCAGCCAGGGACGTGCCGACCGGAGCGGTAATCAGGTTTTCTTTAGTCATGATGTCACCGATGCGGCGGCTCATGTCTTCTTCAAAACGCATATCACGGTTGGTGATGATGCCGACGAGTTTGCCGTCGACCGTGATAGGAACGCCGGAGATGCGGTATTTGCCCATCAGTTCATTGGCGTCAGCCAGGAGATTATCGGGATGAAGGAAAATCGGGTCGATGATAATGCCGTGTTCCGACCGTTTTACCTTGTCGACTTCTCTTGCCTGTGCGGCAATGGACATGTTCTTATGAATAACGCCGATGCCGCCTTCGCGGGCAATGGCAATAGCCATAGGAGCTTCTGTAACGGTATCCATACCAGAGCTCATAATAGGAATATTCAGTTTGATATCGCGCGTCAGGTTCGTCGAGACGTCGACTTCCTTCGGCAGTACGTCGGATTTTGCCGGGACCAGGAGAACGTCATCAAAAGTCAAACCTCTCATACCAAATTTATCAGATCTCATATTTGCACCTCTGTTTTGAAAAATATAAGAAACTAAGGGGAACAACCCCTAAATAGCTTATCCCTTATTATAGCTGAAATTCCCTTCAATGTACATATGGTAAAGCAAATTTTTCTCAGTTATTTAAAAGGCCGGCAAAGGCAGCGCCAAAACGTCTCGTTACGGCTTCTTCTGCTTTACCCGGATTGCCGTATTCCTGCCACCATTGACGGGCTGCCTCACGGGCCGCGGCCAATAAGGGGACATCATGAATAATGTCGGCCGCCCTGAGGTCCGGCAGGCCATGCTGGAGATAGCCGAAGAGCTGTCCTGAACCGCGCAGAAGCAGGTCCTTCTCAGCCAGGGTGAAACCGTCGTGGATTTTCTCCATCCATTTCAGGCGCTGCTGCGTTTCTTCACTGCCGCCTTTGGCCATGAGGATGCAGTACGCCTGCTGACTGCCGCGGCCGACACGGCCCCGCAGCTGGTGCAGCTGGGCCAGGCCGAAGCGTTCGGCACCATCGATGAACATGACCGTCGCATTGGGGACGTTGACGCCGACTTCAATGACGCTCGTCGCCACCAAAAGCTGTATCTCCCCTTTCTGGAAGGCTTCCATGACGGCTTCCTTCTCTTTCGCTGCCATGCGGCCGTGGACGAGGCCGCAGCGCCGTTTCTTGAAGACTTTACAGCGCAGTTCTTCGTAGAGTTCCGTCGCTGCCTGAAGGTCGACTTTCTCCGACGCTTCGACGAGAGGACAGACGACGTAGCACTGCTGGCCCGCTGCCATGAGCTTGTCCATGAAGACGTAGACACGCCGGCGCAGGGCCTCGCCGACGGCATAGGTCTTGACGATTTTGCGGCCCGGCGGCAGTTCGCGGATGGACGAGACATCAAGGTCGCCGTAAAGGGACAAGGCCAGCGTACGCGGAATCGGCGTGGCTGTCATGAAAAGGGCGTGCGGCTCTTTGCCCTTCTCTTCCAGGGCCGAACGCTGGCGCACGCCGAAGCGGTGCTGTTCGTCCGTAACGACGAGGCCGAGCGAAGCGAAATGGACATCTTCCTGGATGAGGGCATGTGTGCCGATGAGGATGTCGATCTCCCCTGCTGCCAATTCTTCCAGGAGCTGCTGCCGTTCTTTCACACTCGTCCGCCCCGTAAGCAGGGCGATGCGGACATCCAGTCCAGAAAAGAGGCGGCAAAATTCTTCATAATGCTGAGCCGCCAGGATGCCCGTCGGCGCCATCAGTGCTCCCTGATAGCCGTTCTCGACGATTTTCGCCAGAGCCAGAGCGGCGACAACGGTCTTGCCGGAGCCGACATCGCCCTGGATCAGGCGCTGCATGGGCACTTCACTTTCCATATCGGCCTGGATATCGAGGAAGGCCCGGGTCTGGCCCCGGGTCAGCGTAAAAGGCAGGTGCTCGTAAAACGCCTTGAGCAGTCTGCCGTTGGGGCCGCACTTGATGCCCTGCCGCGGTCCCTGGCGGTGACGGCGCAGCAAGAGGCCGAGCTGCATATCGAAGAGTTCTTCAAAGGCCAGCTGCTGCCGGGCCGCTTCCTTTTCAGCCATAGAAGCCGGGAAATGGATGGCTTCATAGGCCTGAAGCGGCGATAGTTTGGAAAAAGCACTCTGGCGGCAGCCGTCCCAGCCGGGCAGGATTTCCGGATGGTCTTTCGCCATGCCCAAGGCTTCGTGCACGGCCTTGCGCACGTCATTCTGGCGCAGGCCGTCAGTCAGGCCGTAGACGGGGACAAAGCCGTTCCCTTCGGCCCGGCCCTCTTCTGTTTCCGGCGAATTCATCTGACGGCGGCCGTAGGACCATTCCAGTTTGCCAAAAGCCGTCAGCGTCATGCCGACCCGGAACTGATGCTTCTTGAAGGCCTGATTGAACCAGACCAGTTCAGCCGCGCCCGTACCGTCGCTAAGGGCCACCTTGAGCAGGGACAGGCCGCGGCGGGGCCGCATCTCCTGAACGGAAGCGACAGTACCGCAGATGAGGAGCGGCGCACCGCTGCCGCACGGCGCCTGCCCGATGGGCCAGATATGGCTGCGGTCTTCATAGTCCCTGGGAAAATACTGGAGAAGATCCGTCACCGTCACCAGGTGCAGCTTAGCAAAAAGGGCTTCCTTGCGGGGCCCGATGCCTTTGAGTTCGCGAATGGAAAAAGTCATGAAAAAAACTCCTTGTCAATTATTCAAATATATTGTATCATATTTTGTAGGCTTTTTATAAAAATAAAACTTGCTTTGCCTTGTAATTTATGATAAGATTTATATGTTGTACTGTGATGGTGCAGGGAGGTGTAACCAATGGCAAACTATTGCGAAATCTGTGGTAAAGGAACAATGAGCGGCATGAATGTCAGCCATTCCCACTTGAAAACGAAAAAGACCTGGAAACCGAACATCCAGCGTGTACGCGCTGTCGTAGACGGCGAAGTAAAACGAGTCAATGTCTGCACTCGTTGCCTTCGTTCCGGCAAAATCCAGCGTGATGTTTAATAAAAAGGAGCTGTCGCATTAAGGGAATCCCCCTTATGCGCGGCTCCTTTTTTCGTGTCGTTTGCCGTGAGTCGTTCATCGTTTGCCGTAATGGCTTTCATTTTTTACTTCAACCAGCGCCAAACGAACCACGAAAAAAATCCTGTCTTCAAAGGACAGGATTTTTTTCATTCCTTGCCACAATCCGCTCTGCCAGGCGTGCAGCCCTTTCTTCGATGCCGACGTTTTTGAGGATGCTCCTCGGGTCGTTGGCCGTTTCGATGAGGGCGAAGTACGGCGGCAGGATGAAGTTCTTGTTGCAGTTCATGGCGTCCAGGATCTGTTCGGCCACGATGTCGCCGCCGCTGTAGCCGGAGACGACGAGGGCGTAGACTTCTTTGCTGGCAAAGGCCGCTTCTTCTTTGCGGAAGAGTGCCGTCAGCCTGTTGAAGAAAGCCGTGATGTTGGCGCTGACGGCGTCGTTGTAATTAGGGCAGATGAGGACGACTGCATCGGCGCGGCGTACGGCGGGATAGACTTTCTCGACCATCACGCCGCCGTAGAAGCAGTCCCCTTTTTCACCGAAATGGAGGCACGTTTCATAGCTGCAGCCCCGGCAGTCGACGACGCTGCCGTTGCGCAGGGAGATTTCCGTAAGCGCCGCTTTTCCGCTAAGACGGCGCTTCACCATTTCCCATAAGAGGAGCGTATTCGACGTCTTGCGGCTGCTGGCATGGATGACGACGATATCCTTCTGCCGACCGCTCCTTTCCGGAGGGCTGAAGGCCAGCAGCTTATTGACCAGCCTGCCGGCACTGACGGCATAGGCTTCTTCATTGCTGAGCCCCTGGATTTTCGCCTGGGTATTAAAATTATAGAGTGATCCCGTAGCCTCGACGAGGGGCTTGCCGGGAAAGAGACAGCCGGCCTGATTGGCAAAGAAAATCAGCTCCCGGCCTATTTTTTTTGTAAAAAATTCCCCCTGGCCGTCGACGAGGACAGCGCCGCGGCAACCGGCCAGACAGTGGCGGTGCCGCACGAGACAGGAAACGAGGTGGACATAGGAGAGGCTGACACCGGCTTTCGGCAGGGCTACGGCAAAGAGGACAGCCGTCCCCTCTTTTTCTTCCGGCCTGCGCACACACCAGCGCAGGAAGGCCTTCTCTCTGTCGATGACCTGATACGACCTCCCGGCCAGGGCACGGTCGAGGATGCGGTGGATGCGTTCGGCATGGCCCGACTCGGACCAGCCTACTTTGACGACCAGGAACATGACGCCGCCTCCTTCCTAGACTAGGCGGCACAAGGCCGTATAAGCCTGGAGCCAGCGTTCATAGAGCTGCGGACAGGCTGCGGCATCTTCATAGGTGACGC
>UMEZ01009605.1_pt1 | contig 16531 bp, 9 predicted proteins | sample 1964841 | NCBI WGS metagenome assembly UMEZ01 (sample SAMEA4836029, study PRJEB28245) | human gut metagenome | biome: gut microbiome; material: fecal sample | place: Denmark | collected 2008 | reverse complement strand
GCTCTTCCGAAGGTCGGCGATACCGTCAAGATCAAGATCGACCCGTCCAAGATGCACCTGTTCGCTCCGTCCACCGAGCTGCGCCTGAACTGAGACGATAACGAGTAACCAACCGTCGGGCGTTCCTTATGGAACGCTTGGCGGGTGGTTGAACCAATACTTGGCGGATGTGCAAACGTCCGTCAACCATTAAACGAGACATTCTCTTTCCTCTCTTATTGTCTCGTTGGAAAAGCCCCGCGTTGGTGCGGGGCTTTTCTTTTCCCGCTGTTCTCATCGTGACACTCGTAGTCCCTTTGCCGCCTGCCGTGGGTAGGTCAGCGGGTAAATTGAAGAGCTATGGAATCACATGAATTGCCACAGATGGATCCCCGTGTGCTTAAGGCCACTTCCGTGAAGGCCGAGGACCCCACAGCGCAGAGCCCGGAGCCGCAGGCGTTGAAGATCACCGCCGCGAGTTCGAATCCGAAGATGTTCACGCTGCCGTGGGAGAAGCCGCTGGCAACATGGCCTGAGGACCTGCTGGTCAACCTGCCGCGAGGCATCTCCAGGCACGTGGTGCGTTTCGTGCACGTGGGCGACGAAGTCTACGCCATGAAGGAAATCACACGCAACGTGGCGGAACGCGAATACGAGCTGCTGCGCCGACTGCAGAAGCTGGAACTGCCTACCGTGCAGCCGATCGCCGTGGTCACCGGCCGCCATAATGCGCAAGGTGAGCCGCTGGAAGCCATCCTGGTCACCAAGCATCTGAAATTCTCGCTGCCGTACCGCGCGCTGTTCGCCCGCAACCTGCGTCCCGACACCGCCGAACGACTCATCGACGCGCTTGCCGTGCTGATGGTGCGCCTGCACCTGGCCGGCTTCTATTGGGGCGATGTGTCCCTGTCTAACGTGCTGTTCCTGCGCGACGCCTACGCTTTTTCCGCGTTCCTGGTGGACGCCGAAACCGGCGATCTGCAGGTGAACCTCACCGAAGGCCAGCGTGAATACGATGCGGATTTGGCCCGTACGAACATCATCGGCGAACTGATGGATCTGTCTTCCGGCGCATTGCTGCCGAGCAACGTGGACGAAATCGAAATCGGAAACCGCCTGGTGGACCGCTACCATTCGCTGTGGAGCGCGCTGACCGACACCGACAAGTTCAGCCCGGACGAGATGTGGAAGATCGAAAAGCGCGTCAACAAGCTCAACGAACTGGGCTTCGACGTGGACGAGCTGGAAATGAAGACCGCCGAGGACGGCAAGCGCGTGCTGGTGCGTCCGCGCGTGGTGGACGCCGGCTACGCCAACCGCAAGCTGCTGCGACTGACCGGTCTTGACGTGCAGGAGAACCAGGCCCGCCGTCTGCTCAACGATCTGGACGCCTACCGCACCTCCACGTGGCGTGATGGCGAGGATCTCGAAATCGTGGCCACCGACTGGATGCGCGAGGTGTTCGAGCCGACCGTGCGCATGATTCCGCGCGAATACCGCTCCCAGATCGAGCCGGCGCAGTTCTTCCATGAGGTACTCGACCATCGTTGGTTCCTTGCGGAGAAGGCCGGCCACGACGTGTCCATGACCGAAGCCGTGAAGAGCTATGTGGAGAACGTGCTGCCGCAGTACAAGCTCGATCAGAAGGATTTGGACGTGTTGAACGACGAAGCCGATTCCGGCGTGATCGACGACGAATACACGTACAACGATCCCGATGACGACGGCTACAACCCCGACGACGATCCCGACGCGGCGGTGTGGAGCCACTGATTCTGCACGTTAGCATGGTCCGTAATTGCTGGAGCCTCTAACACAAGAAAAGCTCAGGAAAACAAAAGAAGCTCAAGCTGGAAAAGCTTGAGCTTCTTTGTATGTATCGCAAATATATAACGATTACTTGGCTGCGGCAGCCGCTTCACGACGTGCGCGCGCCACGGCGTACAGCGTGATGCCGGCCGCGACGGACGCGTTCAGCGACTCGACCATATTCGACATCGGAATGCCGGCGATCGAATCGCAAGCCTCGCGCACAAGACGGCTCAGACCGTTGCCTTCCGAGCCGAGCACGACGACCAGCGGATCGGTTTCGAAACCGGTTTCGCCGACGAGCGCATCGCCACCGCCGTCAAGACCGACGCTGTAGTAGCCGCGTTCCTTCAGGCTTTCGATCGCCTTCGTCAGGTTCACCACGCGAGCCACCGGCATATGCGCTGCGGCGCCCGCCGACACCTTCCATGCGGCGGCGGTGACCGAAGCGGAACGACGTTCCGGCAGAATCACGCCGTTCGCGCCGAATGCGGCCGCGGAACGGATGACCGCGCCGAGGTTCTGCGGATCGGTGACGCCGTCCAGTGCGATGAACAGCGGACGTGCCGCGATACGCGCGCCCTCCGAAGTGGCCGCTTCCATGGCGCGCGCCTTCTTGTCCGCGCGGTCCACGAGCTCTGCCAGCGAGGAATACTGGAACGGTTGCGCCTTCAGCACCACGCCCTGATGGTTCGACGAGCGTGCGATACGGTCCATTTCGAGCCTGTCGGCTTCCAGCAGATGCAGTCCGTGGATGCCGGCGAGACGCACGATTTCGCGCGTGCGATCGTCATGCTCGATACGTGCCGCCACATACAGCGTGGTTGCCGGCACGCCACAACGCAGCGCCTCAAGCACCGCGTTACGGCCGATGACCAGATCGTCGGATTCCGAAGTGAACTTCGCCACGCGACGACGTGCCGCCAGTCGCGGATCGGCCATCTTGCGGCGATCCGCCGCCTTCTTCGCCTTGTATGCCTTGTGATACACGCGATTTTCGGCCTTGGGGGTCGGCCCCTTGCCCTTCAACGCGTTACGATGCTTTCCGCCCGACCCCTTGGTCGGTCCTTTTTTCATTGCTCCCATAACCGTCTATTGTCCCAGCACCCCGGGAAAAGGCGGCGGCTTCGCGTCTGCTCGATATTGCTCGATATGATGGCAAGAATGGAGAAGAACAAAGAGATTTTCGGTTTGCCCGTCATGTTCTGGGGCTTGTGGGTCACGCTGCTCATCCTGTGGATGGGCCGTTTCGTCACGTCGTTTCTTTCCATGTACCTCGTCTCCGACATGCATGTGAGCGCGGGCGTGGCCGGCACCATCGTCTCCATGTACGGTTTCGGCGGTATTTTCGGCTGCCTGTACGGTGGTGCGCTGTCTGACCGATTCGGGCGCCCCGCGATGATTGTTATCGGCAATCTCGGTTCCGCGGTGATGCTGGTTTTGTTGGCTTGTATCGGCAATCCTTGGATTATGGCGATTACGTTGCTGATATACGGTGCGATTTCATCTATGCCGACGCCTGCGGTCGCGGCTTACGTTTCCGACGTGGTGCCGTTTCGCAAGCAGAAGCGTGCGTATTCGCTGCAAACATGGGCTGCGAATTTCGGCTTCGCTATCGGCCCGATCATCGCCAACCAGCTTGTCAAAATCTCCTATTCGCTGATGTTCTATGCGGAAGCGGCTGTGTTGGTATTCGCTACGTTGCTGATGATGGCATTCTTCAAAGAGGCCGGGCTGGGCGTGCACGGTGTCGGACGGTCTGTGAAACGCTCCGTGGAACGTTCCGTGGAACAACCTGTGGAACGTTCTGGCACTGCGCAAACGGCTCAATCGCAGCAATCGAAATTCTCCATTTGGCGCAGCTATCGTCGTGCCTGCACCGACAAAGCGCTCATGTCGATGGTGGTGCTGATGTTCCTGTACACGCTGGCGTATTACCAGATCGTCAGCGGACTTCCGATTTCGATGACGCAGATTGGGCTTGGTACGGACGAATATTCCAGCCTGCTGACCATCAACGGAGGCATTCTGTGTTTGCTGCAGATTCCCGCGATCGGGCTGTTTCAGCGGATGAGCAACACCCGTGTGCTGGTGCTGGGCATGTCCATTACCGCGGTTGGCTATGCGTTCCAAATCGGCGCCGATTCGTGGGTGACGTTCGCGATTGCGACCGTGCTGTGGACGCTCGGCGAGCTTGGCACATTCCCGATTGCCGCTACGACGGTGGCGAATATCGCGCCGAAGGATGTACGCGGCACGTATCAGGGCTTGTACAACCTGGTGTGGTCGCTATCCAACGCGTTTTCGCCGCTTGTCGGAGGCTGGATTTTGAACGCGTTCGGCAGTCACGTGCTGTGGACCTGCTGCACGGTGATGTTCGTAATTGTGGCGATCGGCTTCTACGTGACGCGCGGCCCCCGCAAACGCGCCGCAGCCCGCAATCTTGCGATGGAGGAACTGTAGCGGTTGCGCTGCGCAGGTGGCGTGCGGTAGATACGCCACCGAACTTGCCAGACAACTTAACATAACTTAACGGCAACTTCGCATCTGTTAAGTTCGCTGGTAAGTTGCTGTTAAGTTCGTGCGAAGTTGACGGAAAGCGATGTATTGGCGTGATTGTGTGGCACAAATAATGGACATTGCCGGCAAGACAGGGGTGCATGTGCGCGTATGAAAAAGCGGGAGGCCGCGATTCGGTTGGAATCGCGGCCTCCCGCTATGCGATTTAAAAAATCGGAAAGAAGAGAATCGGTGCCGCAGCGTTCGCTGCGGCGGTGCCTTGCCTCACGCGGTCTGTTTCAAAGAGATGGCCTGACGCGGTTCGGCTTGCCTTCCTGCTTGAAGGTCTTACTTGTTGAGGACCTTCTTCATCAGATCAGCGGAAGCCTTGGCAAGTGCGAACTGGCCGAAGCCCGGATCGATGGAAGCGAGGTTGGAGTTGAGGATCTGGTTGAAAGTGTCGTTGTTCTTCATGAGGTTTCCTTTCGGACGACCGCCTGGTTTCTTGCTTCTTTTTTTCTTCTCTACATCGTGCGGTGCGTCGCTATTGTGTTGTTTTTCTGTTGTGCCTTTACTATACGCACGTCGGTATGCGTCTGGCATGCCGCAATCGTCATTTCTATTGTAAAATCATCGGGTTATCTTGAAGAAAATGTGATTACTGTGCCCGCATAACAACACAATCGCCGTATCGTACGCTGACACGAGACGGAACATATCCATTCCCATGTCAACGCACGATACGGCGATATCGGCGTAAATCAGCGGAATAATCGTAAATCAGCGGGGCTGACGGAAGTGACGGTCACCGATTGGATCGAACGGCGTGTGCGGTTCAAGCTGGTACCAGTATGCCACCGACGCGACGTCATCCTGCCGCTCGAAATTGCCGGCTTCCTCGGTGCCGATCTGCTGCCAGGTGACGCGCAGGTCAGAATCGAAATAAATCGGATCCGGAATGTGCCAGCGGTACAGGCCGCGCATGACGGGTGTGGCCACATCCCAGTAGTCGCTTTCGCGGTGCGCGGCAAGACGCTGCGAATAGAACGGGAATCCCAGGTACGGTCCGGTGAACGTGTTCTCGCGCATGCGGCCATGCTCGTCGAAGTCGGCGAAACTCCACGCGCCGCCGAAGTAGTCTTCCGCTCCGGTGCTGCACCACGTCGGGTACTGTTCATCGCCGTCGATGTACATTTTGACTTCGCCTTCGCCCCACCAGCGGCTTTCCAGCGCGGTCAGCGCAAGGTAGGTGCCGATGTACACGCCATGGCCGTGCACATTGTCGAGAATCGTGTAGTCACGGGCAATTTCGGTGACGCGTTCGCGGCGCCACTGCGCATGGAAGCGCATCGCATCGGCTGGCAGCGCGTCGTATTCCGTGTAGTCGATTTGGTAGAAGAAGGCCGGCACGTCCTCGTTGTGATCGTTGCGCAGCACAATGCGCGCGTGCTCGAACGGCATGGCGAAATAGCAGTTGAAACCTCGATTTGGCACCACCATGATCGGGATGGAATTGATACGGCAGGCCTGTGCGTGACCGCAGCAGAAGAAATCGCCGATCGGGCACTGCACGGACGGCGTCTCCTCGCCATCCCAATAGAATTCGAGGATGAGATTGCGCAGTACGTTCGGACCGGTCGGGGAAGTGCGGTCGGTGACCGTCATCCAAATGTGGCGAATCACGCCCGGGCCATCGACGTCCATCAGCGTGACCGAATCGCCCGCCTTGATTGTCTGGATGCAAGGGCTGCCCTTACGTGACGGGCCGAGCGCGCTGGCGGCGGTGGCTGCAGTGCCCTTGCCGCCGGTCGGGTTTTCGGCGTTGACGCAACGTGTACGGCCGTGGTCCGTCGCGATTGCTAGCGAATCGAGGGCACCGTTGCCGAAACCGGAAGTCGCCATAGTATTCATTGTTCTCTCCTTTGTTAAACAGCTTGGGAAACGCGGAAATGGGTGCGCCGCCTACCACTACCGACTATCGTAGATCCCCCTTGCAGTGGGCGCGTCGATAATGCCGGCCACGGTGCTGAAAGCCGCCGCGGCCGGTTGTATCTGTTTTTGCGTTATTTCACAACATCCCAGCGTTGTTGGGTCGCGTTACTTCACTGCACCGGCGGTGATACCCTGCGACAGCTTGCGCTGGAAGATGATGAAGAAGATGATGGTCGGGATGATGCTCAGCAGCGAAGCCGATGCCAGCGTGGTCGCTTCCATGGTGCGCTGGCCCTGCAGGGTGGCGAGTGCCAGCGGAATGGTCTGTACGTCATCGCTCATGAGGAACGCCATCGGAATCATGTATTCGTTCCACGTCCACACGAAGAAGAACACGAACAGCACGCTGATGGTCGGCCAAGAAATTGGCAGCACCACCTTGCGCAGGATTTGCCAGCGAGAGGCGCCGTCGATGGCCGCGGCCTCAAGGATGGCCTGCGGGAACGTGCCGTATACGGAGGACAGCAGATAGGTGCCGTAGGCGCTTTGGATGATGGTGAAGATGATGATGATCGCGAGTTTGGTGTTGTACAGACCGACCTGCTTGAACATGGTGTACAGCGGGTAGAGCAGCGCTTCCTGCGGCATCATGTTGGCGAGCATGATGCCGAGCACGATCCAGGTGTTGCCCTTGACCTTGCCGATGCCGAGCGCGAAGGAGTTGAGCACCGACAGCACGACCGCCGCGACAGCCACCACTAGGGAGATGATGAAGCTGTTCCAGAACTTCAGCGGGAAGTTGGTGGTAGTCCAGAAGGAGATGATGCCCTCCATGGTGAAGTGCTTCGGCAGGGAGAGCGGGCCGGTGGCGTTGTAATCGGCGGAGGTCTTGAACGCGTTGACGGTCAGGACGAGCAGCGGGAACAGGACGAGCAGAGCTCCGGCGACGAGCAGGATCAGGGTGATCCAGTCACCTGCGGAACGCACGTGCTGCGTTTTCTTCGAGGCCTTGCGCGCGGCGGCCGTGGACATGGAATAAGTCATGATGGCACCTTTGCTTTTCGGATTTTTAGTATGTTCTTGCGATTGTTTTTCGGGTTTTCTCTCAGACGAGTTCCTTCTCGACGTGCTTCTGCACGAGGGTGAACACGATGGAGAAGACGATGATTACCACAGTCAGCGCTGTGGAGATTGCGGCACCGTAGCCCACCTGCTGTACCTGGAAGAACTGGTTGTAGGAGTAGTACGACGGAACCGTGGTGGAGGTGCCCGGACCGCCCTTGGTGAGCAGGTAGACCGGAGCGAAGGTCTTCAGTGCGCCGATGGTTGCGGTGAGGATGACCACCAGCAGTTCAGGGATGATGGACGGCAGGGTGACCACGCGGAACTTCTGCCACCAGTTGGCGCCGTCAAGACCTGCGGCCTCGTAGAGTTCCGGATCGACGCGCTGCAGGCCCGACATGAAGATGACGATCGGGTAGCCGAGCTGGATCCACACCAGGATGAACATGAGGATCGGCAGTGCGCTGTCAGGGCTGCCCAGCCAGTTGTGCTGCAATGCACCCAAGCCGATCTTGGCGAGCAGTGCGTTGACGGCACCGTCCTCCGGGCGGAAGATCCAGCCCATGATGATTGCGGCGACGGCCACCGGAAGCAGCTGCGGCAAATAGAACAGCGCGCGCAGGAAGGAAGCGGTTTTGCCGCCGAACTTCTTTTGGATCACGTCGGTGAGCAGAGACGAGATGAACAGGCCGAGGATGGTAGGGATGACCACGATAGCCACGATGATCCAGAACGAGTTAGCGAAGGAAATCCAGAACGTCGAATCGGAGAACAGGCGTTTCCAGTTTTTCAGGCCGACCCACTTGACGGGACCGACGCCACGCCAGCGGGTGAAGCTCAGGTAGATGTTCCAGATGAACGGAACAACAACTACCGCGAACAGGCCGATGAGGCCGGGGATGAGGTATGGAACGAATTTCGCGGAGCGGTTGCCGGGAAGTCTCGACATGGAGGCTTCGTGCTTGGTCTTTTGAGACATTGCAAGTCCTTTGAAATGTTGATGATCCGAGGGATTTCCGATGGATTGTTCTGTGATGACGCACGATTTGGCGCGATGCGACGTGCGGAATGTATGGGGGAGGAAAGGGTTGGTGCGGTCCGCCCGAAGGCGGGCCGCACCATTATTGGAGTTGGAATGGAAAGGAAGGATCGGTTGTTTTTAGTTGTTCTTGACGCCCATATCCTCGACGCCGGTGTCGTACTTCTCGTGGATGTTCTTGAGCACGTCTGCCGGCTTCTTGGTGCCGTTGACCAGCTCCTGGAACTCCGCTGGAACCGCGTCGGTGAGGTTGGAGGCCGCGTAATCCGGGTAGTAGCTGAGCTTGCCGTCCTTGGCGTAGGAATCGTATTCCTCGATCATGGCCTTGCTCTTCGCGTCGGTGATCTTGCTGGTGTCTGCCGCTACCGGAATGCCGCCTGCGTTGCCGAGGAAGTTCTGCACATCATCGGAGAGGACGTAGTCGATGAACTTGGCGGACAGATCCTTGTGGTGCGACTTCTCGGGAATCACCAGCAGGTTGCCTGCGCAGCCGACTGCGTAGTTGGATTCCGGCATGACGGCCGCGTCCCAATCGAACGACTTGATCTGCTTGACGAAACGGCCCTGGTTCCAAGTACCAGTCTGGTAGATCGGATATTCGCCCTTGATGAAGGCCTGCGTGGTGTCCTCGGCCTTCATGCCAGTGGCGTTGCGGGAGATGAAGCCCTTGTCAAGCCACTCGTTGATGGTCTTGACGGAGTTGGTCAGCACTTTGGAATTCCAGTCGACGTCACCCCTGTACAGCTGCCAGTTGTCGATGAACTTGGAGTCGGCATTCTTGGAAACGAGCTGCCACCACAGCCACATCACGCCGTATTCCTGCGCGTCGGCTGCAATCGGGGTCACGCCGGCGTCCACGAACTTCTGGCAGGCGTCCACGAACTCGTCGTAGGTGGTCGGAATCTTGATGTTGTACTTGGCGAACAGGTCCTTGTTGTAGTAGACGCGCTGGAATTCAGCGTAGCTGGTCATACCGTACCAGGTATCGCCGTCCATGATGCCGTTCTCGTCGTACTTGGCGACTGCTGCGTTTGCGCCGGTCACCTTCTTGTCCCAGCCGTACTGCTTGACATAGTCGCCGAGGTCGGTGAGCAGGCCCATGGTGGAGAGCACGCCGGCGGAGCCGTTGCCGCGGTTGGATTCCATGAGGTCTGGCGCTTCGTCGGAGTTCAGGAATTGGCTGCCGTTCTGTGCGATTTGGGTGAACGACTTTCGTTCGAAGTTGATCTTGACGCCGGTCTCTTTTTCGAAGGCCTTGGCCGCGCGACGCCATGCCTGGGTCTGGCCTGCGTCGTCCTCTTCGTAGTACCAGAACGACAGGCTGTCCGGCTTCTCCTCATCTTGGGCGGTATCGCTGCCGCATGCGGCGAGGGAGGTCAGCGACAGTGCTGCGATGGCCAGTGTGGCCAGTCCTCGTTTGATGTTCATTGCTATTCTCCTTGTTTCCTTCTTGAGGCGCGCCCTGCGGCACGGCTCACATCTGGTTGTATTGAAACGTTTCGATGACGTGCGTGCGATTCCGCGGTCCGTTTGGATTCGCCGGATTTCGCCCGGCTTGTTCGTTTGTTCGGTTTCTTCGGAGACCGTTATATCGTCATTGAAACGTTTCGATTATCCGTATGAAATTATGTTGCCTTGCGATTCCGTCCGGCCGCTCTGCCTTCCGGTAATCACAGGAAAATCTATATTGTTCCGCCGGACCCCGCTTCCGCAACGGATCCGCGTCGCTTCAGCGCGGGTTCGATGAGTTCCACGGAACCTTTGATGTCGGTGTGCTCCTCGATGGCGGAGACCAACAGGTTCATGGCTTCGGCGCACAGCTCCTCCGGCATGACCGGCATTTCGGTGATGGGGAAGCGCGTCGGCTCGCCTTCGAAATACGTGCCGCACGACAGGACCGAAACGTCCTGCGGAATCGACATGCCCGCGTCGTGCAACGCCATCAGCACCTGGCTGAGGACGCTTGCGTTCGCCTGGTTGATGATGGCGGTCGGGCGGTCGGGGTGCGCGAAGACGGTGCTGACGAAGTGCTGCGCGTCGAAGCTGTCCGCTTCGTAATGCTCGGATTCGATGACCGTCATGCCGAGCTCCTTCGCGTGCGCCAGCAGGCTTTCGCGGAAGATGACGACGTAACCGGAATGGCGGTTGTAGTCGGATTCGTTGTTGCGCAGGAACACGACGGTGCGGTGTCCCTTCTCGTACAGGAAGTCGACGGCCTTGCGGCCCATCAGCGCGAAATCGATGTCCACGCAGGCGCAGCCGGCGTGCGACGACGGATAGCCGATAGCCACGCACGGCTTGGAAAAAGTGCCGGATTGAGCGGCGCGCTCGTCATCCTGCTCCACGTCGAGCAGCACGATGCCATCCGCAAGATTGCTTTGCGTCACGCGGCGGATATCCTTCACTGCATCCGGACCGGTCAGCAACATCACGTCATACCCTGCATTCCTTGCGGCCCATGCGGTGCGCAGGAAGTAGGCGTTGTACCTGGCCTGGTTGATGTCGCCTCGAATCGGGGCGCTCAACGCGATGATCTGGTTGCGCATGCCGCGCATCTTACGGGCGCTGGCGTCCGGAGTGTAACCGAGCTTTTCTACGGCGGCCATGACTTTGCCGGTGGTTTTCGCAGAGATTGAACGCTTGCCGGATAGTACATAGGAGACGGTGCTGGCGGAAACTCCCGCTTCGCGGGCCACGTCTTTGATGCCTGCCATGCGTCTCGCCTCCCTCTTGTGCCGTTCTATCCGCTATTTATCGAATCGTTTCGTCGAAACGTTTCACTTAGCATAGCGCGACTATAAAATCATGTCAATCGTACGGCACGTCGCGTTCTCCCGTATGGGTTTATCGCCTATACGGGAGAACTACGCGTAGTTAGCGCTTCTTGCCGGACTTGCCGACCTTGCCAAACGTGAACGCGCGGACGATCGCCACAATGCCAAGTGCAACCAACGCGCATCCGCCAAACAGAATCAGCCAACCGGTGGAGGCCAGCGGGCTGAACAGCATGATGCAGCCGGCCACAATCGAAATCAGCGCGTAAATCACAGCCCATGCGGAACTTGGCATATGCCACGACTCAACCAGCGCCATCACGCCTTCCATCATCCAGCCGAGGCCCACCACCATAGTGACGAGCACTGCCAGCATGGCGCCGGACAGGGTCGCATTCTTCAGCATGACCACGCCACCGACTGTCAGCAACAGGCCGACCAGAATGTCAAGCACGCGCCAGCCTCCCGGCAGACCGAGCTCCACAATTGCGGTGACGATACGGATCACCCCGGAAATCACGAAATACGCGCCCAACGCAACCGCGGCGATCTTCAGCGTCACCCCCGGCCAGATGAGTAGCGCAATGCCGAGCACAATCGCCATCACGCCGAGCACGCCGTACACACCGCGAATGGCATTCTTCGCGCGTTGCGGCAGCCACGATTCCACCAACTTGAACGGGCTTACCGGCTCCCACTCGCCACTGTCGTTGCTATGGCTATTCGGGTCGTAACCATACGGATTACCGTACGGATATCCATACGGATTGCCGTAGGGGTTGCCATATGGATTGCCGGAATAGCGAGGGGTCTGCTCGGCATCTGGTCCGCCGCTTTGTGGACCGTCCTGCTGTTGCGATTGCTGCGCTTGCTGGCTCGGTGCATAGGCGCCGTATCCCGGCTGCGGTGGTTGACCGGGGTCGTTGGGATTGCCGGGATTCATATTTGGATAGCTCATGATGCCCTCCTTCAGAAAAACATGCTTTGAGGCGTCGTTTGCTTCAAAGACGTGCTTTCATTTTAGGCACCCTGCCTGTTTTCAGCCATCAACAGAATCGGCCGGCCTGCCTATTGGCAAGTCGGCCGGAATTATGCCGCGAATCGGCGGTTATGCTTGAGGCTGAAGCTGGCTTAGCTTAGAACAGCTTGAGCTGAACGTTGAGGCTGAGCGGCTGGTCGGCGGGCAGCTGGTACTGCTCATGCACCGGCGACATCCACGAATCGTCGCCGCCGACGCCCATTTGCGCGGCCAGCAGACGCAGGAACATGTGACGCGGCTTCGGCAGCTCATCCTGATGCAGCGCCTCTTCCAGCATCGTGCTCGAATACGGCAGTAGGCTCATCGCGAACGGCTTTGCGCCGGCACCGCGCTTCACGCGCACACCGTGGCCGGAATCGTCCGTGATCTCCGCCCAACGCACATCCTCATGATTGCCGGTTTCCTGCGGCAGCAGGTACGGCGCGCAATCATCGCCAGCCGTCGTGCTCCATACACCCAGCTTCGCGTGCCTGCGGTCGGCGTACGTCTCTTCCGGACCGGCGCCGTAGAATCGCAGGTTCGCATATTCCACCGGCAGCGCCCATTCGATACCGAACGCCGGAATCGTTGGCAGATCGCCGTTCTTCTCGCCTGGATACTCGACGTCGAGCGAAACGAGGCCGGCCGTGTCGGCAACGTAACGGACCGTCACTTTCGTGCGCTGCGGAATCGCCAATTCGTACGTATACGTGGCTTCCACGGCATTTTCTCCACGATTTGCGATCGCGCAGTCGACGCAACGCGCATACTTTCCTGCGACCGCCCACGCGGCACGTTCGAAAGCGTGTCCAGCACCGCGATCGTTGTCCGTCAGCGGACGGAACGTGGTGATCGACGGGCGGCGCAGCACGAATTCGCGCTCGCCGAACGTATATGAAACCATACCCCCTTGTGTGCGGGAGAACAGTGCTTCACGACCCTGTCCGCGCACGCCGGCGTTCCAGCGGCCAAGGGTGACGGTGCCGTCGGCCGGAGCTCCGGCCGCGTCAACGGCATCTGCAGTGGTCTTCGCACCTGCCACCACGCACTGGCCGAACGCCAGCTCGTAGCCGGCCGGTGCCCAATCGCAAGCGTTGCCAAGCTGCTGCGATACCTCTAAAACCAGCTCTTCGGCGTTGCTGCGGTAGTCATCAACCGGCCAATCGACTTCGAATGAAGCGCTCTCGCCGGCGGCCACGTCGAAACGGCGCGTAGTCGACCATACCGGCTTGCCGTCGGCCAAAATCCGCAGCACGAAGCGATAATCGCCCGTAGACACGAACAGATTGTCGTTCGTAATACGCGCTTCATCGACCGAAACCGCAATTTTCACGTTCGCATACAGCTGCTTGACTTCCTGCGCTTTCGGCGAGGGGGTGCGGTCTGCGAACAGCAGGCCGTCGCCGGAGAATTCGTAATCGCTTGGACGATCGCCGAAATCGCCGCCGTAGCACATGCGTGTCGTGCCGTCGGGCAGCTTGGTCTCGATTGCCTGGTCGATGAAATCCCAAATGAAACCGCCCTGGTACATCGGGTAGCGTTCCAACGCCGTGTATTCGTCCATATTGCCGCACGAATTGCCCATTGCGTGCATGTATTCGCAGGAAATGTACGGCTTCTTTGGACCGTCCGTATGTGCCGGGCTGCCGTCGTTCAGATAGCGTTCGATTTCGTCAGCATGCGCGTACATACGGCTTTCGATGTCCGTCACATCCTCGAATTCGCGCATGTGCACGGAACCCTCGTAATGTACCGGACGATTCGGATCAATCGTGTGCGCGTGGCGATACATCGCACGAAAAACCTCGCCCGCGCTCGACTCGTTGCCAAGCGACCAGATCAGCACGCTCGGATGGTTGTAATCGCGGCGCATCATGCTGTTGATGCGGTCCACGCACGCGCCCTCCCATTCGGGGCGGCTGCCGGGGATGCCGTCTTCAGGACGCTCGACATTGTTTGCCACCCACGTGCCGTGCGTCTCCATATTCGTCTCGTCGATCAGATACAGACCGTACTCGTCGCACAGGTCGTACCAATACTCCTGGTTGGGGTAGTGGGAGGTGCGGATGGCGTTGATGTTGTGCCGCTTGCAGAAAATCACGTCGGAAAGCATGTCCTCGCGGGTGATCGCACGCCCGCGCTTCGCGTCGAATTCGTGGCGGTCCGCGCCCTTGAACACGATGCGCTTGCCATTGAGCGTCATAATGCCGTTTTCGATGCGGAACGTGCGGAAGCCGATCTTCTGCGTCACGGTTTCGATGATGGCGCCGTCATGTCCGACGACGCGTACGGTCAGCGTGTACAGCGTCGGCGATTCCGCGCTCCACGGCGCGATGTTCGTCATTTTGCCGGAATTAAGGGCGATTTCGCCGTTGCAGGCCTGCGTTGATTCCCATACGACATTTCCGTCGCCGTCGCGCAGCGTGCTTTCGATAGTCATCGCGTCGGCGGAGTTGCGCAAGGTGAGTGCCGCGTTGAGTTCGGCGGTGTCGGCCGTACCGGCGGTGTCGGCTGCGGTGTAGTCGGCTTCAAGCTGCACGGTTTCGACGTGCGTATGCGGCTGGGCGGCGAGCTCGACGGTGCGGAACAGGCCGTGCAGTCGCCAGAAATCCTGGTCTTCCAGCCAAGAGGCGCTCGAATATTCGTAGCAGGCGACGGTGAGCGTATGCTCGGCTTCGGGGGAATCGGCGGCGTTGCCATTGCCGTTTCGCAGCGCTTCCGTCACATCGAATTCGCTCGGTGTGAATCCGTCCTCGCCGTAACCCACGAACGTGCCGTCAAGCCATACGTAGATCGCGGTGGCGGCACCGTGGAAGGTGAGGCTGACCGTGCCGTCGTTTTCCAGCGTGCGCGCAAGCTGCGCGTCGAGCGCGAATCGACGGCGGTAGATCGCCACATGGTTGTTTTCCGGAATATTTGGCGCCTGCGGATCCTCGTGACCGTCCCACGGATATTGGATGTTGACGTACTTGTTCTTGAGATAGCCGGCCATCTGCAAGTGGCCCGGCACCTCGATCGCGCCGAAATCGCCATCCTCGAAATCGACGGCCGCGAACGGAGCGCTTTCCACGTCCACGTTGCGCGCTTGTTCGATACGAACCTTCCATTCGCCGTCGAGGCTCTGCTTCGGCTCGCTCGTCTCGCCGATGACATATCGGTGGCTGGAATGTGCCGGCTTGCGGTTCGCTGCGAACACCGTCGGATCGGTGAGCCAGCTTGCACTTGCCGTGGTTGCATGTACGATTGCGAGTTCGGCTGTATCTGCCATCTTGCATCCCCCTGTATTACTTGGTGTCACTGCATCGTTGCGGTTGCGCCGTGCGATGTTGCACGACCGTTTAGTAATGAATTTTACTAACTACCGATAATATATCACACTTCATGGTATCGTGCACCCGTCGCGTGTCATGCATCGTTCCGCCACATGTCCATTTTTCACACGCCGAGGATGTGCGATAATAGCAGGATGCGCCGATGGCGTCCGCCCGGTGCCCACAACCGCGCAGCGTTGCCTCGCCTTTGCAAAATGCTTGCGATTCCGCGGATTTTCGATTTCCGCGATTCGAGGCATACGTAAGACGGGGGAGAGCTGACTACTCCGCGGCGCTCCCAAGGAGATCACCATGGATGATCGCAAGAAAGATCAGTCCATCCAGTCCCATGCCAATTTTGACGGCGATTCCGCTACGGGCGATCGCACGCAGATTCGGCAGGATCAGCAAAACCAGCAGCCGCCACAAATCGACCCGTCGCTTGCCGACGCGCAAGCCGTGGCCGCATCGCTTGGCGTCGATCCGAACACCGGTCTGAGCCAAGCCGAAGCTGAACGCCGACTCGCGCAATACGGGCCGAACGAGCTCGCATCCGCACCACCCGTGCCAAAATGGAAGAAGTTCCTGGCGCAGTTCAAAGACCCCCTCGTCTACCTGCTGCTCGCTGCCACCGGCATCTCGCTCATCGCATGGTTCATCGAAAAAGCCAACGCTGCGCCAGGCGCGGAAGGCGGCGAAATACTGCCGTTCGACGCCATCGTCATTGTGCTTATCCTTATCGTCAACGCGGTACTCGGCTACATTCAGGAATCGAAAGCGGAAGAAGCCGTCGAAGCGCTCTCCCAAATGACCGCGCCGCAAACCAACGTGCTGCGCGACGGCAAAATCGCACGCATCAACACCGTCGACGTGGTGCCGGGAGACATGGTCGTGCTCGGTGAAGGCGACTCCATTCCCGCCGACGGACGTCTGCTCGCCGCCGCCAGCCTGCGCGTGGCGGAAGCGAGCCTGACCGGCGAAAGCGTACCGGTCGGCAAGAACGTTGACACACTTGCCGAAGCCAAGGCCTTGGGTGATCGCGCCAATATGGTGTTCAACGGCACGTCCGTGACGCAAGGCACCGGCCGTGCCATCGTCACCAGCACCG
>UMEZ01089737.1_pt1 | contig 16552 bp, 12 predicted proteins | sample 1964841 | NCBI WGS metagenome assembly UMEZ01 (sample SAMEA4836029, study PRJEB28245) | human gut metagenome | biome: gut microbiome; material: fecal sample | place: Denmark | collected 2008 | reverse complement strand
TATATCACATGTTCGGATATATTGCAATAGAGGTTGGTATATAAAATTCTGAATTGTTCTTGCTGTTATTTTATCCATACGCAGATGACCGATAGCTGGGTAGACACGGTCCTAAGCTGCAACATTCTCTCATAAGTAGTGCTTCTGAGAGTCATTTTTGCATAGTTCTCAAACCATTCCTCTGCAAACTCCTTAAAATTCACAGCAGTTGCCTTGTACCCATGACTTACCTGTTCTTCAAAGAGTACTGCCTGTCTTTACAGTTCCTTTTCAATCTGATGCTGTGTCATATTTTCGTCAGGTTTCCAGGTCTTGTACTGTGAATGCTATTTACCTTCAACACCATAACCACAAGATACTTTTATTTCATAAGAGTCATTGCCTCTTTTACAAATAGTTGCTATATTGATTCACTCCTTTCCATTAAAAGTAAATGCTGTTGCCGTGTAGACAGTACCGTACAATCTTTGTATGTTGTTGGACTTTTTCGTGCTGTTAACCAAAACTTAATAAATTTTATATTTTAAATATCTGGAAAACGTATTGACTTTTTATTTCTCTAATGATATAATATATAAGTCGTTAGGATATAATTTTAAATAATTTTTATGTAGGGGTATAGCTCAGTTGGTAGAGCAGCGGTCTCCAAAACCGCGTGCCGAGGGTTCAAGTCCTTCTGCCCCTGCCAATTTGAAAACCAGTCAGAGAATGCAGAGAACTTAATCATGTACACTCTGACTGACTTTCATATCTGAAAATAAAATTGTTCAAGAAGGCTGTACGATTGTGAGTCAGACAGATAATGTATATTTTCCCATTATCTGCATTTCATTTTGTTTTCATGGCAAGCAGTTTTCACAGGACTGTTTTCTGCCGTGCTTTATCGCTCGTACCTTTCCGCTCTGATGTGCATTAATTAAAAGAGCTTACGGTTCGACTGTTATGATTATTCTCTCCTTTCTTCAGCAGGTAGTCATGGCGTACACGCAGATGTGCTGACGGTTTTCAGCCGTCGCAAAATGATAATCAGCCTTATTGAAACTATTTAATTTTCAAGTTTCTGTATAAATAATTCAAGCCCCTCAGGTGCATACAAACAATCTGAAAGGCTTGACAGTATCTATTTAAATGTGGTATAATGCATTTGTCGCTTCTACGCACATAAATAGCATTCTCACTAAGTCATTCAGATGTTTGAGTCATCTGTTTGATTATGAAATGTAAATTGTTTCCTAGGCAATTTACATTTTGTGGGGGTGCTTTTTTATTTACTTAATTATTATACCATAATATGAAAGATATGTCAACCTTTTTTTGAAAAAATAAAGCCGTTTCATGATGAAACGGCTTTATTTTGGCTCTTTATTATTATCTTAGGTTATAGGAATTTCTAAAATATCATAATCTTCATTAGTGTTTTTTTGTTCTTTAATAAACCTGGTTACATTTTTTGATTTTGACATCATATATTCATATCCTACTCCGGAAGGATTCAAATCACTGACTTCAATGTTATAAGTGGTTTTTTCTTCATTCAAAGTCCCGTCAGGAGCTATTACAGTTAAAGCAGATACTATAAATTTTTCGTTATCTGAATCTTGTAATACAACATATATACTTTTGTTTGAACTATGAATTATAGGAGAAAGATATGCACATGTTTTAGCATCGTATTGGTCTTCTATATATTCATTATTTAATATCGCTTGTCGCATTACTATTTTATTGATTTCAAATGAATAGTTATCTGGTGGCGTTACTGCATACATTTCAATAGGTTTAATTTCACAGCTAATCTCATCAATTTCCTTTTCATACTTTATTTCTTCTTCAACTGTTTTTATCATACCGTCTATAATTTGTCTTTTAACACCTTCTGTTAGTTGCTTTTCAGATAATAAAATAGAATCATAATCACAAGCAGCAAGGTTAAAAGTCATATCTTTTTTATCAGACAAAATCATATTTTTTTTATTTAAATAATTTTCAAAACTTTCTGGAATAATATCAAGTTGAATTTCAGCAGAATCAGTATTTAATTCTGTTACCTTTAATTCAAATGCAAAACCCATATCTGGCAGACTTTCATCATTCACAAAAGTATCATCGTCTATGCCGACTACTAAGAAAGGATATGTTCCGATAACATTCATTTCTATTGTATCAAAGAAGTCTACAGTTTTGGGTTCATCTTTTTTTGAGTTCTCTTTACTGCTGTTGCCGCAGCTGAAAAATGAAGTTGTCATTATTGCCGCCAAACATAAAATAAATAGTTTTTTCATATAATACCTCGTTTCTATGCGTTTTTATTTAATTATAGCATAAGACTTTTCCATTATCAACCTTTCTCACTAATAGCAAAATGCAGGAAATATTTAACATTATACATCTTTGCTTGTGATTATCTTACAAATTGTGATATAATAGCACAATTTGTATGAACTTAACGAAATCTTAATTGAAAAATGAAAATAACAGTGGTATAATGTTTATATTGAACATAATTCAATATAAAATTATTTTTTCTACGCACATACAGCTCCTGCATTATTGTAGGGGCTGTACGTGCTTTTGTGCTATTATAGCACATTATATAAATCTTCCAGTGTTTCAACAGCGACAACATGTTGTTCTTGAATTAGATGAATATATGTATCATAAGTTATACTAACTTCCGAATGTCCAAGAAGTTCACTCACAGTTTTCACATCAACACCTTTAGCAAAAAGTCTGCTTGCAAAAGTATGACGCAGTGTATGTACTCCTGTTGGTTTAATACAGCATTTTTTTAATACTGAACGAAACATACGGTCAACATTTCGTGGATACACTCTGTTGCCATTTGATGTAGAAAACACATATTTATGCTTTCCATTTATCGCATACAAACTTTTTAATGCTTTTAAAGCTGCTGAATTTAATGGAACAATTCTGTTTCCGCTTTTTGTCTTTGGAGCATTTTGTTCAACAATATGATAATTATATGAGGAATTTGATTCATCACGTACTTTTACAAACACAACGTTCTTTCTGATTTTTACATACTTCTTATCAAAATCTATATCAGACCACTCCAATGCTAACGCTTCTCCTATTCTAAGTCCGACATTAAGCAAGAAAATAATTATTTCTCCTATTCTGTATATTCGTTTTCCGTTTTTATAACATTTAACAGCTTCTTCCTCAATTATCTGTATTTGTTCCTGATTGAAAAAACGAATACTGCTTTTTTTCCTTTGTATATTTTTAGGCAGTATAACACAATCGGCAACATTAAACGATAATTCACGTTTGTTTACGGCAAACTGTAAACATCCCTTAATGCATTCATAAGCCTTTTTTACAGTTGAATACGAATATTTTTGCTTAAGTTTATTTATCATATGTTGAATATCCTCGGTTTTAAGCCGATGCAGCGTTATATCTCCGATGTATGGTAAAACTTGATATTTTATTGTCTGTTCCTTACGGTCAAAGCTCGATGATTTTAATTCATTTGACTTCAAATCGTATAACCAATATTCCAAATAATCTTTAACAGTAACATTTTCTTGGCATTCGCCGCATGAATCATCGTATATAATTTTTATTGAAACATTCAAATTAATTTGTCTTGAATTTTCATTTGTTTCTTCTGAAATAACATTTTCTTTCTCAATTAATATTTTTTTGACATTCGGTTCTGTAAGCAATGAAGACACTATGTTCATATAAAAGCTCCTTAATATTAAATTTGTGTAAAATAAGTTATAGCATAATTGTATATCTGTGTCAATAAATAGTGCTTTTGTGTTATTATAGCACAAAAAATACCCTCTGCCGTTTAAGACAGAGGGATAATAAAAAATGTGCTATAATATCACAAATTAAATTTTAGGTTTTAAAGCAGGAACATCAATAATATCATGAACTCTATCTTTATCGGATTCATTAATCTTTAAAATCAAATGACCATCAGTTTCAATATGTTCAAAATTAATATTGCTGTTCTTCATTTTTTCAAGCATTTCAGAGTTGATTTCAATATAATAAGGAGCTGTGATTTCTGCTGTTTTAATTTCATTTTGACTGTCAATATCAAGGAGCTTAGTCAAATCTTTAAGTCTTGCTTCTTTTTGACTTAATTCTTCTTCACGAGAAAATGGCTTGTCAAGCTGTTGCTTGGCATCTTCAAGCTGCTGACAGAGATTATCATATCTTTCTTTGGCGTTTTCACAATTTGTCTGCATCGCATTAAGTGCATTATCAAGCCTTGTAAAGTTTCCTGTTTCGCTGCTGCCTAGTTGTACCGTATAAGCTCCATGACCATGCAGTTCAGCTACATAACATTTGGATAATGCGTCAAACATTGCTTTAATCTCAAATCCCTGATAACTTCCTACAGACGTTTTGCCTGATATATTTTTCATTACTGCATTTTTGAAAGCTTCAAGAAGTGCTTCACCGCCCTCTTTTTTATCATTATAATGTGTACCGTTTATTTCGACACCTTGAAATATAACCTGTCCTTCATCGTCCCTTTTTACAGGCAGTGAAGAATAAGCTCCTATATCCATTTTTAAATTCTGTATATATTTTTCTGTATTTTTGATCTGATTTGGCAATGATTTTAAAACACTGTCCTGCAAATCAAACTGGGCATTCTGATAGCTCGCTTTGAGCATTTTAAGCTTTGCAACATCAACATCCAAGTCCATTTTTTCCTTTATGAGAGGATTGCCTGCTGATAATGCCTTTACTTCTGCATAGCTGAGAGCAACCTCGTCCATATCCTGACAGGAGCGTACCGGTGATTTGCTTGTCATAATCTGACTGATAAATTTCTGCTTATTTTCAAGCATCTGATACAGATACGAATCAAATGTACCCTCTGTTACATAACGAAACAGCCTCACTTCGTCATTTTCATTACCCTGACGTACCATTCTTCCACGCCGCTGTTCCATATCAGACGGTTTCCATGGTGCGTCAAGGTCATGTGAAGCAACGAGCTTGTTCTGCACATTAGTTCCTGCACCCATTTTCGAGGTTGAACCAATAAGCACCCTGACGTCACCCTTGCGAACCTTTTCAAAGAGCTTATCCTTTGCGGTTTCTGTTTTTGCATCATGTATAAAGGCAATCTCTTCAGCAGGAACTCCTTTTGCAATCAGCTTTTCTTTTATGTCATCATATACACAAAAACGTTTTCCTGATGACTTTTTATCTGCTGTCTGCGGAACTCCCAAATCGCTGAAAATAAGCTGTGCAGAGCGTTTATCTGAGGTTTCTTTCCAGATATTAAAAACATTGTCCACACACAGATTGATTTTTGTTCCTGCCTCATCAGGCAAATCGGGGTTCATAAGACGTTGGTCAAGACCGATTTTGCGTCCGTCATTTGTAATCATCGGCATATTATCATCTGTAGGTGCAACCTTACGAAGCCTTATCAGCTTTGCACGTTCTCCGAGTGCAAAGATAAGGTCTTTTTGCGCTTCGGTAGGCTGTGCAATAATTGTTGACGTTATACACCTCGGTATCTTAAGATTAAGCATATCAGCAGTCTTTATATCTGCACATTCCTTAAATAATGACATAAGCTCAGGCATATTATTGAATTTTGCAAATCTTGTTTTAAGCTGATAACTGTTGCCCTCAGGTGAAAGCTGACTTTCTGTGACTGTTTCTGCGAAATTAGCTGCCCATGCATCAAAATGCTTTAGTCCTGTTTCTTCAAGACGGTCAGCCTGCAAATATTTCATCATGGAATATATTTCTGATATGGAATTTGATACAGGCGTTCCGGTAGCGAAAATTATACCCTTTCCGCCTGTTATTTCATCAAGATACTGGCATTTCAGCAATAAATCAAAGGTTTTCTGAATATTGTCATTGGTTGATATTCCTGATATATTCCTCATTTTTGTTGATAGAAAAAGATTTTTGAAAAGATGAGCTTCATCAACTATCAGCTTATCTACACCAAGTTCCTCAAAGTTTACAACATCATCACGAACAGGTGCATCAAGCAGTTTTGATAACTTAGTTTCCAGTGACTTCTTAGCCTGTTCCATTTGCTTGACCTGAAAGCTCTCACCGTTTTCAGCTTTAAGTGCAGCAATACCTTCAACAATTTCGTCAATCTGATTACGCAGGAGCTTTTCCTGACGTTCCAAGGAAATCGGCAGCTTTACAAGCTGTGAATGACCTATTATAACTGCATCATAATCTCCTGTTGCTATTTTTGCAAACAATTTTCTGCGGTTTGCCTTTGTGAAGTCAGATGATGACGCTACAAGTATATTTGCATTCGGATACAGCTTTATGAAATCACTGCCTATCTGCTCAGTAAGGTGATTTGGTACACATAAAAGAGCCTTGTGGTGCAGTCCCAGACGTTTGCCCTCCATTGCAGCTGCAATCATTTCATAGGTCTTCCCAGCCCCTACCTCGTGTGCAAACAACGTATTACCGCCATATAGTGCGTGTGCGACAGCGTTTCTCTGATGAGGTCTGAGCGTTATTTCATTATTCATTCCGGGAAATTCAAGATGTGAACCGTCATATTCTCTCGGTCTGGTGCTGTTAAAAAGAACATTATATTGTTCAACTATTTTTTCACGTCTTTCAGGATTAGCAAAAATCCAGTTTTTAAAACATTCCTGAAGCTCCTTTTGTTTTTCCTGTGCGAAATCCGTTTCCTTTTGATTAAGTACATAAGCGTCCTTGCCGTTGCGTTCAACCTTATCTCTTATGACAGTACTTCTGAGATTAAGACAGTTTTCAAGCTGTTCATATGCAGTAATTCTCGCTGTTCCGAATTTTGCATTTGCTGCTTTGTTATTTCTGTCACTTGCTTTGTTTACAACACTCCATTCAGCCGTATACGGTGAAAATTCAATCTTTATGTTATGACTTCTGCCGTAGCTTTTGTACCCTTTCTCCTGACAATAAACAGGGGTTTTCAGATTTTCATACATAAACTCCTGTATAATCTGAGGACTTAACCATGTTGCACCGAGTTTAATATCAATGTCAGCTGCCTGTAAAGGTTTGGGCATTGCATTTTTCAGAGCTTCTGTATTATTGGCATATTTTGAATTATCAGAATAATTTTTCTGCATAAATTCAAGTTTTTTTCTGATATTGCCTGATAAATATTCATCTGCGGTTTCAAGATGAGGTTTTCCGTTTTCATCAGTCAGCATAGGATTTTCAAAAACCACACCTTCTAAATCCGTCATAATTTTTTCAGCTGAAAATCCTGTTAAATCCTGCATATATTCCATGTCAACGCAAGCCTTTTCTGCCAATGAAAGTGCAAGAGCTTCCGCAGCTGTTTCTGTCGATGTGATTTCAACTTTCGGATTGATTGTGCGTTTTTCAAATATTGACGCTTTTCCTGTATATTCATCACCCTTGAACTCTTCCAGAGAGGAAATCAAAGGCAGGGAACTGTCCTCTTTGAATACCCTTTGATTTTGTTTGCTGTTTATATATCCATGCTTTTGAGTGAATTTGTCATACAAATCTGATAATTGCTTTTGATATTCATGTACAGTTTCGTCATCAGCATTTTCCATTTGTGAAGATATAAGTTCTCTGAGGCAGTCACGAATTTCAACCAAGCCTTTTATTCTTTCTTCATCGGATTTGTTTCCGCTGAACTTCTGCATTTCATTATTCATTCTGTAATAAATATTATTGTTTATCACAGCATAACTGAAATTTTTTACACCAAGCGGAATTTCTGTGATTTCATCAACAATTTTCTCAGTACTTACTTTAATGTTTGAAATGTCGAAATGAATATTGGAAACAGCCTTATTCAGCAACGACTTCAAATCAGAATTTTCAAATGGTATGCATGAAGTATCATCAGAGCCATGACCGTAAAGTTTATTTCCTTGAACGATCCGACCTAAGACCATATCAGGATTTTCAGCAAAATACTGATTAACTGCAAATCCGTCCTTATTAATGCCGAGATTAACCCATTCCGGAGTTGTTTCAGGGGTAAGCTCTACAGAATTTTCTCTTTTCTGCAAAAATATAATGTCTGTTGTAACTTCTGTTCCTGCATTTGCCTTAAAAGCATTGTTTGGCAGTCTTACTGCACCGACAAGCTCCGCACGTTCGACAAGATATTTGCGAACTGCGGGATTTTTCTTATCCAATGTACCTTTTGAAGTCACAAAAGCAACAATTCCGTTCGGTTTGACCTTATCAAGTGCCTTTGCAAAGAAATGGTCATGTATATGGAAATGATACTTGTTATATTTTTTCTCATTAAGAGAATACCCACCGAACGGAACATTTCCTACAGCCAAATCAAACGTATTATCATTAAAATCTGTCTTTTCAAAGCCGTTGATACAAATATCTGCCGATTGATAAAGCTGTTTTGCAATTCTCCCTGATATACTGTCAAGCTCTACACCGTAAAGACTCGAATTCTGTATCATTTTTTCAGGCATTCTTCCGAAAAAATTTCCTATACCCATTGCAGGCTCTAGTATATTGCCGCCCTTAAACCCGTTATTTTCAAGAGCTTTGTAAACAGCGTCTATTACAGTCGGAGAAGTAAAATGAGCATTTAAAACAGAACCTTTTGCACTTTCATATTCTTCAGGTGAGAGCAGATTTTTCAGTTCTGAATACTCATTGCTCCATTTTTCATTGTTTTCATCAAATGCCTGAGCAATTCCGCCCCAACCTACATATTCGGAAAGAGCTTCCTGTTCTTCAGGAGAAGCAAGCCTGTTTTCAGCTTCAAGCTTTTTCAGCAGTTTTATTGCTTCAACATTTGCATGATACTTTGATTTAGCTCCGCCTTCACCCAGATTTTCATTAGTGATATGAAAATTATGCCTGATTTTCTCAGAACTGACAGAAATTTTGTCAGCTTCACCAAATAACGAAAGCTGTTTTTCTTCTGAATTATTATCAGGTATATCCATTTCTGCATGTTCAGTTGCACCTGAGGATAAGGAGATATCCTCGTCATCAATTTCAGGTACTTTATCTTCATCAGGTTCAGTCATAAGAAATTGCTTTTCCAGTGCGGCATTAAGGTCAGCTTCAATTGAACCAAGTCTTGAACCAAACAGACTTTTGCTTAGAATTCTTCTGTTTCCATATGCACTGCGAAAAGCTCCATGCTTTTCAAATGCCGAATCTACAAGGTTTTGGGAAATATTATTTGAAACAGCAAACTTTTCAAGTCTTTCAAGATACTGCAGCTGCTTACTGCCGAAACTGCGGTTCAGGATAACTTCATTGAAGGCTGAATGTATTTTTTCACTGAAATCAGAAAAAGCAGCGGAAGTATCTGCACTCTCCGCTGCTTCATGCTGATTTAAACGCAAATCAGCTCTTTCATTATTATTTCTTCCGCTGCCTGACGGTAATTGTTCATTCTGCCCACCCATTCGAGCTGGTCTTTCATTTTCAGTTCCTCGTTCGTTCCGTCCGCTTCTGCCATTTCCCTGACTATCTTCTGTTCCATTTCCCATGCTTGTTCGTCTATTGATATCAGGTGTGCTGTCAGTGTATTCCTCAGCAGCATTCCTGAGTAAGTTGCTCCGTAATGCTCCTTCAGGTATTTCTCCCTCATTTTCCCGAAGCGTCCTATACTCATTTCCTCCTCCTCTTCCTGAAAGTCCGGATTGTATACCTGAGTTTTCTCGTCCAGAACGTAGCGTATTCCGTTCTCCACTTTCACCTTTGCCAATTTCTCCTCTGCCATAATATTTACTCCTTTCGATTTTGTACTGTTCATGAACAGTACGTTCAATTTGCCGCAGTATGCTTCTTGATATATCTCCTGACGCTTTACCGATAAGCAAAGTAAGTTCAGGAGAATCAAAATAATGCAGTTTGCTGAATGAATTTTCTGAAAAATGGTTATCAGTATTGAGTCCGCAGCGTTTCATTGCAGTATATAAGGCACTTTCGTTTAAAATCTCAATAAATGCTGCTTTTAAATCACTTATCGGAACATCTGAAGAAAATTTTGCATGAAGCATTGCCAGTTCTTCATCATAATCTGAGATTTGTCCGCTTACTGCCAATTTTGTAATTGACGCTATTGTATCCGATATTGATATGCCTGAGAGCTTGAATTGTCTGCATAAAGCCGCATTTATATCATCTGATGCATCATCTCTGAGCTGCCATATATATTTTTCAGGATTTTTGGACTTTCCGTTTTTCCGAGGTTCTACATCTTCCATTGCTGTAACATAATAAAGCTTTTTTCTTTCCCTGTCAAGCAGTGAAATCGAATTAGAACCCCTTTTTACATGACAATTCATTTTACTGCCCGAAGTCCAGAAATCAAAGCTTGCACATGCTCTTGTTTCAGGTCTTTGAGCGTAAATCAATACCTGTTCATCAAATGTGTACTTGTACATTCTTGATGAAGTTGAAAGAAAGTCCTGCCACTTTTCCTTTGATGATGCAAGTTCGGACAGTGTTTCCTCTGCAAGCTGTTCATACTTTTCATATTTTGTCTGCAATATTTACTTCCTCCATTTCATTATAGCGCTTTAAAGCTAGAAAGTCAAGTGTAAATATAGAAAAATTAAAATCAGGGGAAAGTACAAGAGCAAAAGTTTTCAACAATCGCATTGGAAAAGAAAAAGACAGCTTCTATGATTGCCTTAACTTTGATTATGTAAAATTAAACATCAGCCCTATAAACTATAATTACTATTATACTTAATGTAGAATAATATCTTTTTTTATTATCCAAATGTAATAATATTTGGGTATTTAAAATAGACTTTAATTTTAAGGACTACCCCTGACTAAAAAAACCACTTGACATTTTATAACTTTTGTGTTATTATAATTATGGTTCTGGGGTTTGTTTAAATACAAACTGCTTGTGCGACTGCATCGTGAGTGCAGTCGTACTATTTTTTTGCCCTTAAATGTCCCTTGAACATAAAAAATAATTTGATAGTGATTGTCGACGTACACACGCTTGTTGTCTTTGGACTTTCTTTTGCTTTTAACAATAAGCTTCATATCTTCAAGCTCTGAAACAGTTTTTACAATAGTTTCTCTTTTCATGCCTGTTTGTTCCGCTATATCATTGTAACTGTTCCAGCTGTCCATAAGCCTTATGCTGAAGCTCTTGCAGAGAAAAAGGTAAACTGTAAGCTGACGTGGAACAAGTTTGCCGAATACACGTCTTTCAACAAAAAAGAAGCTGTCATTTACAGGCAGCTTCTTTACTTCATATATATATGTACCTTTATAGCCATTGTCTTTCACAGAGCGTTTAAGTGGTATTACAAGACCTTCTTCAGCAAGACTATTAATTACCTTTGCGACTGTCTGGACTGACTTTATTCCGCATTTTTGAGCTATTGTAGACTGCTTCACCTTAATGGCAGTTCCGCTAAACATTGGATAATCATTTGGTAAACTGCAAAGGTAAGCATATATGCTCAATTCCTTTGAAGTCAAGCCGAGTTCAAATATCTTATTGGATAATTTTATATTACTCAAATTAACACCTCTTTCTATATATTATTTAATTATGTATAAACTCTCTTGACAAAGTATATACTATAGTATATACTTTAAGTGGAAGGAGTTGATCGTAATGTTAACAGCAAAATTATTTGCCAACGGCAGCAGTCAGGCAGTTCGTTTACCTAAAGAAGTTCGCTTTAGCGGCACAGAAGTATATGTCCAGAAAATCGGTTCTTCCTTAATGCTTGTGCCAAAGGACAAAGCATGGGAAACTTTTTTAGAGGGCATTAACGACTTTACTGATGACTATTTTGACACACTTCAATCAAGACATGATAATGAGTATCAAGAGGAGAGAGAATCATTATGAAGTATATGCTCGATACTAATATGTGCATATATGCTCAGAAGAAAAACGAGAGCGTTCTTGTCAAAATAAAAGAAAATTGGGAAGAAGGACTTGCAATCTCGTCCATTACTCTTGCCGAGCTTGAGTACGGAGTAAAAGCCAGTACTGCACCTGAGAAGAATTCTATTGCACTCATGAAATTTCTCTCAATCGTTGAGGTTCTTCCTTTTGATACAGGTGCAGCTGAGGAATATGGTAAAATTCGTGCTTATTTACGTAAAAATGGAACACCGATCGGAACAATGGATATGCTTATCTCCGCTCATGCGAAATCAGAAGAATTAACCATCGTTACGCATAATACAAGAGAATTTGAACGTGTTCCTGACTTAAAACTTAAAGATTGGTATGAATAACAGATAACCGCTGTCAAATGGCAGCGGTTATTTTTCTTCAAATTGTGCTATTATAGCACAATTCTTCCTGACCTGTTCTGTAAGTCCGATAAGCTCATCTACCGAAATATTGAGGAATATTGCAATATTTACCAATCTGTCCACTGAAGGAATACAATTCCTTTTAAGGTTGTCCATAACGCTTTTATGGACGTTACATTGGCGGCAGAATGAATTTATTGACATATTTCGCTCTTTGCAAGCTGTATTTATGTTGTTTATCAGATTTGCTATTATTTCTTCTCGTTTTATACTTATCATCTCCCTTGACTTCCGCTATTTTACGGAGTATAATTATTTGTGGATATAAATCGTTGTATTATTTCGTCTGGATATTTGAATTTTTCATTCAACAGCATTTCTTTACTAATGTAATCTTCACTGTAATTCTTATTAACGCCATGTTCAACATCCTTTATCGCTTCCAAAAGCACATTAAAAGAATAAGTGTTTTCCTTTAAAATGCTATTGTAGGTTAAGATAGGACGTTCATCATGAATAATCATTATATTTCCTATGGAAATATCTCCTAACGCTTTTAATTGAGCTATACCGAAAATGATTGCTGCTTCTGATCTGTCCTTATAAAACAATAATATGCTGCTATCATTATCATGAACTAAAGATGTTATATACCCAAGCTGATTTAGTTCTTTTGATATTACAGCCATATCATTTATCATAATAATCACCCTTTCACTGGAGGTAACAATGTTTGAAGCATATTCTATAAAAAAACGCGATAAAATAAGTATTGATGATGTTGTAGATCTCTCGGATACTTTTAAATGCTTAAATCCTGAATGTAAAGCTGAATTCTCTGTAAAAGGGCTTAACAGTGGGATTGTTTCCAAGCATTTTGCGAGGAAGAAAACAGCACCACATATAAAAGGCTGTCCATATACCTTATTCAGCAGCAACTATATAGATAATGCTGATATGGTAAAAGCCGATTTATTTGAAATCTATGAGCATACAGCGAATAAAAATACAGCTCAAAGCACTTCTACAGGTTCTAATAATAAAAACGCTAAAACAACGGTTCATCGAATAACAACCCCTAAACAATTATTGAACTTTTGTATTTCTAATAGACTATCCACTGAATACAAGGACGGTATAACTGTTAATGGTATAATTATTGATGAACGCAACTTGCTGTTTGCATCCAATTTTGAGGGCTTTAACGGGCTTAGGTTGGTTGTCGGTCATACTTATAGGTTTGATGATAAAAGCAATATCTTGTATATGTATGTAACCACTAAAACTAAAAACGGAAAAACCGTCAAATTGAATGTTGCTGTTTCTTTAGATCCGAAACAACTATCTGAAATTGTAGAATATATCCTCGAAACATATAATAATACCTTTGCAAATCACGCAATTGCTGTTTTCGAGATATGGGAAACAGAATCCAAATACAATGTAAAATGCACTATTTCTCAAAAGAAAAACATTATTTATAAGTTTGCTACTGAATAAAAATGTGCTATTATAGCACATTTTATTTCAAATTTTCATACTTTTTTGCTTTGGAACGGTATTGGGCGGAGGTTTGTGAGTTATGAAGGCTACAAGCTCCTCATTAACGTCATTGTATTTTGGACAGTGATTAAACGTAACAAAGCCTTTTTCAGAATACTTTTTACAGTGTTTTTCAGCAGCCGAACGTCCTGCAGCATCATTATCAAGGAAAAAATGCAGTTCCTTTATATCGGGATGAGTTTTAAGGTACTGTTCCAAAGCAACGTCTGATGTTCCTGCAAGGCAGAGTCTTGAATGCACAGTCCATGCTTTTTCATTTTTTATAAATTTGTTTGTAAGTGTTGCATGACTCAGCAAATCAATCGGAGCTTCAAAGATATACAGTTTGCTTTTATTTGTTCCCTCAATTGAAAAAGCATACTTTTTATCACTCCCGTCACAGTCACCCTTAAACGGCTTACTTGTGTTAGTTCCACGCACACAGGCAAATGCAGCTTTGTTTTGCTCATTGTAGCCTACGAAAACAACATTATTGTGAATATCCTGATAAATCATTTTGTCACTTATCATTTTACTTATGATATTTGCATCAATCATTCTTGTTTTATTCAGATATGCAAAAAGACGTGAGAACTTTCCGTCACATTTCTGCGGAAGTTCCAACGTCTTTTTTGAATTATTCGTTTTATTGGATATTGGCGGTGGTTTCGGTGTTGTATTTGAAAATGTCTGTCCGCCGATAAGCTCAATAACAGCCTCCTGAAAGCTCATACCCATATTTTTCTCAAGGAATGAAATTGCATCACCGCCATGCTCACCTGTACTCCAACGTTTCCACCCTCGGCGGTTTTCAAATATCGATAAGCTTGACATATCTCCCGGAAACTTTCGCCTGATTTTTATTTTGTAGCACGTTCCCATTTTCTTTAGTTCGTATCCTTTTTTGCTGAGATAATCAACAAGGTCTGTTTGATTAGCTGCTACTTTTTGTTCTCTTGTTATGTGCATATGACCTCCTGTTACAATATAATTAGTCGGGTAAAACCTTACATCCAGCAAGGGTTTACACGCACTTGTTACCTAAGCTTTTTAGGTAAAAAACAATAGGCTTACAATTGGAAAAACAAAAAGCACCATATTCGTGAATATCGTGCTTTTATATGTGTATTCTGTTATTTATATCAGCGGCTGCATCAGCTCTGCTGATATATTAATAAGTGTTTCGTTCCGATAACTCCTATCTTCCGGCAGGTTTATAAGACTAAGGAAATAAGCCTCATCTATTTCAAGCTGCTTTTGAAATACAATTTCTGCATTATCACCGTGTCCATTTGTTACAAGAAGCTGCATGGTTTCTACATTTTGGTCATCGATGATATTACGTTTATGGTTTATAATACAATAATTCAAATCAATGTATGCTCCGTTTTCCTTTTTGGTAATAATATCATAATCATTATAATAATTATGAGGAGTAAATTCAACAGAGGGACACTTCAATTTTATTGCTTCATATAGATGACTATTCCTTAATACAGGCTGACCATATAATGTCTTAGACCATGTAAGATGACCTAATACATAAGGAAGATTGTTAAGTGTTGACCATGAATAAAGCCAACCATGCCCATTTACATATGTTTCAAGCATTCTTCTGGCAGCTGACGGAAGGATTTTAATATCAATCGCTTTTGACAGAACATAAATTACTCTGTCAAATTGCTCTCTCATCAAATCATATATTTTTCTCTCATAATCTGTCAATCGCTCTTTTCTTGAATTTTCATTAACATCAAAACGATTTCGTGAATAAGGACAGTAATCGTATGCCTGCTGATTATACACTGCTAATCCTGAAATGCTGTTTAAATGGTGCTTACCATAGCAGCTTCTGCCGTCCTTTATAGGCTTATAAAGTCCGATTATTTGAATTGGGTTATCACAGGCAGGACATACAGCGTACTGTGATAATTCATTTTTTTCACCATAAACATAATATGGTGGTTGTTGCTGTGTTTCGTATTCAAATATGTCTTTTCGAATTGTATGGATTTTGTTATTTCCGGTTCTGAGTTTAAATGTTTTCATTTATTCTCTCCTTGCAAAATCAGGAAATCTCTTTTCAATACTTATCCACCATTCCGGAGGCAAGTTTGGTACAGCTTTCTGTTGTTCAGCAAAATGTAAGCATTCAAGTATATCAACTAAACCTATGCTGAATTCATGAACCGTATCTTTTAAATGGAATAAGTATTCTTCACTGCAATTATCACAATGAATTTCTTCTGCTTCACCTGTTAATTCAGCTTTTTTCGGTAAATTATTCATATGTTTCCTCCATTATATCATTTTGAATTTTTCATGTCAATTATCTTTATCAGTAATTCTAATCAACACATCTCCTTTTGTAAATATTTGGCATTCTTTTCTTCTAAACAGATTATTTTTACACGCTGATTCAAATTAATCACCCTTCTTTTCTTGAAATTGATAAAATCGATCAGTAAACCGTATCTCAATATTATGATTTTGGATATATTCCATGAGCTTAAATAATTCTACAAATGAAATAGGCGAAAAATTTGTACTTGAATTGAACAACCCAATATGCCCTCCACATAAATACTTCTCATTTTCTTTTACATACATGAACATTACATAATTGCCGTTATTATCAGCCTTACTTATGACAACGTACTTATCTTGGGATTGTTCCTTTAAGAAATCATCAAAGAATTTATAATAATCTTTCTTATCATTAGCCATTTTATATTCCTTTCCCCAATGTACTATT
>UMEZ01025968.1_pt1 | contig 16614 bp, 14 predicted proteins | sample 1964841 | NCBI WGS metagenome assembly UMEZ01 (sample SAMEA4836029, study PRJEB28245) | human gut metagenome | biome: gut microbiome; material: fecal sample | place: Denmark | collected 2008 | reverse complement strand
AGACCGTTTGCAAGCTCATTCACGGCCTGCACAAGATATATCGGCGGTTGCTCTAAGGCGATTTGTTCGATAAAGAAGATTCTTGAGTTGTAAAAGGCCGAGAAAGCCTTACACAGCTCAAATGTATTATTGGCAAGCGTATCTCTACGCTTGTCAGCAACATTCCTGCTGTAAATGAGTTTCACGTCTTCTTTTATCGACTGTAGGGTACGTGCCAATTGGGAAATGAATGTTTTGATCCCATCGTGGCAAGAGGAATGTTGTACCGGTGGAATATATTGATGATTGATTTTATAGGTATTCCCTTGTCTGCATACCTCTGCCACCAGCAAAAAATTCTGGCTGTAGAAAGATTTGTTGACTTGGTTTTTGGGAACGATATGGAGTTTTATGCTCGGCAAGACATACGGGTGATGCAAAGGCACCTCTTCCGGGTCCGGTTCACCGACAGGTATCAAGTGATACGGATCTACGGATATTAGTACCATATACTCGCTGTCCTCGGCTTGCAGACCGGATTCTGAAATGGTTGCACAGGGTTTCTCATCCCCGTATAAACCGTCGTAATAAACGATGGGCAGACCGCCTTTGGTGATAGCGTTGCAGCTTTTCAGGCGGACACAGAGAGTGGACATGGTATCACCTGAAATCTCTATTTCAAGATTGTCACCTATCCCTTCAAGGACCTCTCCAAGACCATAGTTATAACTGGTCAGACTCCTTCCTGCTTCGCGGTTGAGAGCTTCGGTTTGGCAATACTGGTTTGCAAAGAAATGCTGGCTGGTCAGCTTCAGACCATTGACCCAGTTTACAGGCAAATATGTTAGTGTTTTCATATATTATGATGTTTTTGTTTCTACTTGTACACGCCGGATATATATCGTTTGATTATTCTTAATCTTATTGCCCTCACTCGTCAGAGTGGGGTCAAGTATTCTTATGAACAACGGGAAGTTAAACCATTTTGAGGTATAGAACATCCATCCGATTTGCATATCTTCCTTCTCTGTCTCAATCTTGTTTTGGGGGAAACGCCTGTTTTGGTCTTCGATAACCCAATTGAACCAATTCCCAAGAGATATTTCATTGGGCAGGCGGACAACCAACGAAGCGTATGTCGGGTCTTTTATATTCCGTTTGATTTTGACTTTGACCGTTCGGAAGCCGAAGTTGTCTATGTTGTCCCAATATTTCCGGTCAAAGGTACCATAGCTCAATTCCCATGGGGTATATATCGGATGCGGGATGTCCAGGAACAGGGTTCTGCTGTACATAATCAGATACGGGATTGCAAACCACAGGATATTTGTTGTGTTCCATAGCGAATAAGGTAGCTTGCTTATCAGTTCAAACAGCAAATAGTAGCACCATCCGCCTAAAGCGCATATTGTGGTTAGAGTGAGAATGACCGCTGTTCGGGAACTGCCAATACCGATTGCTCCGAACAAATCGGAGGTTGACAGTTTGCAGAACAATGCTCCAAGGAGGATATAGGACAATATCGTGAATGTCAAGCCTCCCCAGACGTATTCGTTTTTTAGGAAACCGAACAGGCTGGGTAAAGCGACGGCAATGGAAGCCAGAAGAATGAATATGATTAATTTCTTCAGGCTAAGTTTGCTCTTGATCGTTTTTATTCCGGTCAAGACAAATATCATCACGGCTACAAATAATGGAGCCAATAAATAACGTGCAAAGAAATATAGCAATATCTTCATATTATTAGATTTTTCATAAGTTCATATTATATCCTAATCGGTTTTCTCCGAGTATAAAATCCGTTTCTCCATGTACCAGATAATCAACTTCGATATTTCTTGTTGAAAGGATGAAAAATTCAAGTATCCGGCGGACATTGGATAGATGCGTTTTTACCTCCTCATAGTCATCTGTCGGAGTATCAAGGATGATTGTCGCCGTCAAATCATCGGTTTCACTTATCATTAGACCATTAAGGCCTAATGTCTGTCCGACACATCCGGAACCGACGGAAAGGTAAACCGTTTCATCAATCTCATGGACTTCCAGTCGCAGTTTCACCTTCAATCCCAAAACGATAAGAAGCAGTTGCTCGATAGCAGGCAGGTTCTCTTTATACCGTTCTGCATTGCAGAGGAATAGGAACAGCTTATATTTCTGATGGGAAGTAATGGATAGTTCGACATTTTCCATTACTTCAATCATCTTGATGAAGTTCTTCTTGGAGTCCGGGTCTGAAAAGAAATTCAGATGGCGGTTATTGATACGGACCTTTTCTTTGAAAAACTCTGTATCAAAGGGTGCAAAGAATTGGATAAGCTCTTTATCCTGTTTTTCATTGGCTCGGATGGCTTCAACTATCTCCTTGTTGCTCATGCCCGGTGTGCTAAGCACCAATGGATGAAATAGTAATTCCGGCAATTGATGGTAGATGCTGTTTCTTGCCAGATTCAGCAATAGATATTCTTTATACTTGTTACAGAATACGGTATCAAGCATTTCAAATGTACATTTGTTGTGGCAGAACCTGCTGAAATGTTTATAGGCTGCATCACACTTCGCAAAGTTTCTGTTGACAATATTCTTGAAGTATGCAAGAAAGTCCTCCTTTAGACGGTCCTGGTTAAAGAAGTCATATTTCTCATTAATTACCTCTATGAATACCTTACACCGAATAGCTTCAGCTTTTGCCAGAATAGCTTCATTATACTTTTTCTGTTGTGTAGAAATGGGGTTGGCATATATATACATGCCAAGCGAACGACGACGAATCAGTTCCATTGTTTCAGGATTTCTATAGCCTGGCCAAAAGTCCAGAAATAATGATTTAGTACCATTTCGTCTATCTCGCATACGGAGAGTTACTGATTTACAATACTGCATATTATTTGTTTTTATAGTTTTATGTCTCAAAATTCTCGAATGATATATTGCTGACATCGGTAAATTGAAAGTAAATATCACTATATATCAATATTTGCTATAAAATCATCTTCTGAGAACCGTTTTTCCATTAACCGGTCAAATTCTTCTTTTCTAAAAAAGATGAATTTCTGCTTCTTTACTCTGGTGAGCTTATAGTGATTGACGTAATAGAAGACAAGTGAATTTGTAAGATTATATTTCTTTGTAGCTTCTTCTACGGAATAATACCTGTCTCTACCAACAAAATATCCATTCTTTATTTCCTCTATGTGTTGTTTGGAATAATAGGTACTACCATACTCAACCTTTGCTGGAATCTTATGTCTATGAATAAAAGAGCGTACACCATCTGCTGTCATTTTAAATGTTGTACGCATTTCCTCTGGCGTTATCCAGTCTGTGATTTCTGCATACTTATTCTTTTTGTTGTATAACAGGTCAATGGATCCCTTCTCATAGAAATTAAATCCTTTCAGTGCTATCTTAGGTATGTTGTTCTCTCTTGTTATAACTCCAGCATGCTTTATTGATATTTTAAACATCTCTGCTACCTCATCAGTAGAATAGTATCCTTCAGGAGTTGCTGGACAGATTTTTTCCTGTTGCTTTGCCGTGAAAACAACCTTTTCTTCACCATTTGACTTTATTAGTGGAGTTGAATTTTGAAGACGTTGATGCATGATATTATCAAAATCCGTCCGATAAATCATGGTGAATTTTCCACGCTTTTCAGTCTTAATGCTATAGGTCTTTAGAGTATAACTTACCTGATCTTTAGTTATGCCATACTTTTGCATAGCTTCTTCATAAGAGTACCAGTCAGGATCAATTTCATCGGTCTTGTGTTTTATACAATCTATATGAACCTTAGAATAATAAGACCTGCCATTTCTCTTTACCCTGGGAACCGCATGGTATTTTACAAAACAAAGAGCCGCACCCTGAGTCATATTGTACATTTCCATGATTTGACTCAATGTGTAATAGTTATCAATGTCTATGACATCAAGAAGCTCAGAGAAATTTGCGTCAATAAGCTTTTTACTGTAGAAAGTATTACGCCCTTCGTAAACTTTAGGGATGCCTAATCTGTCACAACGTCCCCATACAGCTTTACGTCCAATTTTATACTTATCCATAATCTCTTGTAGGGTATAGTATTCTTGTTCTTGCTTACGCTTGTAACTTCTTTTTCTATAAGGTCCTGCATCCTCAAAGTATTTGTCAAGATCCTCACGACGGACAAGGGTTTTTCTACGTATTCTCACTGCCTTGATGATTCCGGAATAGAAACATCTATACACAGTGCTAACACTCATATCAAGTAATAAGGCAACATCTGAGGGTGTCAAAAATGGTCGTGAAGCAACTGCATCTCTTTCTTTATCAAGAGCTGCTTCTTTTTCACTTTCCCGGACACTTTTTTTACGTTTTGCTTCACGTTTGCGAGATGCGTCACGTTCGCACTCTCTACAGCAGTATTTATTTGACATCTTGGATGCAATAAACTCTGCTCCACATGTTAAACATTTCTTTAATATCTTCATCTTTTTGGCATGTTAAAATCGTCCATTTCCTTTGCAGCAATTTTCAGGTATTTGCAGGAATTTTCACGAGGTGTCCAACATGTCAACGGGCGCACATTTATCACTTTTGCAGTTTTTGCATAAGGTGCCATATATGTCATTTTCCCATTGCCATTTGGTCGCAAAATTTAGGGATAGGAACGATATTTGAGCCAAATTTACCCTTAAAAACTGGTTGTAACAAGTTTCAAATGGAAAGTGTTAAAATGAAAAAAGCCACCAAAACGGTGGCTTTCAGACAGTTAGCGATATATTGTAATATTGTTGATAATCAGCTACTTACCGATGCAGAAATGTTTGAAGATGTTGCTTAATACTTCATCTGTGGTTATTTCGCCACCTACAATTTCTGTTAGGTGAAAAAGACATTGGCGAAGGTCCTCACTTATCAAATCACCAGAAAGTTGGGTATTAAGGCCCTCTTGGACACGGTGGATAGATGAAAGGGCATGACTGAGTGCCTCATAGTGGCGTAAGTTGCTTACAACAACACTATTTTGAGACATGTCAGGTGTAATCGTAAAGTCAATTAGTTGTTGTTGTAAATCATAAAGCCCATCTTTGTTTTTAGCAGATAGAGGTATAGTAACATATTTTGATGGAATGCCATCTGATATTGACATATATGAGCAGTCCGCAGTATCTTTATTTGTTATATTGTTTTCCAATGATTTCTTTATATTTTCATTAAGTAAATCAAACTTATTGAGTATAATTACAAGGTGCTTGTCTTTACATCTTGGTATAATTTGCTCTGACAGTTGCTTATATTGCTTTTCTGCACAAGTAGCATCTATGACCCATAGAACTATATTTGCTTGTTCTAATTTTTGGAAACTACGTTTGATGCCAAGGGATTCAATAGCATCCGTTGTCTCACGTATGCCAGCTGTATCAATAAAGCGGAATGTTATTCCTTCAAGGTTTATAGTATCTTCAATAACATCGCGTGTAGTACCATGGATATCACTTACTATGGCACGTTCTTCATTTAGTAAGGCATTCAATAATGTTGATTTTCCTGCATTTGTTTCTCCAACGATAGCTACAGGAACTCCATTTTTTATGGCATTGCCCATATTGAAAGAATTTGTTAGTAGACTTATTACCTTTTCTATTTGATTAGCTATATCTTTAAGTTCTGAACGGTCTGCAAATTCTAATTCTTCATGATCGCTGAAGTCAAGTTCAAGTTCCATTAGAGATGTAAGTTGAAGTAATTTATCACGTAAGAGTGATAATTCTTTACTGATGCCTCCACGCATTTGATTTATTGCCATGTGGTGTGTAGCTGCTGATGTTGCAGAAATTAAATCTGCAACAGCTTCTGCCTGACTTAGGTCCATCTTCCCGTTAAGAAAGGCTCTTTGTGTATATTCACCAGGGCCGGCTGAGCGGCATCCATTTTTGATTAATAATTGCATAATGTTTTGCAATATATATGATGACCCATGACATGATATTTCTACTGAATTTTCTCCTGTATATGAATGCGGTGCTCTGAAAATACTTACAAGAACTTCGTCAATGATTTCTTTTTCGTTATTTTTTATTAGGCCATAGGTTATGGTATTCGCAGCCTTTTTACTTAATGGCATACACTTTTTTCCCACTGGATAAAAAATCTTATCAGTGATGCTTATAGCATCTTGTCCTGATATTCGTATTATGCCTATAGCTCCGCCATTCGCTGTTGCAATTGCGCATATTGTATCTTGTATATCCATTTTATATAGCCTCAATGTTGTAGGATAATTTAATGTTTGATTTATAAATAAAAAGCAGAAATATATAAAGACTTTAAAACTTAGTGTTATTGAATATGTATCATATAAATATGGCTGCCTCATTACTTATCTTTGAGACAGCCATTATATTATTGATAATATATTACTGGTATCATATCATCTATCTGATTCTATCTGCAGCTCTGACTAATGCTTCATCTGCGAGTATAGCTCTTCTTGCCATTAAATATAAAATAACAGCTATAAGTGGAAGTATTGATGTAAAGGAAATTTTGTAATGTCCTATAGATTCCGTTAAATTTATTGTAAACACAGCGTAAACTGCATACCATCCTAAGATTAATAATATGTTAAATATACAGAACCGACTTTGTACAATTCTGTTGTGATACATAAAAATTGCAATCAGCGAAATCGGACATGTAATCAGTAAAGTTGCAAAAAGGGCCCATACAGAATAATTATGACTTCCATTCGGCATCGTAATCCACAAATTAAACATTGTAGATGTGGAATTTATATTTCCATCTGCAACAAAATGTCCTAACGGCAAGCATAGACAGATTATATTTAAAATTAATGCTGCCAAAAGGAATAAAGTTTGTTTCCTTTGTATCATTGCATATCTTTTAAATTGTCTTTTTGACCGTCACGCCAATATATATTGCCATCAATGAATTCTTGAGTAGCTAACAATGTCGGTTTAGGGAGTTTTTCATAATATCTTGATATTTCTATTTGCTCTCTATTTTCAAAAACCTCTTCTAAACTATCATTGTATGAAGCAAATTCTGCTAGCTTCTTACTTAAATCTTGTTTTATTTCTACAGAAATTTGGTTTGCACGTTTTGAGATTATAGCAACACTTTCATAAATGTTGCCTGTCTCATCACATAAATCCATAATGTTTCTGGTTACGGTGTTTGATGGTGCTTTTGATTTTTTGTAGTCCATATTCTTTATGTTATATTTATTTCTCTTTGGTATATTTCTTACAAGATGATATGTATTTTTCTGCTAATGCCTTATTCTTTGAGTCTGGATATTCATTAATGAATCCATAACATTCGTCTTCTGCATCTCGATAGCGGTCTATTTTCTTTGATTCAACGCTTTGTTCTGCCAATTCGAATTTACTTTTCATTATTAAAACAGCAAAGTCTTCGCGCAAAGAACTGTATGGATAATCATTGATTGCGTTTTGTGCCGTTATAATACATGCTTCATAATTGCTTCCTCCACTTGTACAATTACCAAAATATGTACCTAAATTATAATATAATTGTGCAGAATATAATTCTTTTTTTACAAGTTTATCCTGTAATTCGAAAAGGCGTTTCTGTGCTTTACCTTTTAAAGAGGCTTCTGGATATATATCCAAGTATTCTTGAAAAGCTGCTATTGAATTTACAGTCTGTGTTTGATCTAATCTTGGTTCCGGTGTACTCATAAACAGGCTTTCGCCAATGTAGAATGAGGCCATTTCTGAATAAATACCTTTGGGATATGTCTTATAGTATTTTTTAAAAGTCATTGCAGCACTTTCATAGTCCTTGTCACAAAATTGTGCCATTGCTAGCATATATAGACTTTCTTCAGCATTGTCTGTTCCTTTTTGAATTGTTACAAGTTCTTCAAGCAAAGTAATTGCCTGTGTATATTTGCCATACGCAAAACACTCTTTTGCATATTCATACTTATAATTATAGTCTTGTGACTTATATACTTGATTGAATTCGTGTGCACATCCAGAAAACAACACGATAGCAAATATGGAGATGATAATATTATTCTTCATAATTCAATATTTGGCTTGCAAAAGTACATATTATTCTACTAAGTAACAAAGTTTTGAACTTATTTTTAAGAAAAAATATCTTTATTAGGGGATTTCTTTGTAATATTTGTATTTTTGCATCTTGAATTGTTGTGTATTTATTAATGTTCTTATTGTGTTTATTGTTTTATGAAAGGTTTTAAGCTTACCTCAAATTATAAGCCGACAGGGGATCAACCTGAAGCTATTAAGCAATTAACAGAGGGGATACTTAATGGTGAAAAGTCACAAGTGTTACTTGGAGTAACAGGATCGGGTAAAACTTTCACGGTTGCAAATGTTATCGCCAATGTAAATAAACCAACGTTAATTTTAAGCCATAATAAGACACTTGCAGCTCAGCTTTACAGTGAAATGAAATCTTTTTTCCCTGATAATGCGGTGGAGTATTATGTATCATACTATGATTATTATCAGCCTGAAGCATATTTACCACAGACAGATACATATATTGAAAAAGATCTTGCTATTAATGAGGAAATAGACCGGTTACGTTTATCTGCTGTTTCTGCATTGCTATCTGGAAGGAAAGACGTTATTGTCGTATCGTCAGTCTCCTGTATTTATGGTATGGGAGGACCTGTTGAAATGGCAAAAAGTATAATATCTTTAAAGCGTGGCCAGATTTTAGATCGTAATGACTTCTTGCGTAGCCTTGTAGGAGCTTTGTATGTTCGAAATGACATAGAACTCAAGAGAGGTAATTTTAGGGTTAAAGGAGATACAGTTGATGTATTTATGGCTTATAGTGATTATGTTCTTAGAATTTCATTTTGGGATGATGAGGTTGATAGTATTGAGGAAATAGATTCAATTGATTTTCATCGAATTGCTTCTTTTGATAATTATCAAATTTATCCTGCCAATCTTTTTGTAACATCAAAAGAGCAAACTGAACTTGCTATACGTAAAATACAAGATGATTTGTTAAAGCAAATATATTACTTTAATGAATTGGGGGATAATATTAAAGCTCAGCGTATTAAGGAACGTGTGGAATATGATATGGAAATGATAAAAGAATTGGGCCATTGTTCGGGGATAGAAAATTATTCACGATATTTTGATGGACGTGAAGCAGGACAAAAACCATATTGTCTTTTGGATTTTTTCCCGTCAGATTATCTGATGGTGATAGATGAGAGTCATGTGAGTGTTCCTCAAATTAGTGCGATGTATGGTGGCGATAGGGCGAGAAAGACCAATCTGGTTGAATATGGATTCCGTCTGCCGGCAGCATTTGATAATCGTCCATTAAAGTTTGAAGAATTTCACTCTATGATACATCAGGTAATTTATGTTTCTGCAACTCCTGCAGATTATGAATTGGAGGAAGCAGGAGGGGTTGTTGTAGAGCAGGTTATACGTCCAACAGGATTGTTGGATCCGGAAATAGAAGTAAGACCAAGTGAAAATCAGATTGATGATCTCATGGAAGAGATTGTTATACGTAATGGGAAAAATGAACGTACGTTGGTTACTACATTGACAAAGCGTATGGCTGAAGAGTTGACAGAATATTTGCTTAATCACGATGTTAAAGCTAATTATATACACAGTGATGTCGCTACTTTGGATAGAGTGAAAATTATGAATGATTTACGTGAAGGTGTTTTTGACGTTCTTGTTGGAGTGAACCTATTGCGTGAAGGGCTTGATTTGCCTGAAGTCTCGCTTGTCGCGATACTGGATGCGGATAAAGAAGGCTTTTTGCGTTCACACAGATCGTTGACTCAAACTGCAGGCCGAGCGGCGAGGAATGTAAATGGTAAAGTAATAATGTATGCTGACCATATTACTGCAAGTATGCAGATGACGATAGATGAAACTGCAAGGCGTCGCGAAAAGCAATTGAAATATAACGAAGAGCATAATATTACTCCTAAACAAATTGTTAAGGTAATAAATCATGATACATTGGGATCTGCTAGTATTATTGATATGCCAGTTGCAAACAAAAAGTATGAGGCTTATATTGAAGAAGACCATGTCGCATTTGCTGCGGATCCTATTGTAACCAAGATGAATAAAGATCAGTTGTTAAAAACAATTGCAAATACCCAAAGGATGATGAAAAAAGCGGCAAAAGATCTTGACTTTATACAGGCTGCACAATTTCGAGATGAATTAATTCGTCTGCAAAATATACTTGATGGTAAATATTGATAATTATAAAAACATTATGTAGTAATTTATATCGGTGCTTATTTGTTGCTATTCTAATTCTAGTTGTTAAATTATGCTTATTGTTGCGCCTATAACTTTTAATTTATTAATTTTGCAAAAATATATATTCGTATGAAACTGATTTTTATCCTTTCTATGTATTTGATTCCAATGATTGGTTTGGCACAGAGTGTTTGGGAAGCACCTAATGCCGAGGATCATAAAGTCACAACAAGTACATTTATTGATAATAAAGAGAATTCGGAAGCTAAATATTTAAAAGGAGCAGTTCCTGAGGTTGATGGAAAAGTTGAATGGCGCTTAGATATTGATGTCCCAAAGAAAAATGCTCAGGATATATACGATATAATATTTGATTGTTTTACGAGTTTAACTAAAACAGAAAATCAACTTGAAGGTAGTCGTATTTCACTTATCAATAAAAAGGACCATATTGTAGTTGCTAGTATGAAAGAGTGGCTCGTTTTTACAGATAAATTATTGTCTTTAGACAGAACGAAATTTAATTATACTTTAATCGCATATTGTAAAGATAACCATCTTACGGTTACAATGGGACATATATTATATGTTTATGATGAAGAACGCGTTAGAGGTGGATATGTGTATAAAGCAGAAGAATGGATTAATGATGAAAATGCATTAAATCGTAAACAGACACGTTTGTTGCCTGGTTCTGCAAAATTTAGAAGAAAGACCATTGATCGTAAAGATTATATTTTTAATACAATTAAAGAAAATATTTTGAAATAAGCTTATTTTTGATATTTTTATTTAAAAGCAATGATTGTAAATACAGATGATAATAACAAGAAATTTAATTCTTGTGGGAAATATGGAAGTCGAGGTGAACGCTTTATGTTTCTTCGTAATATATTAAATATTATTTTCATGTTGGGAGCATTGATTGGTATGGTAATTTATTTTAAAGTAGATCATCAAATTGGCACAATCGTAATATTGTCTTCCATGTTATTTAAAATTGTTGAATGTGTTTTTCGCTTCATAAAATGAGTAAAAGGCTATTAATAGGGATAACGTATATATTATTTTGTTTATCGGTCTATTCACAAGACTATAATCAGTTAACGGATACGGGCGAGTTTACACAGGCGGGATCAAATAAAAGTTCAAAAAGTGATACACTTTCATCTGGGAATAAAGAAATTCCAAAAGGATTGAAAGTTTGGACTATTGATGAACGTTTTGGGGAACGTACGGCTGCTGTACCAGATACAATGCAGCATATGTATATGAACTCAATTTTCACAACAGGCCTTCGTGGAGAATACAATACTACAGGAAACTTAGGAGCGCCACGTATTAGTCGTATTTTTATAGATAGAGATGAAACGTCCCAGTTTGTATTCACACAACCATATGATTATTTCTTGACGCCTGTCAACAAATTCCTTTTTACGAACACTCTTTCGCCGATTACCAATATTTCTTATGATGAATGTGGTGATAGAACAAATGGTGAAGATCATTTTAAGGCAATTTTTGGTGTTAATGCAGGTAAAAAGTTAGGCGTAGGTTTTAAGTTTGATTATATCTATGGCCGTGGATATTATCAAAATCAGAGCACGTCGCATTTTAATTATACTATGTATGGCTCATATCTAGGTGACAGATATGATGCTCATATTTTATTATCAACTAATCACCAAAAAGTGACGGAAAATGGTGGTATAACTGATGATAGGTACATAACACATCCTGAAGCATTTGATGATAATTTTAGGGAGAGTGAAATACCTACCGTTTTAGAACAAAATTGGAATCGTAATGATAATCAACACATATTTTTCACACACCGCTATAATTTGGGATTTAATAGAAAAGTAAAAATGACAGAAGAAGAGATTGCTGCACGAAAGTTCGCAATAGCTTCTCAAAAGGAGAATGAAACAAATAAGGCAAAAGAAGAGGCACGGAAGAAAGCTATTAAGGAAGGACGTGAATTTGATGAAAATGCATATGATGAGGAAAAGACATTTTCAGGGCGTCCTGACAATGCTATAATAGCAGGTGATGAACCTGCCGATACGACTAATACAGCAAGCGATAGAATAGTTCTTGATAAGACAGCCGCAGATAGTTTGCTTAACGTTCATATAGACGATAAAAATGTTGCTAATGTGGATACTGCATGGATGAAAGATGAATACGTGCCAGTTACAAGCTTTATACATACTTTAAAATTTGATAATTATCGTCGTATATATCAAGCATATAGAACTCCTGAAAATTATTATGCAAATACATTCCCTGTTAATGAGAAGTTTGAAGGGGATTCAATTTATGACAAGACTAACCATTATTCATTAAAAAATACATTTGCTATAGCATTGCTAGAAGGTTTTAATAAATGGGCGAAAGCAGGACTAAGGGCTTTTGTTACATCAGATTTACGGCATTTTAGTTTGCCTGATTCTTTAGGCGGAACAAGTAGCTATAACGAACATAATTTGAGTGTTGGTGGTCAATTAATAAAAAAACAAGGAACAACGTTGCATTATGATGTTACAGCTGAAGCATGGCTTGCAGGAGAAGACGCCGGACAATTGAAAGTTGATGCAAACGCAGATCTTAATTTTTGTCTGTTTAATGATACTGTAACTCTAGCTGCACGGATGTTTTTTTATCGCCTTAACCCAACATTTTATTATAGACATTATCATTCAAAACATTTTTGGTGGGATAATGATGGTCTTAGTAAAGAAATACGTACCCGTATAGAAGGGGTCTTTTCTTTAAGGCGTACTCATACTACATTGCGTGTAGCTATTGATGATTTAAAAGATTATACATATTTGAGTCAAAGTTATACAATTACCGATAATTTTAATCGGGCAGGGAATGTGGTTTCTGTAAAGCAATGCTCAGGGAATATAAATTTATTCACTTTGCAATTGTCACAGGATTTTAAATTTGGCCCTCTTAATTGGGAAAATCAAATAACATATCAGAAATCAAGTAATGAAGAAGTCTTGCCTGTTCCTCTGTTAAATATATACACTAATTTATATTTTAAGTTTAAGGTTGCTCGTGTGTTAAGTGTTGATCTCGGGGCTGATTTGCGTTATTTTACAAAGTATAAAGCGTTGGATTATAGTCCGGCATTAGGTCAATATACCGTACAGGACAATGGTGAGAATAATGTTGAAATAGGGAATTATCCTTATGTAAATGTATACGCCAATTTACATCTAAAGCATACGCGATTTTTCATTATGATGAGCCATGTTAATGCAAGTGCAGGTGAATATTTCCTCGTTCCTCATTATCCTTTGAATGGAAGAGTGCTACGTTTTGGTGTGTCATGGAACTTTTTCAACTGATAGTAATCTTGCAACATTGACTGATGAAATAAATTTTATTGTTGATTAGTCTTTAAGTTTATATTAATTTTGTTAGAAAATATCAAATTATGCCTCAAATATCAGTACGTGGATTAGAAATGCCGGAGTCGCCAATAAGAAAATTAGCTCCGTTAGCGACAGCTGCTAAAAATCGCGGAATAAAAGTATATCATCTTAATATAGGACAGCCTGATCTGCCTACACCCAAAGTTGCTATTGACGCTATACGTAATATTGATAGAGAAATTCTTGAATATTCACCATCACAAGGATATCTTGGATACAGAAAGAAGCTTGTGAATTATTATAAAAAGTACAACATTAATGTAAGTCCTGATGATATTATAATAACTTGTGGGGGAAGTGAAGCGGTTCTTTTTGCTTTCATGTCGTGTCTAAATCCAGGAGATGAGATAATTGTTCCTGAACCTGCATATGCTAATTATATGGCTTTTGCTATTTCTGCTGGAGCAAAAATAAGGACTATTGCAACAACTATAGATGAAGGATTTTCTTTACCAAAAGTTGAGAAATTTGAAGAGTTGATAAATGATCGTACACGTGCAATACTTATTTGTAACCCCAATAATCCTACAGGATATTTGTATACAAGACGTGAAATGAACCAGATTAGAGATTTGGTTAATAAGTATGACTTGTATCTTTTTTCTGATGAAGTTTATCGTGAATATATATATACAGGTTCGCCTTATATCAGTGCATGTCATCTTGAAGGTATTGAGCAAAATGTAGTTCTTATTGACTCTGTTAGTAAAAGATATAGCGAGTGTGGAATACGTATTGGAGCCTTGATAACAAAAAACTTGGATGTACGTCAAGCCGTGATGAAATTTTGTCAAGCCCGTTTGTCACCGCCATTAATCGGACAAATAGCAGCAGAAGCATCTCTTGATGTGCCAGAAGAATATTCACGTAGCGTATATGACGAATATGTGGAACGTCGTAAATGTCTTATTGATGGCCTTAATCGTATACCAGGTGTTTATTCACCTATACCTATGGGGGCTTTCTATACTGTTGCAAAACTACCTGTAGATGATAGTGAAAAGTTTTGCCGTTGGTGTTTGGAAACATTTAATTATGAAGGTGAAACTGTCATGATGGCTCCAGCGTCAGGATTTTATACAACACCTGGAGCCGGATATAATCAAGTACGTATAGCATATGTGTTAAAAAAAGAAGATTTAATACGTGCGCTTTTTATATTACGAAAAGCGCTTGAAACTTATCCGGGGAGGGTTGATGAAGAATGAATTTACCATTATATATAGCAAAGCGTATTTATTCAGACAATAACGCTCAGCAAAAAGTTAGTAAGCCGGCAATCCATATCGCAACAGCAGGTGTTGCCGTAGGGTTAGCCGTAATGATAATTTCTGTATGTATTGTTTTAGGTTTTAAGCATACTATACGTGATAAAGTTATAGGCTTTGGTTCCCATATTACTGTTGCGAACTTTATGACGCTACATGGCTATGAACAGAAGCCTATTGCTATGCCTGATAGTATGATGAATGTATTGAAATCCATTAATGGAGTTAAGCACGTACAACGTTATGCAATTAAACAAGGCATATTGAAGACAGACAGCGATTTTCTGGGAATAGCTTTTAAGGGCATTGCTTCAGAATACGATACTGCTTTTATCCACAATAATATGATAAGTGGTACTATTCCTGCATTTAGTGACAATAAAAGCCATAATAAGATTGTTATATCTAAGATTATGGCGGATATGCTCAAGATAAATACTGGTGATAAGGTGTTTGCATATTTTATTGATAATGATGATGTCAGAATGAGACGATTTACTGTATCAGGAGTTTATCAAACAAACCTTACACAATATGATAAAACAATCTGTTTTACCGATCTTTATACTGCATCCCGTCTTAATGGATGGGACACAGGACAAGTTACAGGTGCAGAACTTATTGTGAATGATTTCAATAAGATTAATAATGTCGAAAGTATTCTTATTTCTAAAGTAAATAGAACTACTGATACTTATGGAGAAGCCTATTCTTCAGAAACAATTCAAGAGGCGAATCCACAAATTTTTTCATGGCTTGATCTTTTAGATTTAAATGTTTGGATAATACTGGCACTTATGCTATGTGTTGCTGGATTTACAATGATTTCAGGATTACTCATAATAATTCTTGAACGTACAAGTATGATAGGTATTTTAAAAGCTCTTGGTGCAAAGAATACGATAATCCGTAAAACTTTTTTATGGTTTGCTATTTTTATTATAGGGAAAGGTATGATTATTGGAAATATTATTGGTTTTGGACTAGTTTTATTACAAAAACTGACAGGTATTGTTTCTCTAGATCCTTCAACTTATTATGTTAAGACCGTACCAGTTGAAATTAATTTACCTTTAATTATATTACTTAATGTTGCCACTTTACTTATAAGTGTTTTTGTGCTTATAGCACCAAGCTTTCTTGTTTCACGTGTACATCCAGCAAAGTCAATGAGATATGAATAAAATCTAAATATAAATGATTAAGATAAGGCTTCATTATTATGTTTGTAAGTGATTTAATTAATAAAAGAAATTTCCCTAAATTCTAATTAGTCGCCCCTTAAAAAGGTTATTATCTACTGGTATTCAGTAATTTAATCAATAAAAGTCTTTGATGAATCTGCAAGTTTTCTTATCTTTAGGGTAATAAACTTGCAGATTTTATGATTAAAAAAAGTGTAGTGTTTCACTGAGTGTGTCTGATGCAAGTTTGCCTTAGAAGTGATGATGCAAAGTTAATAGACAATTTTGTATTTCATATCAAAAAAGTGAATTTTATGTTGTATCTGGACGAGGGACGGGTTCTGCTGAGGAGCAACCCGTCAGCAACATGGCTACGCCTATACTGATAGCAAGAACTATCCTGGAGTCGTCATGGCGGCGACTCCTTTTTTTGCTTTCAGGCAGGCTTTTCTGCTAAAAAAACTATTCC
>UMEZ01045930.1_pt1 | contig 16814 bp, 18 predicted proteins | sample 1964841 | NCBI WGS metagenome assembly UMEZ01 (sample SAMEA4836029, study PRJEB28245) | human gut metagenome | biome: gut microbiome; material: fecal sample | place: Denmark | collected 2008 | reverse complement strand
TGCTGAAATAATAGCGGAATTACAGCAATACGAAATAAGGCATACAGTTTTGAATGATTATAACCAAGAAATTATAAAAGGCTATTTTACCGTTGAACGTGCCGAAACTTCGTACAGTGACGAAATTTTAGGCAGAAAAGACAGAATAAACGCCGCAGAACGCCGCTACCAACAGCAGCGCGGTTGGTAATATATAAACAACAACCACCACGACCACAGCAGAGCAGAGCGGACGCCGCCGGGGCTACCAACACCGGCGGAATAAAAAAAGAGGGCGTTTTATACGTCCTCTTTTTGCCATTTTTCTTTTATTTCTTGTATCCTTATTTGTTTTATATGTTCCGGCAAATTAGTTGGAATTAAATCTATTTCAGCTTGCATGCTTTGTGGTTCAAATTGTTTATCATGCTTTGCGTCAATAAAATCTTCCATTGTTAAAATTTCTTTAAATATTTTCTTATTCATTTTTTATCATAACCTTATTATTAAAAATGAGTTTTGGTGTTTAATCATCACGATGATTTGGGCAGTTCATACAGGTTTTTACAAGTTCCTCGCTCCACGGCAGTTCATCAGGCAAAAAACGCTCTGGCGTATGACCTTCTGCAACAACAGAGGTATCAAAGCAAAAGTCATCTGTAACCAATCTATTAACCAACGGGCACCTAATTGTCTTTTCCATCGTCAAAGCTTTCCACCACCTTTATAATAATTTCGTTATATAAAATAACGTCCGATAATATACGTTATGTAAAATTCGCTATAATATTATAGTGTTAGCATAAATAAATTATTCTTCTTTTGTATACTCCATAATATCGCCCGGCTGAACCTCGAGCGTGGAGCAGATGCGGTTAATAATTTCAGTGTTGATATTTGCGCCTGCCGAAAGTTTTGCCATTGTTGGAGATGATATATCTGCCAGTTTGCAAAATTCCATTTTCTTAATACCGCGGCGCTGGAGCAGGTCAAATAATTTATAATATCTGATTGCCATAGCGTTACACCTCTTTTGCTTATTTATTTAAGCATACACTAAAAAATATTAAATTACAAGGGGGGATTTTATGGAAATACAGGAATTGAAAAGACTTTTGCAGTCTGTAAACATAAAACAAAGTCAGATAAACGAATTAGCGGCACGCCGTGACGAACTACTGGCAAGTGCTGCTGCTCCCGGCTGTGGTTGTTATGAGATAAACGCCAACAGGCGGAGCGGATACAGAAGCGACAGAACAGGCGGCGCAGTGGTTAAGGCAGGAGAATTAGAGGAACAGGCGCAGGCTGCTTATATGGAGTATTTAGAAGCCTACAAAAAGGCGCGCAGCTTAATTGATAAGGCGGATATATCACCGCTTTGCAGGCTTGTACTGCATTACCGTTATTTGATTGGCGAAAACTGGGAAAAGGTGGCGGCGGTGCTTAAAATTACGAGAAGCCACGCGATGCGCATCCACAAAAAGGCTTTAGAGAGTTTGGCAGCTGTCAGCTAATCGTGATAAATCAAAAAAATTTTTCATTTTTATTCATAGACAAGAGGAAAGTTACCGTGTTATACTATGTAAATGGCGAGGAAAGTTTTCTTTTTGCGTCAGTAGAATTAAAATTACAGATGGCTTTATGTTGTACTTATTAACGTAAACATTGCTTGTATGATATGAGGTTGAAATGCTGGAAACGCAGACAGCAAGCCCACATTTTAACCCTTGACTAATTACAGGCTTTGTGCTAAAGTACTGACAGTATGAGTGTGAAAAGCAATCGCTGACGGCTTTGCCGTAAGAGGAAAGTCCGGGCTCCACAGGGCAGAATGCCGGATAACGTCCGGCGAGGGTGACCTCAGGGATAGTGCCACAGAAATGTGTACCGCCTGCTTCGGCAGGTAAGGGTGGAACGGTGCGGTAAGAGCGCACCAGCGGACGGGTAACCGGCCGGCTAGGTAAACCCCATTCGGAGCAAGACCAAATAGGGAAGGGATGAAGCGGCCCGCTGATCCTTCCGGGTTGTGTCGCTTGAGCCTGCAAGTAATTGCCGGCCTAGATAAATGATTGCTGCCGCTTTGCGGAACAGAACCCGGCTTATTGAGCACTCGTATTAAGAAATTAAAAGGCTGGCAGAAATGCCGGCCTTATTTTTTGCAAATTTTCAGCAGAAATTCAAAATAAGATGTTATAATATATAAGAAATTAAAATTAATGTAAAAATACTATTGGCTAAAGGTTGGGTCTTGACAGTGAAACGGATTTCATTTGTTGTTCCTGTATATAATGAAGAAGAAAATTTACATGAGTTTCATAAAAGGCTGGGCAAAGTTATGGAAGCCCTGCCTTATGATTACGATTTAATTTTTGTTGATGATGGCTCAAGCGACAGCAGCCATTTAATATTAGCCGAACTGGCTGAAAAAGACGAACATGTGCAGGTGTATTTCCTTTCGCGCAATTACGGGCACCAGCTTGCGCTGACCTGCGGGCTTGATAATGCCTGCGGCGACGCTGTTATTACCATGGACGGTGATTTGCAGCATCCGCCCGAACTTGTGCCGGAACTTTTAAAGCTGTGGGAGAATGGTTTTCAGATTGTGCAGACGGTGCGCACGGCAACGGAAGACGCCTCTTTTTTTAAAAACATTACTTCAAAGGCTTATTATAAAATTATTAATTCCATGTCCAAAGTGGAAATTACACCCGGCGGCAGCGATTTCCGCCTGATGGACAAAGTTGCGGTGGAGGCATTCAGGCGTTACCGCGAACGTGCCCGTTTTATCCGCGGCCTGGTTAACACGCTGGGCTTTAAAGTGGCAACTTTTGAATTTACCGCTCCGCCGCGTTTTGCCGGCCATTCCAAATACAATCTGCGCAAAATGCTGCATTTTGCTCTGGACGGCATTACTTCATTTTCCAATCTGCCGTTGCGCTGGGCATTTTATATCGGCATTGTGTTCGGTTTAATGAGTTTTCTGGTAATTTTACACGTTCTTTATGTAAAATATATTGCAGATGATGCAGTGCCCGGCTGGGCAACAATGACGGCCAGCGTACTCTTTCTTGGCGGCATTCAGCTTGTAGGCATCGGTATTTTGGGCGAGTATATAGGCCGCATTTTTGAGGAAGTAAAGCAAAGACCACTGTATATAGTAGGCAGACACCTTGGCAAACGGTAGTTCTGGTTTACAAAAGCGGCATTTTGTGCTATAATTTAGTTGTTTATAAAAGCACAAGGAAGTGATGCGGGTGATAAAAAAAGGGTTCCTTTGTTTGGCATTGACATGTGTATTCTGTTTAGCAAACATGGCAACCGCATTAGCCTCGTTTGAATACGGGGATAATGGTCCGGAAGTCCTGGCTATTCAAAAACGCTTGGTTGAATTGAAGTATGAAATCAAATTGCTTGACGGTGATTTCGGTTCTGAAACGGAAGCCGCTGTCAAACGCTTCCAGGCGGATCAACAGTTAGAAGTTGACGGAATAATCGGTGAAGCTACCTATACGGCTTTGATGCAGAAACCTATGCCTCCTAACCGTTCCGGCAGGAGTGCTACTGTAAGAAACGTTATTCGTGCTGCCTATGGTGTAATCGGTACACCTTATGTTTTTGGTGGAACAAGTGTATATGGCTTCGACTGCTCCGGTTTTACCCAGTATGCTTTCGCGCGTGCAGGCATCAGCCTTCCGCGTACTGCTGATGTGCAGATGTACAGCGGACGCCAGATTAGTGCCAGCCAGCTGCGCCCGGGCGATTTAATCTTCTTCAGCACTTATGAGCCCGGCCCGTCGCACTGCGGTATTTATCTTGGCAACGGACAATTCATCCATGCGGGTTCCAGTACCGGCGTAACGGTGTCCTCCGCATTTACCGGCTATTGGGGCGCACGTTATTACGGCGCATGCCGCGTTATTTAAAAACATTAATAAACTATCAATAAAGCAGTGCTTTGTTGGTAGTTTATTTTTTTATCAGCGTGATTATATCTCTGTTTTGTAATATTTTTGTGAAAGCATATTGCAAAAATACCCAAACAGCACGATTTATTGTATAATAATGCTAATAACAGTTAATGGCGGTGGTAAAGATGGATAAACAAAAAGTTTTGATTGCTGATGACGAAGCGCCGATTAGGGAAATATTAAAAATTTACTGCGAAAAAGAAGGCTTTGATGTAATAGAAGCTGCCGATGGTGCAGAAGCTATTTTGAAGGTTCAGTCGGAAAAACCGGATATTATCATTCTTGATATTATGATGCCTGTGCTGGACGGACTTGAAGTTTGCAAACAGGTACGCAAAATGAGCGATATTCCTATTATTATGCTGACGGCTAAAGATGATGATGACGACCGCATTTTAGGCCTTGAAATAGGTGCGGATGATTATATTACCAAACCGTTTAATAACCGCGAAGTTATTGCAAGGGTTAAAGCCGTTTTACGCAGAAGCTCTGCCGTAAAGAAAGACGAAGCAGGCGGGCGTTCGCACATTGAATACCGCGGGCTCAGCATTGACATGGAAAAATATCAGGTTATTGCTTTTGGTAAAAAAATGACCTTTACCGCGAAAGAAATGGAACTCTTGTGGTGCCTGGCATCCAATCCCGGCAAGGCTTTTTCGCGCAACCAGCTTCTGGAAACAATTTGGGGCTATTCCTATTACGGCGATACACGTACGGTTGATACGCATATTAAACGTATCAGGCAAAAACTTAATATTCCTTCCGATTCCGATTGGGATATTACAACCATTTGGGGCGTAGGTTACAAATTTGAGGTTAAAGATAAAAAATGAATAAATCTCTGAGTACAAGGCTGATGTACAGCTTCATGGCTCTGATAATGGTTATAGTAGTCGGCGTTACGGCAGGTATTTCCTATCTTATCGCCGATTATTTTTTTAAAACCAACGAGCAGGAGCTGGCAGAAAAAGGCAATGAAATGGCCGCTACGGTAGAATATTTTATGGGATTTTCCAACAGCATGGAAATGCTGAACCGTTATGTGTTTGCCGTAGACAGGCTTGTTGGCGCCAGAATATGGCTGTTTGACGATAAGTTTGAGCTTCTGGCAGCGTCCAACATCAATACAGATTATAAACGGGACGGCACACGTCCCGGCATTAAGGATTTGACCATGCTGGAAGGCTCTGTTGCCGAAATTGCCAGGGAAATAAAAAGCGGCAAGCTGGATACCAAAGTAATAACGATTTTAAAGGATGTATACAGCGGTAAATCCGTTCAGTCGCAGATTTATCATCCGTATTACAAAGAACAGGTAATGTTGGTAGGCGTTCCTTACGGCAAGCCCGGGCAGGCGCGCGGGGCAATTTTGCTGGCGCAGCCTTTAAGCGGGTTCGACAGCTTTTTGCGAGACATTTACATATATACTTCTATCGTTGCTATTTTGGCACTTATTTTAAGTATGTTCATGGTGCGCAGCCTGGCCAGAACCATCATCAAGCCGCTGGTTTCCATGAAAGACAGCGCCATGGCCATTGCTGCCGGTGACTATACACGCAAGGTTAACGTGCACGGGCAGGATGAAGTGGCGCAGCTCGGCAAGGCGCTTAATGCCCTCGGCAACGATTTGAGTGCGTTTGTTGCCAAAACGGAACGCGCCGAAAAAATCCGCCGCGACTTTGTTGCCAATGTATCGCACGAACTGCGCACGCCGCTGACCATCATCCGCGGCTATAACGAGGCGATAAGCGACGGCACTGTTACCGATAAGGACATGATTCAGCGTTACCGCCTTTTGATTAACGAAGAAACAATGCGCCTGGAGCGAATGATAAGGGAACTTCTGGATATCAGCCGCATGCAGGCTGCCGACGAACTTGCGCCTGCCAAAATGCAGCCGCTGCCTTTGGGGGCTATTGTGCGCAATGTAGCGGAAAAACTCATGGTGAACGCCGTTGAAAGAAACGTTAAGCTGCTGGTGCATGTTGATGAAAAAATACAAATTATGGGCCAGGGCGACCAGATGGTGCAGCTTGTGCTGATTATCGGCGACAACGCATTAAAATATACGCCGGAAAACGGCACGGTTACGTTTGTAACCGAATTGCAGCAGGATGGCAGCGTGAAAATGACCATTTCAGACCAGGGTCCGGGCATACCGGAAGAAGATTTGCCGTTTATCTGGGAACGCTTTTACAAAGTTGATAAATCACATTCGCGCAATGTGCCCGGTACAGGGCTTGGCCTTGCCATTGCCAGGGAAATTATCCGTATGCACGGCGCTAAGGTGCAGGTATTCAGCAAACTTGGCGAAGGCACGCGTTTTGAAATTACATTCCCTAAAGATAAAGTTATTTCGGAATGATTGGAGGGGTAAACTTGAAACTTGCATTATTGCAGATGGAAGTTCTGGAAAAAAATAAAGCAGGCAATGTGGAAAAAGCCTGCCATTTGTTAAAGCAAGCCGCACCGCAGGCTGATATTGCCGTGCTGCCGGAAATATGGACAACGGGTTATTCGCTGGGGCATTTAAGCAAAGAAGCGGAATATCTTAACGGGCCGGTAATTGAAGAAATCAGGCGAATTGCCGCCGCAAACAGCTGCGCCGTTGTTGCAGGTTCAATTCCTTTGCGCAAGGGCGACGGCAATGTTTATAACACTACCGTTGTTATAGATAAAAACGGAGAGATTGTTTTCTGTTACAGCAAACTGCATTTGTTCAGCATGTTTAACGAACAGCGTTTCTTTAAGCCGGGCAGTGATTTTAGCGCGTATGAACTGGATGGCGTAACCTGCGCTTCAACAATTTGCTATGATTTGCGCTTTCCAGAACTATACCGCCATATGGCTATGCAGGGCGCAAAAATAATTTTTGTTCCGGCAGAATGGCCGAAAATACGCGGCGCTATCTGGGATTTGTTCCTGCGTGCAAGAGCATTGGAGAACCATACCTTTATTGTCGGCGTAAATTGCGCCGGCAAATTTCATGACCAGAAATTTTACGGACATTCTTCGGTAATAGATCCGTTCGGCAAAGTGCTTGCCGTTGGCGGCGAAGAAGAAGAAATTATTTACTGCGATATTGACCTGGCGCAGGTAGATAAAGCCAATGAATATATGAATGTGTTAAAAGATGTTAGGCCGGAGCTGATAAAATGAAGTACAGAATTTTGAGCATGTTGCTGTGCCTGTGCTTTTTTGCGGCCGGGCATGGCTGGGCAGCGCCTGCTTTTGAACCTAAAGACTGCCCGAAAGATTTAAAATATATTTTGGGTATGTATTACGGCAACGGCGAAATGTTTTTGCTGCGCGAAAATAACGGAGAAGTTGAGCTGGTTTACCGTTTTGGGCAGAATGATTATACTTTTGCCGGCAGTAATGTTTATCCGCTTTATAAGGAACATTTCGATTCGTATACCATAAATGAAAGCGGGCCGCTAAATCATTTGGATGCCGCCGTACGTATTGAACGCAGCCGCGAAGGATACGGCGTAAGCTGCAGTGTTGGCGGCAACCGTTACAGCCGCCGTTTTTTTGCCGGTGAAAACGGCAGACCGTTCCGCTTTGCTCCTGTAAGTGACTGGCAGGCATTAAAAACTGCGGCAGACGCTGCCGTAATGCCGGCGCAGCTTGGTGCCGGGCAGCAGGCACAGCTTGTGGATTTGGCACAGGCCGTACCGGGGCTTAAATTTGACTTGCGTTATGCGCAGGCAGATAACTGCTTCGGCCAGGCGCTTACCGATGACCAGCGTGCGTTTTTGGATGCAGATGCTGCACAGGCGCTGGCGCAGGCACAGCAATATTTAAAACCTTATGGTTACGGTATTCTGGTATGGGAGGCTTACCGTCCGTGGTCGGTTTCCAAACTTGCCTATGACGCCCTGCCGGCAGATAAAAAATCCATGCTGCCCGCGCCGGAGGTTGGTTTCAGCCATAATACCGGGCGCAGCATTGATGTAAGCCTGTATTTGCTTGCAACAGGCGAAAATGCAGGTATGATCAGCGGATTTGATGAATCCTCCGTGCGTCAGTACGCATCTTTTGCAGGCGGCACAACGCTTGAACGCTACCGCCGTGATTTGCTGCGCAGCGCCATGCAGATGGCAGGCTTTACGGCAAGCGGAACGGAATGGTGGCACTTTGATTACGGCGATATCAAAGGATTTGCACATTTGAATGTAAAACCGCAGTAACAGGCATTTACAGTATCTGTAAATGTGTTATAATATTTACGAAAAAACATAATTAATTATGAGGTGACATATAATGAACGTTTATGATTGCGCTAACGAACTGGCTAAAGCATTAAAGGAAAGCCATGAATTTAAAAAATTACAGGAAGCAAGAGTTGTCCTCAAAAAAGATGCTCAGGCTGAAGAACTTGCCAATGATTTTATTAAATTAAGCTCTGAAATTGAACTTGCCAAATATCAGAAACAGGAAGTAGATAAAGAAAAAGAAGAAAAGCTGCAAAAACTTTCCTCTTTATTAAGCCTGAACCCGACAGCCATGGAATATCTGCACGCTTTTATGCGCTTCCAGATGATGATGGCCGATATTACCAAAACGATTAATGACGTTGTAAAGGAAGCTGTCGGTGAATAATTCCGTTAATCTGTTAGCAGAAGTTTTAAAAGAAAAAATGCCCGGCAGGGTTTATTGCAGTGAACCAATGAGCAGGCATACTTCGTTTAAAATCGGCGGCCCGGCAGATGTGCTTGTACAGCCGGAGAATTCGGAAGGGCTTGCCTTTGCCCTTGCAGCTGCCAAAGATTACGAAGTGCCGGTAACAATTCTCGGTAACGGCTCCAACGTGCTTGTGCGCGACAAAGGTATCCGCGGGCTGGTTATTCAGCTTGGCAATGCACTTAAAAGTTTCCGCCGTGAAGGTAACAGGCTGTTCTTCGGTTCCGGTTATTCGCTGGCTTTGGCATCACGCAAAGCGTGGGAATGCGGTTTAAGCGGCATGGAATTTGCCGTGGGCATTCCGGGAAGCATTGGCGGTGCCGTTTACATGAATGCCGGTGCGTATAACGGTGAAATGAAAGGCGTTGTGGAAAGCGTAGCCGTTATGGATATGAACGGCAGGGAGTTTGTGCTTACCGCTGCGGATTTGCAGTTTGGCTACCGTAAAACAAGTTTGCAGGAAAGCGGCTATATTATTACCGAAGTTTGCCTGAACATGCAGCCCGGCGACAAAGACGCCATTAAAGCCATGATGGACGATTTCAGCAGCAGGCGCATCAGCAAGCAGCCGCTGGAAATGCCAAGTGCCGGCAGTATGTTTAAGCGCCCGCCGGGATATTTTGCCGGAACGCTTATTGAAGAAGCCGGACTGAAAGGCTATAAAGTTGGCGGCGCGCAGGTTTCGCCCAAGCATGCAGGTTTTGTTGTAAACTGCGGCAACGCCACGGCGGCAGATGTTTTGCAGCTGATAGCGGACGTGCGCAGAGTAATTATGGAAAAAGCCGGTGTGGAACTTCATCCGGAAGTGCTGGTTATCGGCGAAGAATAAAAAATTTTTCAAAGAGCGGCTGCAAAGCCGTTCTTTTTTATACAGGGCAGTGTTATTGTAGTTGCCCGCTTGTATATGTTATAATAAGCTATCACAGAAAGAGGTATTTTATAAAGAATGGATAATGTTTACGATTTAGTGGAAGATTTTTACGGGCATGACCCGGGCTGGAATTTTCTGCTCCGTCGGGAATACGCCGAGGGCTTTCTGCGTATAGAAGCATGGCATGGAAAAACGGCGGAAGAATTGTATGATATATGGGACCAGCTGACAATGCTGTGCCTTTACCTTGGTAATACGGAACTTATGCTTGGCGATATGAGCGCGGATGATTTTGTGGACTGCATTGCCTGGTGCGGCCGCAACGTATCCGAATTTGATGCCGATTATGAGCATACAAAATATTTTCTGGATACCTGCGTGAGGCTGTACGCCTATTTGCAGAAGAAAAATGTAATTTCTGACGCCGGTGCTCCGCTTGAAGCGGAAGAAAAACTGCTGGCAGGCGGAAAAATGAATATTGTGAATCCGGATGGAAGTTTTACTGATGAAAATAAAGACCGCCGACTGTTTACGGTACCGGATGCTTCCAATAAAATATTTTTAAACGTAAATGAACGGATGCAGGAAATTTATGCGGCAATGCATGAGTTTTTTACTGAAAGCAGGTTCAGTGTTGATTTGGAACGCGCTTCCGTACTGTATCATGGAATTTTTGGCAATGCCATTAACGAGTCGGCAAAAAGCAGGCAGGAAGCCTTTAATTCATTTTGGGATTATTTTTTGCTTGATTACCGTTTGATGCTGCGTGACATGCATCCGCTGGAATATTTTTACGAAACTGTATGCAGCAGTGACAGCCGTTACTACGATGCAGGCTTTGCCAAACGCAACAGCGATATTTTAAAGGAAATTATTTCAGCGCGCCTGGTGCTGTTTACCGTGGAAGGTTTTGGCGAAGAAGGCATGTATTTATGCCGTGATTTTCTTACAAACGAAACTTATCAGCTTAATTTGCCGTTAACCGAAGATATTGATACAACTGATATGCTGTTTATCGGGCATTTGTTTTACAACGATAATATGCTTACCGAAAATATGCGCGGCTACAAGATAGACAACATAAACGCTTTATGCTTGCGCGATACTTTAAAACGCGCTTATAAATGGGTAAGCGTACAGCAGAAAGAACCGGGCTGGCAGTGGTTCAGCGAGTATTATCCCATGGTGCTGCGCAATATGCTGTTTTTATATGCGGCGGGCATTGCGCATAAAAACTTTAACAACTATACGGAACATACCGCATTTGCGGCAGCGCCTTACAGCGATGAAACGCTGGTTGCCGGTATTTTAAAAAATATTATGCTGAAAAATTACTTTGCACTTGCAGATGTACGGCTGGCAACGCAGATGTGGTGCGATTTACAGGCTGCGGGTGCAGATTTTGCTGCTTACAGTGAAACGGTATGGGCAGCAGGCATAATTTATACATTTGTAAAACTTAACGGTGCCTATACTTTCTTTGATGAACGCATTGCCGGTTTTTGCGGCACGGAAGTGGCTGCCATGCAAAAGGCTTCCGAAACGATATGCGAAGTGCTGCAAATAGAGAAGCATGACCCGCGTTACAGCAACGAAGAAGGCATTTTGGCAATGCTCATGAGTGCTTACATGTAAAGGAGAACTTTATGAAATGTAATTTTTGCGGCAGAGAAGTGCCTAAAGGCACAGAAGAATGCCCATATTGCCATTACAGATTCGAGCAGGAAGCGACGATACTAAATCCGCGCGAGCGTGATGAGTTTGAAGGCGTAACCATTGACGAAAGCGGTTATGAAGAAAACGCTGCCGGAAATAATGGCACAAGAAGCCCCGAATACAGGCAGACTTATGAATACCGCAGCGAAGAATACAGCGGTGCGCGCAGCGGCAGAGGCCCTAAAATTTACGTTAAAAACCTTGGCTGCGGCGGTGGGCTGCTTACCGCTTTGCTGGTCATCTGCGTACTGATTGGTTTGTTTATTTTCTTTATGCCGCTGTTTGTTATAATAGCAGGCATTGGCCTGATTTATTATTTCATCAGCAGCTTTTTAGGATGATAACAAAAAAACTGCGCTTCAATCCGTATAAAACGGAAAGAAGTGCAGTTTTTATTTTGCGCGTAAGTTTTACAAAATCTCGTCGCGGACAAGCTGGTTAATCATTTTTTGTTTGCCCAGAACCCATAATAAATCGCCTTTTTCGAACACAAGGGAAATATTGGGGTTTACTATGGTATAGCTGCCGCGTTCAAGCCCTATTACAAGGCAGTGCCATTTGTTGCGGATATCGGTAGATTTTATGGATTTGCCAAGCAGCGGTGAATGTTTGTCAACCGTAATGGCGCATGGCATGAATGCAATATCGTGGCGGCCTTCAGCTTCGTTAACAAGCATAAACTGGCGCATGCTTACGGGAGAATCGAGCATGGTAAGGCCAAGATTTTTATTTTTTATGGCGGCATTTAAAAGTTTAAAATGCGCTTTAGTGCCGATAATTAAAAGCTTTGTTCCGGCGGTGATTGTAAAACTGCCGCCCGGCATATCGTGAATCTGCCTGCCGGTATCGGCCTGCAAAACATTACAGCCGTAAGATTCGCGCAAGGCGAGGTTCAGCAGGGTCTGCCCTGCAGTAACGGAACCTTCTTCCACTTTGTAGTGGGCTAACTGCAAATCTTCGTCAAACCAGCCATAAGGTGTGTGCTCGCCCGATTCTTGTAAAGCCTGGCGGTGTTTTAACATATGGCGCTCGTTAAGGTTAACCAAAAAGCGCGATTCCATACGCAGGTATTCGCCCATCAGCCAGTCGGAAGAAGAAATAAAGTAAGCCGTAATTAAAGTTGCGGCGCCGGCAAAAAATTCAGACAGGTTTAAAATCCAGGCAAATACAAAGAATATAAAGCCTGCGGCGGCAATAATTTTTAATAGGATGAGCACCATAAGCGGAATATGGTTGCTGCGTTTTTCAAACCACAGTACGGAAAAAAGTTCCGAACGCCTGGTGCGGTTAACGAGGATAGCACGCAAAAACGGTGCTGCTATAATAAAGGTAAGCACGGCGGTAATAATATCTGCGTAAGGCAGGTTTAAACTATCGCGCAGGTAACCGCTTAAATAATATTCCGCAAACAGCGCTATCGCCGTCAGCAGTGTTGTAAAAATCAGCATGCGCGTAAAATATTCCCGCAAAAAATTGCTCCAGTCCGTGGTGGCGCCGGTGCTGATATTTTTTTCGGTGTAACGGTCAAGCCAGTCGTTAACACGCTGCGGCAGCAGGCGGCGGATAATTTTGTAAGCCGGGTCGGCAGCCATAATGCAGAACGGCGTGGTAAAAGTCGTCATAACGGATACGGCAACGATAATAGGGTAAATAAAATCGCTGATAACACCGAGGCTCATGCCCAAAGAAGCAATAATAAAGGAAAATTCGCCAATCTGCGCCAGGCTGAAACCGCACAGAATTGAAGTTTGCAGGTTTTGCCCGGAAAGCAGAACGCCGCCGGCGGAAAAAATAAGTTTGCCGGCAATGGTAACGATAATAAGCACGATAATGGGGAGCCAGTATTCTACAAGCAGTGCCGGGTCTACCAGCATGCCGACGGAAACGAAGAACACTGCGCCGAAAATATCTTTTACCGGGGTGAAAAGGTGCTCGATTTTTTCGGAGTTCGGTGCTTCAGCAATAAGCGAACCCATTATAAAAGCGCCAAGCGCAGCGGAAAAGCCGAGGTGCGTTGCCAGAACAACCATACCGAGGCAAAGGCCGATGGAGGTAACAAGCATCGTTTCGTTGTTCATCAGTTTCAGCGAGCGTTTATAAAAGGTAGGCACAAGGTAAATGCCAAGCACAAACCACAATACCAGAAAGAACAGCAGGCGCATAACGCTGGCCAAAAGCTCCGTGCCGGAAATGCCTGCGGATGCAGCAAGCGTGGAAAGCAGAACCATCATGATAATACCGGCAATGTCTTCTACAATTAATATGCCAAAAACCATTTCGGTAAAGCGTTTGCCTTTCATTTTTAAATCTTCAAAGGCTTTTATAATAATGGTTGTGGATGACATGGAAAGCATGCCGCCCAAAAACAGGCTGTTCATGTGGCTCCAGCCCATAAGCGTGCCCGCGCCGTAGCCAAGTGAGAGCAGGCCGGCAATTTCCACTATGGTTGCAATAAAGGCGGTATTGCCAACTTGTTTCAGCTTGTTGAAACTGAATTCCAACCCAAGCGAAAACATTAAAAAGATAATGCCTATTTCCGACCATGTATGGATGTTGTTAAAATCCGTAACCGTCGGGAAAAAGGAAAAATGCGGGCCGGTAATAAAACCGGCAACGATGTATCCGAGTACAAGCGGTTGATTGAGCTTTTTAAAAAGAATGGTAGTAATGCCTGCTACCAGCAAAATCATAGCGAGGTCGGAAACGATTGGTGGTAAATGCGCCATCTAAGGTTCCTCCTTACTTTTGTAAAATAAGATAAGCGACAAATAAAAAGAAATGTTGTATAATAAAATAGGTTTAATGTTTATAAACGGCAGTAAAAAACGCCGCTATATTATTATACAATGACACAGTGCTTTTTAACAAGGCATACTGTTTGCAAAATATTTGAAAATACGGAGGCAAAGCATGAATACAGATTTGATTTTGATTAACGGTGATATAGTTGACCGTAAAGAAGGGCTTATTGAATACTGCGACCGCGGGCATCAGTTTGGCGACGGTGTTTTTGAAATTGTGCCGGTTTATAACGGCAAGGTTTTTGGCATGATTCCGCACATGGAAAACCTTTTTACTTCCGTAACGCGTTTAAAAATACCTGCCGTTTATATGGTGGAAGAACTGGTTGAGTTTCATGAAGCGTTAATAAAAGCCACCGGTATGGAAAACGGCGAAATTTATACGCAGATTACACGCGGCAGTGCGCCGTTCGGGCTGGCTTTTCCGGAAATGAGCGTGCCGCAGCTTGTAATGCAGCCTGTTTTTACAGACCGCTCGCAGCTTGCGGAGGCTCAGCAGAAAGGTGTAAAGCTCATTACCGAAAAAGACCTGCGCTGGCAGCATTGCGACGTTAATACCTTAAACCGACTGCCGGAAGTAATGGCACGCCAGAAAGCCGCCATCAGCGGCGCATTTGACGCTTTATTTGTGCGCGACGGAAAAATTACCGAAACCACCGAAAGCAGCTTTATGCTTGTAAAAGATGAAGTTTTGTGGACGGCTCCGGAAAACGAAAACATTCATAAAAATATTACGCGCAAAGTAATTAAAGAACGCCTGGCGCTTGATTTGGGCATGCCGGTTGTAGAGAAAAATTTTGACGTGGATTTTGCGTTAAAAGCAGAAGAAGCCTTTATCTGCGGGCCGCGCTGCGAAATTGTGCCCGTAGTTAAAATAGACCGCAAGCTGCTGAACGGCGGCGAAGTTGGCAAAGTAGTGCCGCAGCTTTTAGAGGCTTATAAAAATTTTGTTGCCAGAGAATGTCCGGCAAGGTAATAAATTATGGATAAAACTTTAGTGCGCGGGGCAATGCTTATTGCTCTGACGGTTGTTTTGCAGTCGCTGCGCCTTTTTATACCGCTGCCGCCAATGGCAAGCATGTTTTTTATAGGCACGCTGGTTAATATGATGCTTGCCGTTACCGTGCGCCTTGCGGGTTTAAAACCGGCGCTGCTGGCAGTTGTGCTGCTTCCGTTTTTTGCATATTTGCAGGGGCAGCTGCCAATACCGCTTTTAATACCGGTAGTTATCGGCGGCAACGCCGTGTTTGTGCTTATCTGCCATTGGGCGTGGCACCGCGGGCTTATGCTGGCGCCGCTTGCCAAAACAATCTGCGTGTTTACGTCAAGCCTTGTGCTTTTAAAAGTGCTGGCGCTGCCTGAAAAAATGGTATTTGCCATTGGCTTTATGATGGGCTGGCCGCAGATGGTAACAGGTATTTGCGGCATATTGCTGGCACGGTTAATTACAAAACGCACCACAAACTTTTAATATGGGGGCATTGTTATGGATACAAGAGTGGTACTTTTGGGCATTATTGTAGAAAACACTGCCGCTGTTGAAGAACTGAATGCTATTTTGCATAATTACGGCAGTTATATTATCGGGCGCATGGGGCTGCCCTACCGCGAGAAAAATCTGCATATTATCAGTATAGTTCTTGATGCGCCGCAGAACATTATCAGCGCGCTTGCAGGAAAAATCGGCATGCTGCCGGGAGTTACGGCCAAAGCGCTTTATGCCGGAAAACAGGCTTAGTCCTTAATGCCTTATGGCTTTTTTATAGGAGAAATACTGACAGGGAAGGTTCGTCCTGACCTTTAAGGAGGAAAATCAAATGTATGATGCAAAATCAATGAAGGCCGAAGAATTTATTGACCATAACGAGATTATGGCAACATTGGAATATGCCGCAGCCAATAAAAACAATGCTGCCCTTATTTCCGAAATTATTGAAAAGGCAAAACTGCGCAAAGGCTTAAGCCACCGCGAAGCAGCGGTACTGCTGGACTGCGAACTGGAGGATAAAAACGCGGAAATTTTTGCGCTGGCAGAACAGATAAAAAAAGATTTTTACGGCAACCGCATTGTTATGTTTGCACCGCTGTATCTTTCCAATTACTGCATTAACGGCTGTGTATACTGCCCGTATCACAGCGTAAATAAACACATTGCCCGCAAAAAACTCACGCAGGATGAAATCCGTGCCGAAGTTATTGCCTTGCAGGATATGGGGCATAAACGCCTGGCACTTGAAGCCGGTGAAGACCCGGTTAATAACCCGATTGAATATATTCTTGAATCCATTAAAACTATTTACAGTATTAAACATAAAAACGGCGCAATCCGCAGGGTAAACGTTAATATTGCCGCAACTACGGTTGAAAACTACCGCAAATTAAAAGAAGCCGGTATCGGCACCTATATTCTTTTTCAGGAAACCTATCATAAAGAAAGTTATGAAAAACTGCATCCCTACGGGCCGAAAAGCAATTATGCCTACCATACCGAAGCAATGGACAGGGCAATGGAAGGCGGCATAGACGATGTCGGCCTCGGCGTATTGTTCGGGCTTGAACTTTACCGTTACGAATTTGCAGGGCTTTTAATGCACGCAGAACATCTGGAAGCAGTTCACGGTGTTGGGCCGCATACAATCAGCGTTCCGCGCATCTGCCCGGCAGATGATATTGACCCGTCTGCTTTCGATAACAGCATCAGCGACGATATTTTTGAAAAACTTGTTGCCTGCATCCGTATCAGCGTGCCTTACACCGGCATGATTGTATCTACCCGTGAAAGCCAGCGCGCCC
>UMEZ01083159.1_pt1 | contig 17071 bp, 9 predicted proteins | sample 1964841 | NCBI WGS metagenome assembly UMEZ01 (sample SAMEA4836029, study PRJEB28245) | human gut metagenome | biome: gut microbiome; material: fecal sample | place: Denmark | collected 2008 | reverse complement strand
CTTCCGATCCATGGCTATATCGCACTTGATATGGAAGGAATTGCGGATATCAATGACGCGGTAAAAGGTGTTACCCTATATGCCAAAGATACGGTGAGTGAGAATGTATTTGCCAAGGATACAGTGACGCTTGAAGATGAAGATGCATATAAGTATGTAGAGAAGATGGCGACCAGAGTGGAGACTCTTGGGGAACATGCAAACCGGATGGCAAGACAGGAACAGTATCTTACTTTATGGATTGAGCGTTTCCTGCAGCTTTATGGAGATAGCAGGAAAGAAGCAAAGGTTGTATATGAAGCGGCAAAACCATATATGCAGACAAATCTGGATCGGAATGATATCCTGTATTTATATTACCGGATGCATGGTATTGATCTGAATGTGGCGGAGTCGGATGTGACAGATCTTCCGGGTAGATACGAGAGAAACACATATTTTGATGAATACAAACTGGATCAGGAAGCGTTGGTTGATTTATTGATCCGGGTATTTTATACAGAAAAAGAATAATTTGTAAAAATGTTCCAAATGCGGATTGAAGCAAGATCGGAAAAATGGTAAAATTGACCTAGATTTTGCGGATTTTCCGTATTTGGAATTTTTATTTTACAGGGCGGTCTGCTCCGCAGACAAACGAAGACATGGAGGGTTGCATAATATGAAAAAATGTGTAAGATTCGTAACGGCGTGGCTGCTAACCATTGTAATGGTAGCAGTGACAGTATTCCAGTGGGGAGGGCTGGCGGCAGGTGCCGGAGAAACCGTACAGGCGGCAGACTTGATCGATCTGAGTGATGAAGACACGAATAACGTAAAAATTAATTTGACAAATAGCACAGGGAACTTCCGGTATACAGGTTCTCCGATTGAACCGGAAATTTCTGTTACCGTGAATGGACAGACGATCAGCCCGAATTGTTATACGGTTGAATATAAGGATAATGTAGAGCTTCGAAAGGGAACAGAATCAGCTGAGATCTGGATCTATGGTATTGAGAGTCGGGGATATACAGGTTCTCAGTATGCATATTTTCATATTATAGAGGGCGATATTTCAAAAGCTGACGTTGCTTTTAAAGGTGATGCATATTATAACAGTACAGGATCGATCCTGTATGTGCCATATGTAAAACCGGGAGTAATGAATCCACTTATTGATAAAGTATCCTATGGAGGAAAAAAGTTAACTGAAAATAAGGATTATACATTGACAAAGGGAAACGCATTAAAAGGAGTTGGAAAAAGTGGCAATCTTGTTATTACAGGAAAATCAGGCTCTAACTGGTCATCGGCTTCTTCTTATAGTAAGAAAATACCTTGGCAGGTAGTAAAGGCAGATATTGCGTCCGAGAATATCACCATGGAATATACGAATTGTACCTATGATGGAACAGCAAAGGCACCAAAGATTACAATAGAGGATTCCAGATTCAGAACATATTATCCAACAGCAACAGTTGATGGAACATTGGAAGAGGGTACAGATTATACAGTTACATATGGCGATGCAGCTCATGATAATATACAGCCGGGAACCGTGAAAGTAGTGATCACAGGAAAAGGTAATTATTCTGGTTCGGTTGAGAAAGAATTTACGATCAGTGATGCCGGAAAGAATCAGGATATTTCCCAGGCGGATATCAAAGTATCGGATGCAACTTATACCGGGGCAGCGGTGACTCCGGATGTAAAAGTTGTCTATGCCGGTACGACATTGAAAAAGGATAAGGATTATACGGTTCAATATCGAAATAACATAAATGTTGGTACAATGACTGCAACTGCAGTTATCAGTGGAATGGGTGATTATACAGGCTCGGTAGAAAAGAACTTTACGATCAATAAAAAGGATTTGAGTGATCCGACCATTAAGGTTACAGCAAGTGATGTGACATATGCATATGGCTCTAATGTTTCATCACCTGTAATTACTGTTACAGATACAGCATCGGGAAAAGAATTAACTGGTGGAACATATGGTACAGATTATACGATCAGTTATCCTACACGTCCTACAGAAGTTGGAGACAATTATTCATTTACGATCACAGCAAAGGCAGATTCTAATTATACAGGAACTGCAACAGGTACATATCGGGTGCTGCCACTTGATGTGTCACAGTCCGCACAGGTGACACTGGCACAAACGGAATATGAGTATAATGGTGAGGCGTTTAAGCCTGCTGTAACAGTTGTAGTTGTAAATGGAATAACCTTGGAAACCGGAAAAGATTATGCAGTAGATTATAAGGATAATATAGATGCTGGTGATAAGGCTAAAGTTATTGTTACATTTAAAGGAAATTATACAGGAAGTGTGACATCATACTTTACGATCACATCACCACTTCCAAATGTTAAAGATGCGTCTCTTACAATATCGGATCAGACATATACAGGAAAACAGATCACTCCGGATGTAAGTACGATAACGATAGCAGGTCAGACCTTTACAAAGGATAAGGATTATACCGTTACTTACGGGGAGAACAAGAATGTTGGTTATGGTCAGATCACATTGACAGGAAATAAACAAACCTGTGCAGGAACCCGTTTGATTGAGTTCAAGATCAATGCAGCGAATATTAATCGGGTTTGTACCGTGAAAGGTCTGGTATCCGGTCAGAAATTCGCATATACCGGTTCGGCGATTATACCAAAGATATCTGTAATTTATAGAAACATTACTCTGGTTGAGAATGAAGATTATACGATCCAGTATAGTTCATCGAATCCGGTAAAAGCGGGATCATACGTTGTGGTGATCACTGGTAAAGGTAATTATACAGATCATATAGACCTGTTGTATATGATCACTTCCGTTTCTATTGATAGTGCAACCGTTAAATATGCAGAATATGATAATATCTATAATGGATCTGCAAAAAAACCTAAGGTTACAAGCATTGTAACGGAAGATGGAACAACAATAACTGATCTGAATGCTTTTGATGTTACATATACAAATAATGTAGATGCAGGAACAGCTACGATTACAGTAAAACCAAAGAGTACAAATAGTAATTATACAGGAACTGCAAGTACAACCTTTACGATCAAGAAAGCAACTCTTTCAGACGACACCTGTACGATCAGCGCTATTCCAGATCAGACATTTACCGAAAATGAGATCAAGCCGGAACCGACACTGACAATTGCCGGAAGAACCCTTGTAAAAGGAATTGACTATACAGCAGATTATACAGATAACATAAATGTCGGAACAGCGACGATCCGGTTTACAGGAACAGGCAACTATACAGGTAATGCAGTAAAGACATTTAATATCGTAAGTAAGAGTATTGCAGGAGCCAGGGTAACGGTTCCGACACAGATATATGCCGGTTCGGCATTTGCACCATCAACTGATCGGATATCTGTTGTATTGGATGGTAAGACACTGGCTTCGCAGTATTATACAGTTGAGTATACAAATAATAAAGATGCGGGAACAGCTACAGCAACTGTAACAGGTAAAAACGGATATAGTGGTTCGGCATCAGGAGATTTCACGATCGAGAAAGCAACGATTGATAGTTGTACCGCCGAATATTCCGGAAAAATGATGTGGAATAACGGACAGGCAATTACGCCGGAGATCACTTTGAAACTCGGCAATTACACCCTTGTAAAAGGAACCGATTACACAGTTACTTATAAGAACAATCAGAATGAAACCACAAAAGCGGAGATTAATGTAACAGGTACAGGCAATTTCACAGGAACTAAGACCTATTATTTTGAGATCACAAGAAATAGAACAGATATTAATGACAGTTCTATCAGTGTCAGTGCATCAGATCTGGAATATGATGGTGGAAAGGAAGTAACGCCGGTTATAACAGTGACACAGAACGGAAAGCTTCTGGCAGAAGAATCTTATGATGTAGCTGTGACAAATAAGACCAAAGGATATGAAGTCGGTTCAGTAATTACTGTGAAGCTCACCGGTAAAGATGCATTTGCAGGAACAAGAGAAGTGACATTCGAGATCACGGCAATTGACCTTACAGGAGCAGTAGCAGAACTGGAGAAGGATACATTTGAGTATACAGGGGATGCAATCATTCCGGTTGTGAAGATGATCACGACAAAGTCAGGAAAGAAGATTACAGATCTGTCTGAACTGAGGGTACAGTATGCTAATAATACGGCGGCAGGTACAGCAACGGCAACGATCACAGGTAAGACGAATCATTATACCGGAATCATATCAAAGTCTTTTGAGATCCGGAGAAAGTCAATTACGGCAGCAGATATTATTTGTAAAGTAGCAGATGCAACCTATACAGGAGCTCAGATACAGCCTGAGACATCTGATATTAAGGTAACCGGAAACGAAAATAATCTTCAGCAATGGGCTGATTATAAGATTGTGTCCTATGGAGAGAATATCAATGCCGGCAAGGATGCCGGATCAATAGTCATCGAAGGTGTGAATAATTATACCGGTCAGAAGACAGTATACTTTACGATCAACCCGCAGAGTATAGCCGGAGCAACAGTAAATGTTAATCGTTCTTATACCTATAATGGAAAGGCATGGGAGCCGCAGGCATCTGATCTTACAGTCAGCGTAAATGGCAGACAGTTAAGTTCAGGTGACTACACGATCACACGCTATGATAATAATACAAATGCAGGTACAGCCACAGTTACAGTTGCAGGTGTTGATAACTACACCGGGACAATGACAGGCAATTTCACGATTGCGGCTAAGAACTTACAGGATAGCAGCATTGATGTGAGATGTGCTTCAAAGGTATCCTATGAGGATGGTAAGGAATGTAAGCCTCCAGTCAGAGTTTATGATGGAAGTAAAGAACTGACTGGAAATGATTATACTGTTACCTACGAGAACAATACAGCTGTAACAACGGAATATTCAAAGGCAAAAGCTATTGTCAAAGGTATGGGTAACTATACAGGTCAGTTTACCAAAGAGTTTGAGATCAGTAAGGACATTATTAATATTACCGGTGCCACAGTAACGGTAAATAAGACATTTGTATATAACGGAAGTGTACAGACACCGGAAAAAACGGATATCACTGTAAAATTAGCAGATGGAACGGTACTTGATAATACATCATATACAATTGTAGCAGTAAAGGATAATATAGGTGCAGGTACGGCTACGATAACTGTAGAAGGCTGTGGAGATTACTCAGGTACAGCATCAGGAACTTACGAGATCACACCAAAGAATATCACAGAATGTCAGGTTCATTATTCTTCAAGTGTTGATTATACCGGTGCAGAATGTAGACCGGGAGTAACTGTAATGGATGGAGAAGCTGTAGAACTTACAAAGGATAAGGACTATACAGTTTCCTACAGCAATAATACAAATCCGGGAACAGCTACGATCACGATAAAAGGTCAGGGCAATTATACCGGAACCTATACCGGAAGCTTTACGATTGTAAAGAAGAATGATCCAACACCGGAGAAGATCAATCTGTCATCCGCTGTGATAACAGTTGCAGATCAGACCTATACCGGACAGGCATTGATACCAAGTATAACAGTAGTGTTAAACGGAGCGGTTCTTCCGGCATCAGCTTACACCATAGCATATAGCAATAATGTAAATGTTGGAACGGCAACTGTTACGGTTACAGGTCAGGGTAATTATGTTGGAAGCGCTTCGGCGACATTTACGATCAAGGCAGCAGCAAAGCCTGTTACACCTACTGTAACAAAGCCGGGTAAGGTAAAAGGAATCAGTGTAAAGAGTGTAAAGACAACATCTGCAACCCTGAAATGGAAGAAGGTATCAGGCGCATCCGGTTATATGATTTACAGGAAGAATCCATCGACCGGAAAGTCGAAGCTTGTGAAGACTGTAAGTTCAAAAACAGTTTCTTATAAAGCAACAAAGCTGAAATCAGCAACCAAGTATACATACACGATCTATGCTTACAAATTGTCAGGCAAGACCAAGATCAAAGGTTCCGGCACAGCATACACATTTGTTACAAAGCCGGGTGCTGTTAAGAAGACAAAGGCAGTATCCAAGAAGACAAAGACCTGTGTAGTAAGCTGGAAGAAGACAAAGAGAGCCGATGGTTATGAAGTCTACATGGCTACGTCCAAGAAGGGCAAATATAAGAAGATCGGTCAGACAAAGAAATTAACACTTACCAAGAAGAAATTAAAGAAAGGTAAGACCTGTTATTTCAAAGTCAGAGCGTATAAGACATATAAGGGCAAGAAAACCTATGGTGCTTATACAAAGGTTATAAAAGCAAAAATCAAATAGATGAAAACTTTATAAAAAACTCCATCCATAGCGGATCATATTCAGATAGAATAGAAACTGCTGTGGATGGAGTTTTATTTATATATGATTATTCTATAGTTTATAATGCTTGCCGTTAGGCATACGGATGTTATTTACATAAGATGTTTTTCATATAGGGAATTGCCAGATAATTGTCTGCCTGATCCTGTAAAAAGGAGATGATATTCTTATAAGGAAAGATTTTTGTCTCACAATCATCAGAAGAGTTCTGTGTATTAGAGCAGACCGCCTGATTACCAGAGCCGAATGCGGCCTGATCTTCAGACACGATTGCCTCCGCGGTTCCGACATATGCCGATAAACTTGTTTTTATCATTCCGGCATCTTCGGGTATACATTCTTTGATATGTATATCTTCCGCCCGGTATGATACATGATCCGGGACAAATGGATGAAACTGTCTGTTCAGAACAGGATTGATCCGGTCATACTCGCCATAGAACCATTTGTCAGAGAAGAAGTCCGCAAGCGGGATTCGTGCCTCCTGCCCTTTGAGAAGCCTTACAAATAAGGGATGCCTGGTATCGACAGAGGGAGCACCGGATTCATCTTCAAAGACAAAAAAATGCTGCCAGAAATCCGTCACATAACTGGCATCCAGTTGTAAATGAGCAAGAATCCCCAGATCGATAGGAGAAAGCTCCTGATTCCCATACAGAGCATAAACCGTTGTCATGTCCGGATATTTCGTGATCTGATATTTCTGGTATAATGGACGGAAATGCGTTCGCTCTTTATCCGATGTGACATCGGGAAGGATGCATCCAAGCATGAATTCTTCTGTAAATGTCTTAGATATATTTATTTGTTTTTTTAAATTATTTAAAATCATTTCGCCTTCTACGAGGTGCATCAAAAATCCTGGCATTGTCTTGACCTTCTTTCTCAGATAATAATAGATAGTTTATAGTAGAGTGTCAAGCATGGAGAAATAAGCTGCACCATTCATTTCCGGTGTTGACGAAATATGGAAAAGGCTTTAAAGTAAACGACAGAAGTACATTTGTTTGAAAAGAGGTGCGGTATATGGGTACAAAGCTTTGCCCGATTTGTGACAGTTCGGTAAATAGTATTAATTTTTGCAAGACATGTAAGCGGTTTGTTACTCCAATCGAGAATAATCATACATTTTATCTGAATGAAAGACGAAGTGATGTAGATTATCGGCGAGATTATAATTTTGACGGAGATGTCTATGATTATAGTGCAGATAAGATGGAGGTAGAAGATACTGTATCTGACTGCCATGATGAATTTGAATTCGACAGGGATGAGCGAAAGGATTTTCATGACGGATTCGGATCTGATCATAATGAAGATTACAACCGGAAGGAGAAACAGAAAGCATATTCTGACATACAGAACGGACAGACAAAATCGACAGAGGGAGAATGGAAATCCTGGCAGAATCGTGCACCGGGAACTTCATATAATACAGGAAATAAGAAAAAGAAAGCATCTGCGCTTGCTATTATCGGTGTCATTATTGGTTTATGCTGCGAATTTTTACCGGTCATATTTGATCATATAAAGGATGATTCGTATGAGGCAGATACAGAAGAAGAGTATATAGAAGATGATACTTATATGGATCAGGATACGGAATGGGACAACGAAGACATAGATGATGCTTCACTTGTTGCTCCGGACGGCTATATGTATTATACTTCTCCCGGAGAAAAACAGGGAACAGAAGGTAATTATTACACGGCACTTTCAGCAGAAGAAGTGTCAGAGGATGGCGGGGAATGTACTCTGGTTGGTCATTATGATGGCACAGCCATGGCGGATTTTGAATCTGATATGCTTGCAGGCGCGCAGAATATGGGAATCGATCTGCAGGCGGATGAGTATGGCAGATATCTTGGACTCTATAAGTATGACGATGGAAATACCTGCTATGAGAAAAAAGATTCATTTTATGCAGATATGGGATTCCTTCGTGTTGCGGTCTATGGAGATTATAACTCTGACAGAATCCATTCATTGATGATCGCACAGAAGATTCAGGATGACAATGATTATTACCGTATGGATGATATATATACGATAATTGCAAATGCTCTTGATGAACCGGATCTGGAATCCGGAAGTGGTTACGATTCTATTATAGCAGGGCTCCATACTTTGCGTGATGCGACGGATACATCAGATGAAACGGGAAATAATTATACAGAAGTACATATTGGAGAATGGGAGATATCGGTTTCACGTCTGGGAGGCTATCTGTACGTTGATATGTATGTAGAGCAATAAAAAGGTTAAATCTTCATGAACAAAAATGCTATTATATTGCAAGCAAAAAAGAATATGTCTATAATGAATGCGAAATTATCAGAAATACATACAAAAGAAAGATACAGTATAAGAACTGTATAAAAGGAGGTTCCGATTGGACAATAATTTACCGGAAAACAGTAACAATAATAACAACAGCAATAATAACAATAATAATGGAAATAAAGGGAAAAACAACCGCTCGATCATTGTGATCCTGGTTATTTCCATTTTACTGACATTTTTATTCTGGCGCGTATTTGACCGGGTGTCATCCGGCAGAGAAGAGGAAGTCACATATGGTCAGTTTATCGAGATGTTGGATAAGGGCGAGGTTGGTTCTGTAAAGATCTACGGAAGCAAGATCGTATTTGAAAATAATGCTGATGATAAGCTGATCAGTAAGACCAAATATACAGCAACCAGAATATCGGATGACAGTCTGGCAGAGAAGCTTCGTCAGGCAAAGACCAAATATGGAACAGAATATGAAGGTGTAGATGAGAGTGGAAGTGCTATGGTCGGTACGATCATTTCTTATATCGTGATGATCGTTGCATTCTATCTGCTGTTGTCGATGATCATGAAACGAAGCGGCGGCGTAGGCAGAGCCAATGCGAAGATCTACGTTGAGAAGAAGACGGGCGTTACCTTTGCGGATGTAGCCGGCGAGGAAGAAGCAAAAGAGTCTCTGACAGAGATGGTTGATTTCCTTCATAATCCAAAGAAATATCTGGATATCGGTGCGAAGCTGCCGAAGGGTGCGCTGCTTGTCGGCCCTCCGGGAACCGGTAAGACCCTGCTTGCAAAAGCTGTGGCAGGTGAAGCAAATGTACCCTTCTTCTCTATGTCCGGTTCCAGCTTTGTAGAGATGTATGTCGGTGTGGGTGCTTCCCGTGTCAGAGATCTGTTCAAACAGGCGACACAGATGGCACCATGTATTATATTTATCGATGAGATCGATGCGATCGGAAGAAGCAGAGATTCCAGACATGGCGGAGATTCCGAACGGGAGCAGACCTTGAATCAGCTTCTTGCGGAGATGGATGGCTTTGATACATCAAAGGGTATTGTAATTCTTGCAGCAACGAATCGCCCGGAGGTACTTGATAAGGCACTTCTTCGTCCGGGTCGATTTGACCGCAGAGTTATCGTAGAGAAGCCGGATCTGAAGGGAAGAATCGATACACTGAAGGTTCATTCCAAGAATGTCAAGATGGATGAAACCGTTGATCTTCATGAACTGGCACTTGCAACTTCAGGTGCAGTTGGTGCGGATCTTGCAAATATCATAAATGAGGGAGCACTGGCAGCCGTTCGTGATGGCAGAAGCCTGGTTTCTCAACAGGATCTGATCGGCGCGGTAGAGGTTGTATTTGCCGGCAAAGAGAAAAAGGATCGTCTGCTCAGTAAAGAAGAAAAACAGATCGTTGCTTATCATGAAGTCGGACATGCATTACTTGCTGCAATTCAGAAACACACTGAGCCAATCCAGAGGATTACAATCGTTCCAAGAACAATGGGATCTCTGGGTTATGTATGGCAGGTTCCGGAAGAAGAAAAATATCTGGAATCCAAGAAAGAGCTGGAAGCAGAGCTTATAACCCTGCTTGGCGGACGTGCAGCGGAAGAATTGAAATTCGACTCGGTGACAACAGGAGCATCAAATGATATCGAGAAGGCGACCAAGACAGCCAGAGCCATGATAACCATGTATGGTATGTCAGACAAATTCGGTATGGTGCAGCTTGAATCGATAGAAGGGCAGTATCTGGACAGAAATCTTGCCCTTCAGTGTTCGGATGAGACCGCTACCAAGATCGATAAAGAGATCCGTGATATGCTGCGAGATTCCTATAATAAAGCAAAAAGACTTTTGTCTGCTCATATGGCAGCCCTGGATTCCATCGCCAGCTTCCTTATAGAACATGAAACGATCACCGGCAAAGAATTCATGTCGATTCTTGCTCAGGTGGAACCACAGAGATAGGTGCAATACCGCACATGGACGGTTATATCACACAACTATTATTCTGCAAGACGCTTGCACTCTATTTCCACGCAGCGGTGCTAAGTTCTCCGCCTGTGGCGGTTCACTAAGAACCGGCGTGGAAAAAGGCTTGCTACATAACAGTGTGTAATATAACCATCCATGTGCGGTATTTTTGATATTCCCTAAAAACATATACCACCGCATAGTTGCAATATGTTGTGGTAGTTTTAAAAATGCCGTTTTTGGTGTGGCATGTAATACACTGTTATGAAGCAAGCCTTTCCGAGCGTCGGTACTTAAGTTGCGTATTTTGCAACTTTATGTACCGTTACGTCGAGGAATAGAGCGCAAGCGTCTTGCGGAATAATAGTTGTATTACATGCCACGCCAAAAACGGCATTACTAAAATTAAAATTGAAGTTGGTCGAGGTTTTTGCCGTAGGCAGGGAGGAAGTCGGACAGGAAATGGGTAACTTCCGGAAGGTCGGCAGCAAGCTTGTCGACAGCAGCCTTTGTGGATTCATAGGCACTGGAAAATTCCGGATTGCCGACAGAAGTTTCTTCCATACATTTGATAAGAGCGGACAGCTTATCCGCGGCCTTTACAAGCTTCCAGATATATTCATCCCCGGACTGACGAAAGAAGAGCGGTTCATACTGTGGTTTCATCTCATCCGGCAGTTTGTTTAACAGCTTATAGCAGGCTGTTTTCTCGATCATTTTAAATGATTCCTTGATGTCATCATTATAATACTTGACTGGAGTCGGCATATCACCGGTTATGATCTCTGAAGCGTCATGGTATAGCCCGATCAGAGCAGCCCGTTCCGCATTCAGATCCTTTTCGTAGTAAGTATTGCCGATCACGGCAAGGGCATGAGCGATAATACTGACTTCCAGACTGTGTTCACACAGATTTTCTTCCCTTGTATTCCGCATCAACGCCCAGCGGTCAATGTATTTCATTCTCGAAATCATAGCAAAAAAATTATATTCCATCTTTCAATCTCCTTGTTGTATGTATGCAGATATTTGCAAAGATATATACCCGCTACACCTTGTTTGAACTAAAAACCGCCCACAGTCTGGAATATTGCATACTGTTATGCAGCAAGCCTTTCCAAGCGTCGGTACTTAAGCTGCGTCTTTTGCAGCTTTATGTACCGCTACGTTGAGGAACAGAGCGAAAGCGTCTTGCGGAATAATAGCTATGCAATATGACAGACCTAGACCTCTGGTGGCTTTTTCGTTCTAATACAACTGGGTAAATATCTGCATACAGATTATCTTATTCCTTGTGGAAAAATTCGTACACCATTTCGGCGGCATTCCGGTTCATGGATGGCACCTGCATCAGTTCATCGACGGATGCCTCCCGGATCTTTGCGATATCCTTGAAATAGCCCATCAGATCCTTTCGTCTGGCAGGGCCGATGCCCGGTATATCCTCAAGGATCGAATGTACCTGAGATTTGCTTCTGAGGCTTCTGTGATATTCGATGGCAAAACGGTGGGCTTCATCCTGCAAACGGGTGACCATGTCAAATGCCTGAGTATTTTTCGGAAATTCCACTTCTTTATTGTTAAAATACAGACCTCTGGTTCTGTGGTAGTCATCCTTTACCATGCCGCAGACCGGAATGTTCAGATGCAGCTCGTTAAGAACCTCCAGAGCAATGTTGACCTGTCCCTTACCACCATCCATCATAAGGATGTCAGGATAGACCTTAAAACGTTCATCGGTAAATCGTCTTGTCAGAACTTCACGCATACTGGCGTAGTCATCCGGTCCGTCGATCGTTCTTAATTTGAATTTGCGGTATTCATTTGGCCTGGCTTTTCCATTTTCAAAGACCACCATTGAAGCAACCGAATGGTAGCCGCTGATGTGCGAGATATCGAAGGCTTCCAGCCGTTTGGCCGACGGAACTCCGATCAGCTCCGCCAGTTCCTTTGCTGCGCCTTCTGTTCGTGCCTGCTCCCGTTTCAGCTTTTCTGTATCCTGTGTCAGAACAAGAAAGGCATTGTCGCGCGCAAGCTTTAACAGCTTGGCTTTGTCACCTTTTTGAGGGGTGAGGATGTGCACAAGATTCCCCCGCCGCTCGCTTAAGTATTGTTCGATCAGCTCCTGCTCATTTACTTCATGCTCCAGAATGATCTCCTTAGGGAGAAATGGAGTAGAAGCGTAATACTGCTTTAAAAATGCAGCCATAATATCTCCATAAGATTCCGACTGCACACCGGTCATATGGAAATGCTCTCTGCCGATCATCTTGCCGTTACGGATGAAGAAGACAGAGATAACGCCCTCGTTCATGTTGTTGGCAGCCATCGCGATCACGTCACGGTCATCGGTTGTTGTGTTGTCAACACGCTGTTTTGATGCGATATGCTTAATGCTTTCGATCAGATCACGAACCTCTGCCGCCTGTTCAAATTCCATGTCGGCTGCAAGCTGTTTCATCTTTTCTTCCAGCTCCTTTACCGTCTGCCGGTGATGTCCGGTCAGAAAATGAATTGCCTGTTCCACCTGCCTGCCGTAGTCCTCTTTTGAGATGTAACCCTGACAGGGAGCCTTGCATTGCCCAATGTGGTAATACAGACATGGACGATCCAACCCTGTTTCCTGCGGCAGCTTTTTGTTGCAGCTACGCAGATGATACAGCTTCTTTAACAGATCAATGGTATCCTTGACGGCACCTGCATTAGTATAAGGACCAAAATATCTGGCATGATCCCGGTGCATCTGATGCGAGAACAGAATACGAGGAAAATCCTCGTTGACTGTGATCTTGATGTATGGGTAGCTTTTGTCATCCGTAAGCATGGTATTATAGTGCGGACGGTGTTCCTTGATCAGGTTGCATTCCAGCACCAGCGCTTCAATTTCGGATTCGCAGATGATATATTCAAACCACGCGATGTGGCTGACCATTTTTTCGATTTTAGGTGAGCGTTTATATCCTGCCTGAAAATACTGGTGTACCCGGTTATACAGATCAATGGCTTTGCCGACATAGATGATTTCATCGGTCTTATTATGCATCAGATAGACACCCGGTGTATGAGGCAGTTTTTTTAATTCTTCTTCAAAATTAAACATACTTTGAATTAATTTCCTTTCCGCTGTTTATTCTAAAAACAACAGGTTCACACATAAAAATCAGTATAACACAAGATACAGAAAACAGGTGGCTTTTTTCCTGAAAAAATGAATTGATGAATTGACGATAAATAGGTTGTAGAATATAATGAAACAAGAACTGAAACTAGGGAAAACAGGAGGAGAAGATGGTTTACAGTATAACAGTATCCAAACTCATAGAGAAAATGAATCTGAAGAATTATACACCGGAGATCGATACCGATAAGGTGATGATCCAGGATCCGGGTATGAACCGCCCGGCGGTACAGTTTGGAGGATTCTTTGAACATTTCGATGCAGGACGTATCCAGATATGCGGAAATGTAGAACATGCCTATATCGCAGCAATGCATACAGAGGAAGAAAATATCAAGATCATAAATGAATTTTTTTCGTATAAACCGCCATGTCTGATATTCTGCCGGGATCTCGAACCGTATGAATTTATTATAGAAGCAGGAAAGAAGCATGGAGTGCCTGTCCTTACATCCAGTGCAGTTACATCTGCATTTGTACATGAGGTAGACCGTTGGCTCCATGTAGAATTGGCACCAAGAATATCCGTACATGCCGTGCTGGTCGATGTATACGGTGAAGGTGTTCTGATCATGGGCGAGAGCGGTATCGGTAAATCTGAGGCTGCTTTGGAACTGATCAAGAGAGGGCACCGTCTGGTTGCGGATGATGTGGTAGAGATCAAGAAGGTCAGTGATGCTACTCTGGTTGGACGGGCACCGGACATTACCAGACATTTTATCGAGCTTCGAGGTATCGGAATTATTGACGTAAAATCGTTATTTGGTGTAGAATGTGTAAAGCTGGATCAGAATATCGATCTGGTTATCAATCTGGAAGAGTGGAGCAAGGATACGGAGTATGATCGCCTGGGACTGGAAGACCAGTATACGGAATTCCTTGGGAATAAAGTTGTAAGTCATAACATCCCGATCCGTCCGGGTAGAAATATCGCGATTATCGTTGAATCTGCAGCGGTTAACCACAGACAGAAGAAGATGGGATATAATGCAGCACAGGAATTATATAACAGAGTGACGCAGAATATCATGAAGGGCAATGCAAATAAGGAGGAGCAGTAGAAAATGGCAAACTATGTATTTGGAGTAGATATCGGAGGAACAACTGTAAAGATCGGTCTGTTTACAATACAGGGCGAGATGGTTGAGAAATGGGAGATCACAACAAGAACAGATGAAGGTGGAAAGTATATTTTAAGCGATATCGCAGCATCTGTTGAAGATAAACTGGCAGAGAAGAAGATCGAGAAGTCTGATGTGGCAGGTGTTGGAATGGGTGTTCCGGGTCCGGTAAAGGCAGATGGAACTGTTATCAAATGTGTAAATCTTGGATGGGGAATCTTCAATGTAGAAGAAGAACTCAGTAAATTATTAGACCTTCCTGTGAAAGCCGGAAATGATGCGAACATGGCAGCCCTCGGCGAGATGTGGCAGGGTGGCGGAAAAGGCCACAAGGATATCGTCATGGTAACACTCGGAACCGGTGTCGGCGGCGGTATTATTTTAAATGGAAAGATGCTCGCAGGAACCAACGGTGCAGGCGGGGAGATTGGACATATCTGTGTAAATGATGACGAGACAGAAGTCTGCGGATGCGGCAACAAGGGCTGTCTTGAGCAGTACACATCAGCAACCGGTATCGTTCGTATGGCAAAGATCATTTTAAATACAACAGACAAGCCATCCAAGCTTCGTCAGATCCAGTATATCTCAGCGAAAGAGATATTTGACGCAGCAAAAGAAGGTGATGAAGTTGCGGCAACACTGGTAGAGAACCATGGAAAGGTTCTTGGAAAAGCACTTGCACAGATTGCCTGTGTAGTAGATCCTGAGATCTTCGTAATCGGTGGCGGTGTATCCAGAGCAGGAGATATACTTATCAATACAACCGCTAAATATTTTGCACAGTATGCTTTCCATGCATGCAGACAGACCAAGTTCGCACTTGCTACACTTGGTAATGATGCAGGTATGTATGGTGGCGCATGTAGTATACTGAACCAGTAAAATGTATTAAGTAAACTATGTGTAAATTACATAAATTGGATTGAAACACCCTGAAATTTCTATACATTTTTAATATTGAATTCTAAAAGCCTTTAATGTATGATATTGTGTGGTAGCGTTCGAGATTTTGAGAAATCAACCGGAACAGCACGCAAAACCTATATTAAAGGCTTTGTTTTGTCTATCAGGTTTGTAAGATTCCTAAGAGTTCAGAATAAAAACAGGTCAGGAGTTTGTAAGTATATGACATCGTTTTATGAGAGAGCAGCAGCGATCACAGGAGAAAACAGAATAAAAACAAAAGAGCCTTTGAACCGATATACAACTTTTCGGATAGGCGGGGAAGCAGATTTTATGGCAGAACCGGAAAAGCCGGAACAGATCGCAGAGCTTGTAGATCTGTGTAAAGAAGAAAACGTTCCATTTTTTATTATGGGAAATGGAAGTAACTTACTGGTATCAGATAACGGCTATCGTGGAATGATCATTCATATAGCAGAGGGAATGTCTCGGATCATGGTGGGTGGAACAAAAATCATCGCTCAGGCCGGAGCATCTTTGATCAAAGTAGCAGTAACGGCAAAACAGCATGAACTGACCGGAATGGAATTCGCATCAGGAATACCGGGAAGTGTTGGAGGCGCTGTTTATATGAATGCCGGAGCATATGGAGGAGAGATGAAGCATATTATTTCATCCGTAAAAGTGCTGGATCAAAACGGACAGATTTATGATATTTCAGGTTCGGATATGGAATTTGGTTATCGCCACAGTAAGGCTGAGAAGGATGGTCTGGTCGTATTGGAAGCTGAATTTGAGCTTCAGACAGGAGATGCAGCTCAGATAGATGCAGAGATGAAGCGACTGGCAGAATCCAGAATTTCAAAGCAGCCACTTGAATATCCGTCGGCAGGTTCGACCTTTAAGAGACCGGAGGGATATTTTGCAGGAAAACTGATCATGGATGCGGGACTTCGCGGTTATACTGTAGGAGGAGCCCAGGTATCAGAGAAACATTGTGGTTTTGTGGTGAACAAAGGCGGCGCAACGGCGGCTGATGTCATGCAGTTGGTAAACGATGTAAAGAAAACGGTAAAAGACAGCTCCGGTGTGGATCTGGAGCTTGAGATAAAGACACTGGGGGCATTCTAGGATGAGATTTGTAATTGTAACAGGAATGAGCGGTGCAGGAAAAACAACAGCGATGAAAACGCTGGAAGATGCAGGATATTTCTGCGTAGATAATCTTCCAATCCAGCTTATCAAACGTTTTGCGGAAATTGCATATGATGAACAGATTCAGG
>UMEZ01015406.1_pt1 | contig 17213 bp, 14 predicted proteins | sample 1964841 | NCBI WGS metagenome assembly UMEZ01 (sample SAMEA4836029, study PRJEB28245) | human gut metagenome | biome: gut microbiome; material: fecal sample | place: Denmark | collected 2008 | reverse complement strand
CAAGACCCGTCTGTGCCTGCAACACCGCGCCCATGATTTTCTGCCGAAGCTCGCGGACATTGCCCGGCCAAGCATGGGTCAGCAATGTCTTGCGGGCTTCCCCGTCAAAGCCGGTGACATCGCATTCCAGTTCCTGATTCGCAATTTCACGGAAGAACTCAGCCAGCGGCATGACGTCTTCCTGACAATCGCGCAACGGCGGGACGGTTATCTCGAAGTCGTGCAGACGGTATAACAGGTCTTGCCGGAAACGCTTTTCATTGACCGCATTCTCCAGATCCTCGTTGGTGGCGGCGGTGATGCGGACGTTAAAATTCTTGTCCGTTCTGTCACCTATCGGACGGTATCTTCGTTCCTGTATGGCACGCAGAAGCATCTGCTGGGTTTCCGGTGCGAGGTTGCCCACCTCGTCCAAGAACAGCGTGCCGCCTTCGGCTTCATGAAAATAGCCTTTCTTTGTGCTGTCAGCACCCGTGAACGCACCTTTTACGTGTCCGAAGAACGCCGACGGCGCAAGTTCTTTGGTGAGCGAACCGCAGTCCACAGCCACAAACGGCTTTGCTGCCCGCTTGCTCTTGTCGTGCAGCAAGTGGGCGATATGCTCCTTGCCCGTACCGTTCTCCCCGAAAATCAACACGCTCATGTCAGTGGGAGCCACAAGCTTTATCCGCTTCATGATGGCTTGGAACGCCGAGCCGTCACGCGAGAACAGGGGCATACGGCTCCGTCCGATGTGCCGCTCTTTCAGTATAGTACGGAGCAGAGGAACGAGTTTGTCCTCCACAAGTTGCTTGGGTATGTAGTCCAGCGAACCGAGTTTCATGCTTTCCACCGCCGTGTTCACTTCGGCGTAGTCGGTCATGATGATAAACGGTTGCATCATCCCTTCCTTGCGCATCCAGCGCAAAAGGTCGATACCATCGCCGTCGGGCAGACGCAGGTCTGAAACGATGATGTCATCTTCTGTGGCTTGTTGCAGAAGTTTCTTTGCTGTTAAGAGATGGAAAGCCTGCACGGTGCGGAATCCCTCGCGTGCCAGCAAGTTACAGACAAACTCGCAATACACGATGTTGTCCTCCACCACGATGATTTTTGTATTATCCATTTTCGTATTTTCTCCTTTCTTCTTTTGCCAGCCGGATGATTTCCGAACCCTTATCCAACACAGCTTTTACAGCATTGCTAATTGTTTTATCGTCAGACGTGTCATCACAATGAAGCAGTTTATAAAGTTCCCTTAACGGTTGGTCGGCACGGAGTATCTCCCATGAACTTCGCAGGTGGTGTGTCAAGGCATCCAGTTCCTGAAGGTCTTTCTTTAGACCCGCTTTCCTGATTACCTGCATTTTCTTTTCGGTTTCCGCTATCAGTTTCTCTAGTATGACGGATTCATTACCGTAGGACAGCAGGGAGGTGAAATCTGGCTTTTCATTCAGTTTGCCTTTCATGGCGCATTTGTCTGAAACCTTCATAAGCTCCAATGTAGAAAACGGTTTGAACAGGCATCCGGCGAATCCCCGTTCCGTAAGTTCCTCTTTGTCGCAATTGTCTGAAGCAGTTGTCACCACTACCGGAATAGTCTTTGAATTGCCAACATTGGAGGTGCGTAGCAGTTCCAATAACTCGAAACCGTTTATCTCCGGCATATTCAAATCCGTCAGAAGCAGGCTGTATTCTTTCCGGCGTATCATTTCCATCAGCTCCGCAACATTGGTACAGGTGTCGCAATGGATACCTTCTTGATTATACATTTCTTTCAACATAAGAAGAAGTAACTCGTCATTGTCGATGGCAATCACATCGTGGAATGTATGATTATGATGAATCTGTGTTTGATTCATCTGTCCCGGTACTTCTCCAGCAGTCTTCACGGGAATTTCCACCGTAAAACGACTGCCTTTGCCTTTTTTGCTCTCCAGCCTGATGGTTCCGCCGAGCATCGTCACGATACGCTGCACGATTGACAAGCCCAGGCCAAAACCGTCTTTTGTGTTGGCATTTGACAACCGTTCAAACGCTTCGAATACCCGTTGTTGTTCCTTTGCGGTCATGCCCGTACCCGTATCTTCAACGATAAGTTTCAGCAGCTCGTCATCATAATCCGTAGTTAGGGATACGCCGCCGCTCTCGGTAAACTTAATGGCATTTGACAGAAGATTATTCCCGATTTGCAGGATGCGCTCCTTATCGGTAAAGACAACGGCATCCGTGTAGCAATCTATCGTAAGAGCCAGACCATTGTTTATTGCAATAGGCATAAACTCCGCTTCAAGTGTGTGGGTAATCGTTGAAATTCTACACGGGGCAAAAACCGGTTGTTCCTTGCCGTTATCCAGCCGAAAGAAACTCAGCAACGTGTTGAGCATTTCATGCATACGCTCGGAAGATTGCCGGATGTTTTGGATATACAACCTGATTTTATCAACGTTGCAATCTTTCTGCATCAGTCCGGAATAGCCGATTATTGCCGTTAATGGTGTGCGCAACTCGTGGGTGATGGTATGCACGGCTTTCTTGCGAGAGGCTATCAGGGTCTCGTTTTGCTCTATTGACTGATGCAATTGCTCGATTAAGTCTGTCGTTTCCCGTTTGTACCGTTTGATACAGTTGGCATTCCGCTGTATAATGATATAGGAGATTACCAATAGCAAGAGAACGAATCCGGTCAATCCTCCGATTTGTATAAAGGATTGCTCACGCATAGCGGCTATCTCAACTTCTCTTTTGTGCAAGTCGGTTTGCACTTTATCGTCGATTTGGCGAATCAAGCCTTGTAATTGTCGGTTAAGTTCCGTGTTCCGTACAGTAAGGCTGTCAGCATGTTCTGACAGACGGTTGCTTTGCTATCTCAGCTTTGCTATCATATTCTGATTAAGAGAATGGAGCATCGTAGTCGCCACAGCGAGCTTTATTTCCTCTTTTTTGCCAAAGATACCCAAGAAACCTTTCCGCTTCGTTTTTTTAGGCTGTTCTTGTATGCTTCTCTGCACAATTACAGGCACTTGCTGTGCCATCTTCTCATTGATGGTTTGTTGCTCATCGAGCAACGTAACGATACCACGCATCTGTAGTTCTTTATCTTCGAGAAGATGGCGCACACTGTCAATACGTTCTACCGGGTAAATAGTTCTGAAACGACACAGCATACTGTCCATTGCCAAACGCTGGATATGATAATGTTCCAAATCATCGTCATTCCAATCCAATACGGTCTCACCCAAAAGAGAAAACTCTATCAGGTGAATCTGGATTTCATTTATCTCTTTCCTGAAATTGTTAATTTGTTTGTTACCAGTTTCTAATGTCTCTATTTCTTGCCATTCATTGCACCAAATATATGCTATTCCCACTACCAATAGAATTATTAGAGTATGGCTTGATATTATTACTTTATGTACAAAATCCATTTGCTTTTCTATCTGTTTTTAACTTCTACCACCTCCCAACGCGTGATAAAGTTTGATGATACCCTGTATGCGGTCAAAGCAAGTTTGTAACTGCACTGTTTCTGCTTCAAGGAGCGACTGTTGGGCAATTAATATCTCCAGATAGGTAGTACCGGAATGGCGCATCAGCAGTTCCGTCTTGCGCACAGCTTCACGCAAGGTTTCAACCTGCCGGGTGTTTATCTCATATTGCGACTTAGCCGTCTGCCAGGCGGTTAAGGCATCGTTCACCTCTTTCCCCGCGTTCAGCAATGATTGTTGGAATAATAGTTTGGCTTCTTCCTGTTTGGTTTGGGCTATCTTCAAGTTGGCGATATTCGCACCCCGATTGAATAACGGTTGCGTCAGGGAACCGATGGCGTTGAACAACCATTGTTCGGGATTGGTGATTGCTCCGCCTCCATTGTTGGTCCAACCCAATGTGCCCGAAAGGGTGATATTGGGGTAGAAGGCTGAGCGGGCTGCATGGGTGGCGTAAAACGCTTGTGCCAGTTCCATTTCTGCCTGACGCACATCGGGACGGTTGGCAAGCAACTGCAAAGGAACTCCGATAGAGATGGTATCAGGGAAGGATGCTTCAACCAAATTACTCCGCTCAATCGAGTGTGACGGCATGGCAAGTATCGCAGACAAGGCATTTTCTGTTTCAGAGATACTTTTGCATATAGCCAGTTGCGATGATTCAAGTTGCATCACGTTTGCCTTTGCCTGCAATACCCCGGCTTCATTCGCCTTACCCACCTTTTTCAACGCTTCAAGCGTGCGCACGGTAGCCCGCCAGTTTTCCAGAGTCCGATTGTTTATCGTCCTTTGCGCATCAAGTACGACGAGGGTATAGTAACTATCTGCTATTGTGGAGACAAGCTGTGTCTGTACGGCTTGCTGGTAGTCACGGCTTCCTTGCAGTGCGGCAACCGCACCACGCTTTGCAACCGTGAGCTTGCCGAATATATCCAGTTCCCAACTTGCGGTCGCCTCGACATGATATGTCTTTGCGGTTGTCCCGTCATAACGGCTGTCTCCACCTTCGGCATTCATTCCTAATGAGGGGAGATAGGATAGTTTGGCTGTCATCAAGGTGGCTTCAGCCGCTTCAACCCGCAGGCGTGCCACGTTGAGGTCGGTATTCTGTTGCAGTCCTGTTTCAATCAGGGACTGAAGTTTCCGGTCGGTAAACATCTCTCGCCATGATAGGGAGGCGAAGGGTGTTGTATCCATATCTTCCGGGATGTTCCGATACAGATTCTCTGTCGGGATGTCTGCCCGATGGTACCGGCTGTATGTGCCACAACCGGTAAGCATCAAGGTTGATAATATAAATATGGTTATCTTCTTCATTTTATTTACGTTTCACTCGTTCTTGAATAAATTGAAATGCGATGAACAACGACGGCACGAGGAACAGCAATGCCAATGTACCCACTGTCATGCCACCAATTACGCCTGTGGCGAGCGAGCGGCTACCGTTGGCACCCACGCCATGAGCCATCATCAGTGGAATAAGACCGAATACCATCGACAAGACGGTCATCAGGATGGGGCGCAGACGAACCTTTGCCGCACTGTATGCCGCCTGTGCCAATGTCATGCCTTCCGACCGTCGCTTACCGGCATATTCAGTCAACAGAATGGCGGTCTTGGCAAGCAGTCCGATAATCATAATCAGTCCGGTCTGCATATAGATGTTGTTCTCCAGCCCGAACAGCCACGCGAACAGGAAGCTGCCCATCAGTCCGCAGGGCACGGACAGCAGCACGGCAAAGGGGATGAATACGCTTTCGTAGAGGGCGCAAAGTATCAGGTATATTAGGACCATGCAGAGCATGAATATCAATGCGGCATTGTTGGTGGTCTTGCTCTCCTCGCGCGACAAACCTCCGAATTCGTAGCTGCAAGTGGCGGGAAGCACCTCACGTGCCGTCTCGCCAATCGCCTTGATGGCCTGACCGGAACTATAGCCCGATGCCGGAGAACCGTTGATGGCGATGGCGTTGAAAAGGTTGAAGCGCGTAAGGTCGGAAGGTCCGTTGGTCTTGGTCAGGCGCACGAACTGGCTCAGCGGTGCCATGCTGCCGTCGGAAGTACGCACGTACATTTGGTTGAGCGACTCCGTATTGATGCGGTACTCCGCCGGTGCCTGCATAGTGACGTGATAGAGTTTGGAGAAACGGTTGAAGTCCGATACATACGACCCGGTGTAATATCCGGAAAGCGTGGAGAGCACATCAGCAGGAGACACGCCCGACTGCTCGCATTTCGCTGCGTCAATATCCACCCAATACTGAGGATAGTCAGCAGCAAAAGACGAATAGACCTCTCCGATTTCGGGACGGCGGGACAGTGCCTCTACAAATTTATCAGCCTCCTTCTTGAATGCGGCAACGTTTCCGCCCGTTTTGTCCTGCAAGTAGAGTTCAAAACCGTTGCCCATGCCGTAGCCAGCAATCATCGGCGGTGACATGGCAAACACCGTGGCATCGGGAACATCAGCGGTGGCGGCATAAATCTTGCCTATCACGTCATCCACCGATTGCCCTTCGCCCTTGCGCTGGTCCCAATCTTTAAGTGTCATGAAATACATTGCTTGTGAAGGACCGGAACCGCTGAATGAGAATCCTTCGACCGCTCCGCTGTACTCAATTTCAGGGATGCTGTCAAGACGGTTGTTGATACGCGCCATCACCTTGTTGGTCTGCGCCATGGAGGAGCCGGGCTTTGTGTTCATGCTTACCATCACCGTGCCGGTGTCTTCCTGCGGAATAAGTCCTGTCTTCGTGATATTGACCAGCAAGACCAGCAACCCGAACGAGGTGGCAATCGTTCCCCACAGCAGCCATCGGCGATGGATGATATACAGTACCCCACGCACATAACGGCGGCTCAGACGCTCGAAAACGGCATTGAATGCCTTGCGGAAGCGTGCTGCGAAATTGTTCTTCGTATTTCCGTGCTCGTCGATATAAGGTTTCAGGAACAAAGCGCACAATGCTGGAGAAAGGGTAAAGGCATTGATAGCCGATATGCCCACGGCAACCGCCATCGTGATACCGAACTGGGCATAGAACGCCCCGGAAGTTCCGCCCATCATTGCCACAGGGATGAACACCGCCATAAAGATAATGGTAGAGGTGAGAATGGCGGACGAAACGCCCTTCATGGCATCATCGGCGGCAAGCACCGGCGACTGGTAGGCTTCGTCGAACTTCGCCTGCACCGCCTCTACCACCACGATGGCATCGTCCACCACCGTGCCGATGGCAAGCACAAGGGCGAAAAGCGTGAGCAGATTGATGGAAAAACCTATCAGCGACATCACGGCAAACGTACCGATGATGGAGACGAAGATGGAAACCGTGGGAATGAGCGTGGACTTGATGTCCTGCAAGAACACATACACCACTATGATAACCAGAAGTATCGCCTCGATAAGCGTCCGTATGACAGAATTGATGGAGGCATACAGGAACTTGTTGGTATCGGTCAGCACCACGAACTCCGCCCCTTCCGGCAGGTCGCGCTCAATTTCATCGAGCACCTCGTGAATCTCATTGATGGTGCTCGAAGCGTTGGAACCCGCTTTCTGGTTGATGAGCATGATGGCAGCCGGATGTCCGTTCACCTCGGTGGAATAGTTGTAGTATTCATCGCCCAACTCCACATCGGCGACATCTTTCAGCCGAAGCACGTCACCGCCGGGCAGGGACTTGACGACCAGCTCGCCGAACTCTTCCGCTGTGGAGAGGCGGCCGCGATACTTCATCGTGTATTCGTTTGCCGTGGGGTGATTGGCTCCGAACGAACCGGTTGCCGCCTCGATGTTCTGCTTCGCCAGCACGGAGGAAATGTCGTCGGGAATCAGTCCGTACTGCGCCATCTTGTCGGGACGCAGCCAGAGGCGCATACTGTAGTTGGAGCCGAACAGTTGTGCCTTTCCCACACCGCCGATACGTTTCAATCGCGGCTCTACGTTAATCTTCACGTAATTGTTGAGAAAGGTCTGGTCGAAACGGTTGTCGGGGCTGTAGAGGGCGAATGTCAGCAACTCGGCGTTCTGCTGTTTCTCGGTGGTGATGCCGGTCTTGGTCGCTTCTGCCGGAAGCTGGCTCAACACGCCATTGACGCGGTTCTGCACATTGACCGCCGCCATGTCGGCGTTGGCACCCTGCTTGAAATAGATGTTGATGGAAGCATCGCCCGTATTGGATGCCGTGGAGGTCATGTAGGTCATGTCCTCCACGCCGTTGATGGCCTCTTCCAGCGGAACAATCACGGCTTTCTGCACCGTCTCGGCATTCGCGCCGGGATAGGTGGCCCATACGTTGATGGTGGGCGGGGCGATGTCGGGATATTGCTCCACGGGAAGGGCTTGCATGGCGATAACGCCCATCAGGACAATCACCACGGAGATGACGCCCGAAAATACCGGGCGGTCTATGAAGAAACGCAGGTTCATGGCTTTATGGTTTCAGGTGTGACAATCATTCCTTCCTTTAGCTGCCCCACACCTTCGGTGATGAGGGTGTCGCCGACGGACAAGCCCTGCTCTACAACGAAGTGGTTGCCGTCGTTCAGGCGGTCCACGGTCAGATAGGCGGCTTCGGCCTTTCCGTTTTTAAGGCGGTAGGCGATAATCTTGTCCTGCAGTTCCACGGTGGCGGTCATGGGAATCAGGATGGCATCCGTATCCAGCACTTGCAGGATGACGTTGCCGATGGTTCCGCTCAACAGGTGCCTGTTGCCGTTGGGAAACAGGGCCTTTATCTGTACGGCACCGGTCGTGGGATTGACTATTCCGCTGATGGTCTCTATTTTCCCTTGTTTCCCATAGACGGAACCATTGTTAAGTTGGAGGCTAATCGGAGGCATTTCGCTTATGATTCTGTCAATAGAACCATATCGGGCCTCAAACTGCCTAAGTTTGTTTTCCGAAATGGAGAAATAGGCATACATCTCCGAATTGTCCGACACCACTGTAAACGGTTGTTCGATGGTGGGACCGACGAGTGCGCCGATGCGGTAAGGCAGTGTGCCTATAACCCCGTTGCTCGGACTCTTGATTTCGGTGTATGACAAATCGTTCCGGGCATTTGCTTCCTGAGCTTTTGCTTGTTCCAGCTCTGCCTGTGCCACGGCTAATTGGTTTCGGGCAACAGACAGTTCGTAATCGGATATGACTTTTTCATCGAACAGCGACTGTTTGCCGTTCAGTTCGATACGCGCTGTTTCCACTTTTGCCCGTGCCGCGCTGACATTGGCGATTGCGATGCGCAGCGCAGCCTGATAGGGCGTTTGGTCTATGACAGCCAGCACTTGCCCTGTCGCTACTTGCTCTCCCTCTTTCACGCATAGGCGGATGATGCGACCCGATACTTGAGGTATGATGTCCACATCCTGCCGTCCGCGAATCGAAGCGGAATAGCTTTCTTCCAATTCAATGGGTTGGGAAGAAACCACCATGACGGGCAGTGCCTGTCCCGTTTCCTCTCCTTGCTGTTCCTGTTTGCAGGCTGTCAATGAAGCAGCCAGCAGGGTTGTTGCCGTGATGCCGGCAATCCATGTTCGTCTATTCATCATCTTTGTCTGTTACTTTTCCATTCTTTATTTAATATCGCATAGATGCAGGTGTCCTCATAGCGTGGTGCGCCGTCGGGATGGCATACAAACGAGATAAATTCCTTCATACATCCTTCATGTCTCATTCCGAGACGTTCACACAATCTTTTTGACCGCAGATTATCGTCTTCTACAAATCCATAGATACGCCGTGCGCCGATATCATGGAAAAGATAATCCAGCAGTCCTGTTGCCGCTTCGTATGCAAACCCCTTACCCTCAAAGCGCTGGTTGAAGTGCCAGCCTACACTAAATGTGTCGGTATATTCGCGCAAGGCGAAAACATCGCCAATGATGAAATCGTCTTCTTTCAGACACACGGCATAGCGTAGCATATCCTTAGGCGAATTGGATATATAAGCCAGTGCCGATTCCACGGAACACAGGCGGTCGCCGACAAAACAATTGACACGCGGATGGGAAAGGTATTCCAATAAACCTGCGGCATCCTTCTTCTGGAAGTCTCTGATGATGAGATGTTCTGTTTCAATAATCATACTTATCGCAAATTTTGGGTGCAAAGATATTTTGTGCCCATTGTGCAGACAATCGGCATACCATCGAAACGGAGAAAACTACTTCCGAAACGACGAAAGCGGCTTCCGAAATATTGGCTAACGTAGGTCCTAATAAACCATAGTTGTGTATCTCTAAGAGAAATTACCGTTCGTTTCGATACTCATTTTATCCATTTCAAATACGGTTTTATCTGTTTCAGCCTATTTTATCCAGTCAAATGAGGAGTAAAGTATTATCTTTGTGGAATATGAAGTAACTTTGCATGAGGTATGGATAAAGGGAAAAAGATTAACTGGAAGAACGGTCTTCTGCTCTCAGCCGTCTCCTATCTATTATATATCATCATTTGGTTGGTTCTTGATTACGAGACCGCCCGTCAGTTGCCGGAAATGGCACTGATAGATTATATGGTGGATTTCCTGCTGTGTATGCTTTTCACATACACCTCACTGGGATTCTGTTATATCGTGTTCAATGTGTTCCCGTTCAAAGCCTCTTATGTCAGGGTCATCGTATATGCCTTGTGCCTGCTGATGCTCAACAATCTGGTGGCTTTCGGTATGATTTCACTTTTTAATTTTCTTTGGAGCGGAACAGGGAATAGTGTTCTTGACGAACTTCTCAACATGAAAGGCGCATATACTTTTGCCATGATAGCCACCTTCCTGTCAAGTGTCTATGCCAATACTTTCTACTTGCAATCCTACATCAAGGCACGCGACGAGAAGCAGGCGCTTGAAATGGCACTGATGAAGGAAAAGGAAATCGCCTTGCAGTCACAACTCAACTCCCTGAAACTGCAAATCAACCCGCATTTCATGTTCAACAACTTCAACAACCTGCTGGAGCTGATTGAGGAAGATGCGGGGCTTGCCGGGAAGTTCCTGAACAACCTGTCGAAAGTGTACCGGTACATTATTGTAAATTTAGACCGGGACCTGATACCCGTTGCAGACGAAATAAGGTTTCTGGATTCGTACCTGTTTCTGATGAAAGTACGTCACGGCGGAGGTGTCATTGCGAAAATCAGTCCGGAGGTCAAGGAATGTAAGGGATTTCTGCCTCCTGCCGTGTTGCAGCTTCTCGTGGAGAACGCAATAAAGCACAACGGCTTCTCAATGGAGCATCCGCTGTTTATTTCCATTACATCATCGGAGAACTACATTACTGTGCATAATCTTAAATCTCCTTTGCTGTCGCGAATGGAATCAACGGGTTTGGGACATAAAAATATCATGGAGCGGTACGCCTTGCTCTGTGACAAAAAGGTTAAGATAGAGAATACCGAAAACTTCTATTCGGTGAGTTTACCTATCATTAAAAACATCATGACACATGAAGATACTGGTTCTTGAAGACGAGCAGCGTAACGCCATGCGCCTCATAAGACTACTGAACGGTATTGACACAACGTTCACAATCGAAGGTCCACTGGCAAGCATAAAAGAGACGGTCGAGTTTTTCCAATCAGGCAAGGCGGCAGACCTTATCCTTGCGGATATCCGCCTTACCGACGGCCTGAGTTTCGAGGCTCTGAAATACGCCCCGGCAACCGTCCCCATCATATTCACCACCGCATACGATGAATATGCGGTACAGGCTTTCAAGTTCAATAGTTTCGACTATCTCCTGAAGCCAGTGGATGCCGATGAGCTTGAAGCAGCCATAGACAAAGCCATCAAAACAAGCAGGAATTATGCCGACGAGAACCTCCGGCAGCTTTTCGATGCCTTACAGAAGAACCAATTCCGCTATCGGGAACGCTTCCTATTGCCCTATCGTGACGGCTATAAGACAGTTCGTGTCTCAGACATCAACCACATCGAAACGGAGAACAAAACCGTTTACCTCCGCCTCAATAACGGAACTTCCGAAGCCGTCAATGTGTCAATGGACGAACTTGAACAGCAACTCAACCCGGACTGTTTCTTCCGTGCCAACCGCCAGTACATCATCAACGTGGAACACGTATTGTTTCTCGGCAATTATTTCGGCGGCAAACTTATTGTCCGCTTGAAGGGGTATCCTGACACAAGAATCACAGTCAGTAAGGAGAAGGCTCAACGGCTGAAAGAGTGGATAGACAGGTGAGGCTTAAAGTGTCTTCTTCGAATTTATTCCTTCCGTTGTTCCCACTTGGCATACATCTCCCGTGAAAGCTCCACAATCTCCCGGCTCAGTTTCACAAGGTCAATGGTATGTTTCTCCAACTTGTAGAGCAATGCCATCGCCTTTTTCTCCGAAAAATGGCAGCGTAATTCCTTTACTACTTGGTTGTAGTTCGTGCCGATGGAACGGAACTGAGCATGGTAGTCGGACAGCTTGGTGCAGTATTCCAGCATCGCCTTATCTATTTTCAGCACCTTGAACTTCTGCCCGAAAAAATGCGCCTTGAGGAAGACGGCTTTTGCATACACGTTCGATTCCTCGTACATCGTCAGGAACCTGTTCCACTCCACATCGTCGAAGCGCACCATCACGCAGTGCGTCTTCGGATTCAATTTGGGATTTCTCCCGTACTTACTGGTCTTTTTCATTGTCTTGTCCTTTCTATTTAATGGTTCATACATGGTCTAATCTCTGATTAAAAAACTTGGAAATTATCCGACTGCGGAGGATAATTCTGCCCACGGCAGTGCAAGGATTTTCAGTTACCGGAATCAACCGGAGTAACTGAAAATATATCTTGCTGTGTCTTTGAGGACACAAAAATCCTCCGCTTGTCGGATTGGTTTGTCTGTACAATAACTCTTCCGGTATATCGGTCAAACCGATGGTGTGTATCCACCAGCTTGACCGGTTCCACCGCAATCCGCTCAGAGCTTGCGCCATTGCTCGATGTCTTCCCGATAGGTTTCAAGGTGCAGGAGGACGAGGTTCTCGACCATCCCAGATGCGCTCATGCCCCTACTGCCGAAATAGCGGACAATCCTGTCCAGACTGTCGCGCACCTCGCCACTGACGAACACGGGCTTGCGGTCGGCTATCTTGGGAACTTGCAGGTAGGTGGTGCGGTACTCATCCAACGAAAGCCTGCGCTGCTTGCTGCTGATGCGTTTCTGCGGCACTGCCGCTTTCTCTGTTGCCTCATTTGACGGTTCATCCGCCATAGCGGTTTCCGTCTTTTCTGTGACACACTTGCCGGGTTGCTCCAGCTCCTCTGGATTCAGACCGATGTTCTTGTAGAAGTTGTCCATCGACTTCTCACTGCGGTACTCCCGGCGGCTCATTCTTTCCACGATTTCCTGAGCTTGCTGCTCACTGATGGTTGGCTCTTTTCTTGTTGCCATAAAAACAAATTGATTAAGTTATTACTGTGGTCTTGGTCAGTACCTCGACCGATTATCGCCAGCGAAATAAGGCGTTTTAATACAGTCAGTCAAGCGTTTGGATTCGATTCGGCAATTTTGTGTGGCTTTGCTTAATACCTGTCCGGGCATCGGTGCAGACTTCCCCGATTTGCCGGAATGCTTGAATCAGATTGAATGCAATGTGAAAATGGAATAAGGGCTTATTTCCAATCCCACCGATGGGTTGTTCTGTCTTGTTAAGAATACGGCAATGGTAGTCCGTTCCTACACTCATTACAATATAGACACGGCAATCGGGTAGAAAAGGTGTATTTAGCCATTGCTACTATGGACAACCGCTACATCGTTGTGCCACAAGCTGCCAGTTTTGAAAAATCCATTGTTTTGTAAAAGTTTGCCCTTTTCTTTGCAGCGGAAAAAGTAATAACATCAAAAGAAAAAGTATATGGAAATCGTATCAATCGAAAGAAAGACCTTTGAGGCTATGATCGCCAAGTTCGACCGTTTCGTCAGCCGCATGGATGCCATCTGCCATCGGCACGGAGAAAAGAAGATGGGCGAGTGGATGGACAATCAGGACGTGTGCCGGATGCTGAACATCAGCCCGCGCACGTTGCAGACCCTGCGTGACAACGGCACGCTGGCTTACTCGCAGATAAACCATAAGACGTATTACCGTCCCGATGACGTACAGCGTATTGTTTCCGTTGTGGAGGACAGACGGAAGGAAGCGAAATTCAAAGGCAGAACAATATAATCACCAAGTATAGTAATCCCACTAAATCCAAAAATGTATGAATGAACTGATTAACAAGGACAGCGAGTGGATAATCCACTTCATGGGCAGCCTCGACCGTCTGCTGGACGGCTTCGAGCATCTGACCGCCAACTATCGCCCGACACTGGGCGGAGAACGTTTCTTCACCGACAAGGAAGTATCTGCACGGCTGAAAGTGAGCCGCCGGACACTTCAGGACTACCGCAACGAGGGACGGATAGCCTATATCCAGTTGGGCGGCAAAATTCTCTACCGTGAATCCGACATCGAAAGGATGCTTGCTGACGGCTACCGCTCCGCCTATCGGCTGACAGGCACATGATTTTCTTGAAGGAGCGCAGTTTGCCGTCTGCCCTGTGATTGCGCCAGCAATGAACTTACAACAAAAGGAACGGCTTACGGATGAAGCGTCAAAATTCTGCTTCGTTCGTCTGTAAGCCGTTCCTTTTTTCCTGTCTTCTGATTTTTCCGTCAGTCGCTTGTTTCCGTTGCCGGATGCTTTCTTGCGCATGGCAGGCAGTGGCAAGGTTTTCGGGCTGAATACGCTCCGCAGGAGGAAGATTCTGCCCGAAACGGCTCTGCCGCCTGACCTTGTCGCTGCTATCAGAGCCATGCGCTACCTTTGCATCCGAGCATCGGGAACGAGTGGCGTGCGGAATGAACCTCAACTATACCATAGGTTGCCGCCTCTGCCACAAGAAACAAACAATGTAATCGGAGTTTCTCTCTTAATGTTACTGATTTCATTTATTACAAACCGTCTGAACGAGATACTTTCTTTACTGCATATACTGAATGCTATGGCTACAATCATTTCAAGGCTGTAAGCGTCATAACTGATTCCATCCGCTTGCCTGAGATACTTCATTGTATTAAGTTCATTCAGTTTCTTGTTCTTGTAGATGGAATGAATCGCTTTGCGGATATCGCATGAAAACACCCCGAATAGGTCGGCAATCTCGAATTGTGTCATCCACACGGGTACAGTCGGCATAGTGACCGTACCCGTCTCACTGATTGTTATTATTCCTCTGTCCATATTCTATTCGCTTGATTTTGTCTATTGTTCATTGTTTATCTTTTCGCCAGCCGATATTTTCTTCCTCCGTTCCATCAGCTTGTCCATATCCTTTGAGATTTTATCATCGGTTATCCGGGCATATCCCTGTGTGGTACGGATATTGGAATGCCCCATCATCTTGGCGATGCTTTCGATGGGTATGTCCGCCGAAATCAGAAAGGTTCCGAAGCTGTGCCTCGATTGGTGATAGGACAAGTTGTCCTCTTTGCCTATGATAACGCCTATCTCATGAATCTCAAACCACAGGGCATCACGGCTCGGAAGCGGGAATACGGGCTGTTCATCGTCGGTCGTATTGTACAACGACAGTATCCGTTCCGCTATGGGATGCAGGGGAATGAACGCCTCCACCTTTGTCTTCTTGCGGTTTATGCGGATGTACCGCCTGCCTTCCGCATTCATCCCGATGTGGTGCGGATGCAGCAACTGTATGTCCACATACGCCAGTCCCGTCAGAGTGGAAAAGATAAAAGCTCGTCTTGCAAGTTCCTGACGCTTGTCATACATCGGGGTGGAGAGAATTCTTTTGAACTCCTCACGGCTGATGTATTTGTGCTTTGCCTCCGGCTTCGGCTCATACTCCAAATCCTCACAGGGATTCACACGGATAATATCTTTGTCCACGGCAAGGTACAGCAGACGGTTCAGCCAACACATACATTTGTTGGTCTGGGAAGCCCCGAAATTCTTGCATTTCTTCAGATATGCCTTGTAGGACTTGCCGAAATCCTCTGTAACTTCTTCAAGGGCAATGTCCTTCTTTCCGAAAGACGCGATATAATCCGTCAGGTACTTCTGGTAATACATGGAATGGCGGTAGGAAGATATGGAGTCTATTTCCATGGAATGTTTCTTCAACCGTTCTCTTTCCCATTCGCCCATTTGCAGGAGGGTGGTCGGATGAATATTGTTCAAGGTGATATGGTTCTTCAGTATCTCCGCACTGACAACACCTTGCGATTTCAGTATCTCATTATAGGCTTCCTCCGTCAGACGCAGGTATTCCCGCAAGCGGTTGTTCTCCCTTACGGTTCTTATCTCGTTCTTCTTGCCGTTCCAGTCCTCCGGTCGGCAATAAATTCCGGTGCTTATGACCGTCTGCTTACCGTCGATGGTTATACGGCACAGGACAGCGGTCGTACCGTCAGCTTTTACCTTGCTGCGGTTAATGTAGGGCAACAATGAAAATGTGCTTCGCATATTGTGTATTCGGTGTTAAAGGGTTAATTGAAAATCTTTTGTAGCTTCTATGAACTTGTCCATGTCCTCGAAAAGTTTTTTCGGACTGACACGGGCATAAACCTGTGTCGTGGAAATGTCGGAATGTCCCAGCATCCTACTGATGGTCTCAATCGGCACGCCCGCTTCAAGCGTTATCAGCGAGGCGAAACTATGCCTCGCCTGATGGTAGCACAAGTCATCCTTGATTCCTGCCAATGCCGCCAACGCCTTCATGTGCCTTCTGAGATTTGACCAGCGAAGTAAAGGAAACAAGGTTTCCCTGTCCTCACTGTGATACTTATTGATAAGTGCAATCGCTTCGGGCAATAGTTTTACACTGGCACGGAGTTCGTTTTTCTTTCTGCGGTATTTCAACCATAACGTTCCGCCCTCATCTGTATTCAAATTAGCATGGGTAATCGAAACAACATCCGCATAAGATACACCCGTGTAACATCCAAAGAGAAACATATCCCTTGCCAGCATATGGGATTTGCGGTATGCAGGTATTTCCACGTCCCGGATTTTCTCGAACGATTCGCGGCTTAATGCCCGTGGGGTTCTTTCCGATTGTTTGGGCAGGGCAAAATGCTGGAAATGGCATTTCTCGGAATACCCTTTCTTGTAGGCGAGGCGGCAAATTTTCTTCAAGACGGCAAGATGGTGGCGGACTGTATCTATCGCATATCCCTTCTCTTCCATGGCGAAAGCCTGATAGTCGTGGATGAATTGCTCCGTCAGTTGCCCGAAAGCCAAATCCTTGACCTTGTACTTGGTCTCGATGAACTCTCGAAGTGCCAGCCGCATATAGTGATAGCCGGGATAAGTGCCTTTGGCACGGTCTATTCCGATACGCGCCTTGATGTCGTCACAGACTACATCGGTCATTTTCATGAATGTCATCTGCGTTTCCATGCTACCTTGAAAAAGGTCTTTCACGTCGGTGGCATCAAAATCGACCTTACGCCCCACAAGGCTGTCGAACGCAGTGTTTATCGCCAACAATAGCTTGTCAATCTTGGCATTGGTTTCCACCGCCTCGCGACTCTTCCCGTTCAGACGGCTCTCACGTGGATTCCACAGTTCGGGAGTACAGGACAACTTGCAACCGAACTGCGCCATTGTGCGGTTCACCGTGATCCTTCCCATTATCGGGGCTTTGCCCGACTTATCCAGTCCGCTCTTTTTGAGGTAGAGCAGTACCTTGAATTTTTCTACTTTCATACGCTTATATTTTTAAGTGC
>UMEZ01080417.1_pt1 | contig 17244 bp, 17 predicted proteins | sample 1964841 | NCBI WGS metagenome assembly UMEZ01 (sample SAMEA4836029, study PRJEB28245) | human gut metagenome | biome: gut microbiome; material: fecal sample | place: Denmark | collected 2008 | reverse complement strand
ACTTGAAAAATAAAGATAATATAGATTTTGTACAATTAAAAATGTGGAATATGAATTCTAAAACGGGATATCCATCTTTTGAATAAAGATAAGGGAGGAAAAAATGAATTTAGAAATACAACTAAAAAGTGAAAAAGGTATAACACTTGTTGCGCTTGTAATAACAATCATTGTGCTTTTAATTCTTGCGGGAGTAACTATTGCGACATTAACTGGAGACAATGGAATATTAAATCAGGCAAATAAGGCAAAAGAAACAACAGAAATAGGTGAAGAAAAAGAGATAATAGGATTATCAGTAATACAAGCAACAAATAATAACGGAACGATAGATGAAGATGAGCTACAGAAAGCATTAAATGAATATTCTAAGGAAGGTAATAAAGCTTCTATAATAGCTTCAGATATAGAAAATTTTACAGTAAAGTTTGAAAGTGAAAGGTATTATGAAGTTAATAAAGGTGGAAGTATAGAGTATATAGAAAATGCTACAGGGGAAAAAATATTAACAGTACAATGTGTAAACAGTAAAAACGAACTACTTAAAGAATACAGATATACAATAGTAACAAACGATTATTCAAAAGCTCCTCCAATTATAGAAGGATATGAAGCTCAGAATGAAAGAATAATAGGAAAAATAACAGAAGATACTACAATAAAAATATTATATTATTATCTAATTCAAGAAGATGATTTAGTCTTTACAGGGCTTGATGATACTGAAAAGATAATTAGTGACAATTCAAAAATTACAAGTTATATGATAGGAGATAATAGTAATATAAATTCTAATGGAATGGTTGAAAAAATAGATTGTGAGAGCATATTAAATATGCCAGATACGTACAATGGAAAAAACATTATAAATGTTGGTAGATATGCATTCTTTGGATGTGAAAATATAGTAAAAGTAATATTTTCAAAAAATATACAGACGATATCAACATCTTCATTTGAAAATTGCTCTAAAATAGAACATATAATATTAAATGAAGGTTTAATTACAATAAAAGATCATGCATTTAAAAATTGTTATAATATTGAAGAATTAGAAATTCCTGATTCTTTAAAAATTTTGGAACCATATTGTTTTGAAAAATTGTTAAAAATAACAGAAGTAATAATACCTAAAAATGTAACAGCTATTGGAGATGGGGTTTTTTATTCTTGTACAAGTTTAGAAAAAGTAATATATACTGAAAATTGTGCAGTAGGAAATACAGGCTCATATAGGGATGCTACAAAGTTTGATAAAATAGAAATAAAAGGTGAAAGTGAGAAATATTTAATAGTTGATAATATTTTGTATTCAAAAGATCAAGAAAAATTGCTGTTTATTCCAACAGGAAGGGAAGGAAAAGTTGTTATTAATGATAAAGTAAAGATAATATCTGAAAAATCGTGTTTGTATTGTAAGAAAATACAAGAGGTAATTATACAAGAAGGAGTAACTACAATAAAGGATCATGCATTTAAGCAGTGTACTGGAATAGAAAAAATAAAAATAGCGGAATCTGTAAAAACAATTGAAAGTTATGCGTTAGAGAGTTTGACTAAATTAACAAACATTGAAATACCAAAAAATGTAGAAAATATAGGAACAGGTGCATTTATATATTGCTATAATTTGGATGAAGTTATAATAGATTCTCCATTTATTGTTATATCATTAACTGATAATAATTCAGTTGGAGGTCTCCTAAATTATGCAACGACAGTATATATAAAAGATACTATAAATGAAGTTGGAATATATTTAGAATCTAACTATACTAAACAAGAGAAAAGCGATAAAGAAGGATATATAAAATATTTGAAAAATACTTAGTTGTGAGTAAATAATCATGAATGTCATTAAAAGGTGACATCTCCAATAGAAATTATATTGTAAAATTGATGTTCATAAAATAAACATAGATGTATATTTGGAAATTAAAGTAAAAAATGTAATTAAAAAGTTTGGATGAGAAACAGAAAATATAAAATCAACGACAAATTAGTTATTGAAAAACGAATTATCCTTGACAAAACATTTATATCATTATTAACTTCCCGTTTATAACATTTGATATTTTTCAAAATCAATGTATTATGTGATTGTGTCAAATTAAGTTGTATTAAATAGTTGAACTAAGTGGGTTGCGAACACTTAGTTCTATTCTTTTGTATATTTTATGTACTAAATTGCTCGTACCTCGCAATGGAACGAAAGAACGACAAAGAAGCCAATAAATTGAAAATATAAAAGATCTCTAGTATAATATATTATGTAACTTAAAGTTGTGAATATATTTAGAAAGGGGTCTTTTTAGATGACTAACAAACAATTATTAAACAAGTTGAAGAATGACATGAGAATGCGAAATTTCTCGCATTACACATATGATAGCTATTTAGGAAAAACAAAAGCTATTATGAAATACTTTGGAGAAAAGAAGTTAGAAGATGTAACAACAGAAGAATTAAGAAGATTTTTATTAAAATATTTAAAAGACGAAAGAAAATTAGAAGATAGGTCAATAAATTATTATAATTCAGTAATAAGATTTATTTATGAAGTTACATTAGATAAGGTTTTAAATAAGAAACAAATACCGATGAGAAAACAAAAAAAGTGTGTTTATAAGGTGCTACCAAAAGAAGAGTTAAGCACTTTTTTTAATGTGTGTGATAATTTTAAATTTAAAACAATATTTATGTTAGTTTATGGATCATGATTAAGAATCGGAGAAGTAGCAAATTTAAGAGTAGAAGATATAGACGGTAAAAACATGAGAATATTTGTACGAGAAGGAAAAGGTAATAAAGAAAGATATACAATATTGCTTAAACAAAGTTTAGAAATGTTAAGAACATATTGGTCAAAATATAGACAGAATAAAAGAATAGGAAGGATATTTCTAAGCGAATCGGGAAAAGCGATAACAGTAGGAGTAATACGAGAACATTTTAGAAAATATAGAAGAAAAGCAAGATTAAACGAGAAAGTAACTGTTCATACCTTGAGACATTGTTTTGCAACTGATTTGATAGAAAGAGGAGCAACATTAATACAAGTAAAGGAATTGAGGGGACATAGTAATATAAGAAGTACCATGGCATATGTACATGTAGCGAATATAAAGATGGATTTAGAAAGTCCACTAGATGCTTTTTTTGAAAGGAGAGAAAAAATAAGATGGAAAAGATACAAGAAATATTAAATAACGGATTAGACAGATACGAAAAAGAACATAAAATTGTAATGTATAAGAAAAAGGTAATCAATGCAATAAAAAATTGTAAAACAGCGAATATTGGAGCACACAAGTATATATGTGATGAATGTGGATATGAAGAAATTGCCTATAATTCATGTAGGAATAGGCATTGTCCGAATTGACAAACAGGAAAGAAATTGAAATGGATTGAGGCAAGAAAAGAGGAAGTTTTAAATATAAAATATTATCATATTGTATTTACAATACCAAGTGAGTTATATACTATAGCGATACAAAATCAAGAAAAGATATATAAAATATTATTTAGGTCATCATCAGAGACATTGCAAGAATTAGCAAGAGACGAAAAATATTTAGGAGCAGAAATAGGATTTTTTAGTATATTACATACATGGGGACAAAATTTAATGTATCATCCACATGTGCATTTAGTAGTAACAGGAGGAGGTTTAACAGAAGTAAATACATGGAAAGAAAAAGAAGAAGATTTTTTTATACCAGTACAAGTAATGTCTAGAGTATTTAGAGGAAAATTCTTAGATTATATGAAAAAAGAAAAAATAGAATTTTATGGAAGCAATAAAGATTTAGAAAATCCAGCGAGTTACAATAGTTTAATACAAAAAATGTATGACAAAGAATGGATAGTGTATTGTAAAGAACCATTCAAAAATGCAGAATGTGTAATACAATACTTAGGAAGATATACACATAGAGTGGCGATATCAAATGAAAGAATATTAAAAATAGAAGGTGAGAAGGTAACCTTTAAAGGGAGAGATTATAAAGATAACAATAAAATGAAAGAAATGATAATAAGCATACAAGAATTTATTAGAAGATTTCTAATGCACATACTACCACCACATTTTATGAAAATAAGATATTATGGACTACTAGGAAACAGAAACAAGAAGAAAAAATTATTAAAATGTAAGATATTAACAAGGACCAAAATATACATAAAAAAACAGCTTCCCACACTCGAATTACTAAAGCAGACTTTAGGGAAGGATTTTAACCTATGTCCACACTGCAAAAAAGGTCATATGTTAATTCCAAACATCACCTAAATATAAACAATTGAATAGTTTTCAAAAGTGCCTCTTAATTGGGGAGGGGGAAACTGTATCTAAATTGTACAATGAAATGAAAGAGTTTGCAATAGTTTAATAAATAAATTTAAGAAAGTGGCGAAATTTAAATGAGAGAAAAATATAGAAAGTCCATAGCAAGTTTAAATAAGTTTCCGCAATTTACTACGATGAATGTTATAGATGGTCAGGCTGGTCTAATAAGTTATGCCAGTCTAATTTTCTACAGCCTAACCATCGATAACATACTAAACATTATTGTGCTTTTAATCTTAGCAGGAGTAACGATTGCAACTTTAACGGGAAATGATGGAATATTAACAAAGGCTAATGAAGCAAAAAAAAGCACAGAAGTAGAAAAAGAAAAAGAATTAATAGAACTTGCAGTTGTAGCAGCAAAAACAAAAAATCAGGGAGAATTAACAACTGAGAATTTAGATAATGAATTAAAAATAAATATGAATAATGAAGAAAAAGTAATCGAAAGTACTTTGGGTTGGAGATATAAAGCAACACTACATAATTATATAATATCAAAAGAGGGAAATGTAACAATAGAAGGACAGTTACCTAATGAATATCAAGAAGTAGAATATTTAGAAAGTAGTGGAAAACAATATATAGATTCAGGAGTACCATCTCAAGTAGATTTAACTATTAAGGCAGAAATAGCGTCATTAGATAATGTGACTGCATTAGGATGTAATAATGGACTGAATTTTGGCTTTAATAAGGGGTATTTTAGTATAGCATGTAATAATACAATAACTGAATTAAAAGTAAATTTAGAGGAAAAGTATGTTAGTACTGCTAAACAAACTGCAAATAATAGAGAATTAATAGTTGATGGATATAAAGTGGTTGACTCAAAAGCCAGCAAATCAAATAATATATATTTATTTGGTTTAAATGATAATGATAATATGTATATGGGTTTAGGAAAAAACAGTAATACTCCAGCACCATTAAAAGGAAGAATAGGAAAAGTAGAATTTTATATATCAGAAGAGTTAAAAAGAAATTTTATACCATGCTACAGAAAGTCAGATAATGTAATTGGTATGTATGACTTAGTTGAAGAAAAATTTTATACAAATCAAGGAAATGGAGAGTTTTTGAAAGGAAGAGATATTAATTAAAAAATTAGATATTTAATATTAAATGATAACAAATCTCACTACTCCTATTAAAACAAGCAAAATACCAGAAATAACAGACCAAATATTATCAGGCAAATTACTTAAACGATGTAACTTTTTTCCTAACATATTTCCAATACTTAAAAAAACAAGTTGAAAAATTGATATAAATACAGGAAAAAGAAAAGAGCTAACACCAATAATACTTCCAAAAGCTCCAATGCAAAAGCAATCCAAAGAAAGAGCAAACCCTAAAAATAAAGCTTCCTTACTATCTATTGAATGAGAAGAATCTAAATCTGAGGAGGTAGGATTTTTAATAATCTTAATAGTAATACCTAAAAATTCAATAAAAAAACTATAAATCTTTTCATTATTTTTGCAAATGGGCTCAGAATATGCTAAATTCTGAGTCGTATTTTTTTTATCTTTATGTATAGCTTGAAAACACACAAAAATTCCCATAGCAATTAAAATGATATTTCCAATTAATCTTGTAGCAAAATCAGAAAAAATATTTTTTAAAATATCACCAAAACATACAGATAAGAATGAAATAAAAAATGAAATTACAAATAAGACAATTTTAGCCATATAAGAAATTCTTGTATTTTTAATACCATATGTAATTCCAATTCCAAGAGAATCTATACTACTAGAAAGTGCTAAAATTAATGAATTAATAAACATAATAATACCTCCTTAAAGTATAATATGTCGAAAAAAGAATATTGATATTATTAATATAAAATTATTAAGTAAAATTCATAAATTGTCATAAACAAAGTACAAGCCACATAGAATGAAAGTATAAAAAGAATACAAAGGAGAGAAAAATATGTGGGAAACTTTAAGAAAAGAAGAAATTTTTAAATTATTAAAAACAGATAGAAGAAGTGGTATAACAAAAGAGCAAGTAATAGAAAGAAGGCAAAAATATGGTGGAAATAAGTTAGAAGACAAGCCAAAAGAAACAATGTTTATAAAATTTATAAAGCAATTCAATGATTTTATGATTATTATATTAATATTAGCATCCATTGTATCTGCAGGAATTTCATATATACAAGGCGAAAATGATTATATAGATTCAATTATTATAATAGCTATTGTAATATTAAATGCTATAATGGGAGTAGTACAAGAATCAAAAGCAGAAAAATCAATAGAGGCATTAAAAGAAATGACACCTCCAAAAGCAAAAGTAATAAGAAACAATATAACAATAGAAATAAATGCAGAAGAATTAGTACCAGGAGACCTAATTATATTAGAAGCAGGAAATTACGTACCAGCAGACTGTAGATTAATAGAAAGTCATAACTTAAAAATAGAAGAATCTAGTTTAACAGGAGAAACTGAAGCAATTTTAAAAGACTCAGATATGATATGCAAAAAAGATATTCCATTAGGTGACATGTTAAATATGGCTTTTATGAGTAGCATTGTAGTAAATGGACATGCAAAGGCAGTTGTTACAGAAACAGGAATGAATACCAGAGTAGGAAAAATAGCAAATATGATTATACAAGATGAAGCACCAGAAACACCTATTCAAAAGAAATTGAGTCAAGTAGGAAAAATATTAGGAATAGTCTGTTTAGCAATATGTTTAATTATATTTGTAATAGGATTAATAAAAAATATAGATCCTATGGAAATGTTTATGACATCAGTAGGGCTAGCAGTAGCAGCTATTCCAGAAGGATTACCAGCAATTGTAACAATAATGTTATCCTTAGGTGTTACAAAAATGGCAAAGAATAATAGTATTATTCGAAGATTGCCAGCAGTAGAGACGTTAGGAAGTAGTAAAGTTATTTGTTCAGATAAAACAGGAACATTAACCAAAAATGAAATGACAGTAGTGGAAGTAAAATCAAATAATCCAGAGTTTGCAATAGAACTTTCTACGATGTGTACAGATTGTGATATTTCATATAAAAACGGCAAAATAGAAGTAAATGGAGAACCTACTGAAGTGGCATTAGTACAAAATGGATTAAAAAATAACAAAAATAAAACAGAATTATATCATAATATGCCAAGAATAAATGAAATTCCTTTTGATTCTAACAGAAAGATGATGACAACAATCCATAAAATTGGAAATAAATATAGAATCATAACAAAAGGTGCGCCAGATGTTTTATTAAACAAATGTCAAAATTCAATAGGAGAAAAACAGAAACTTCAAAGAGAAAATTTACAAATGGCAGAAAGGGCCTTAAGAGTAATAGCAGTAGCATATAAAGATTTAGAATATATGCCAAGTAAAATAGATTCAGATAATATAGAAAACAACTTGAATTTTGTAGGATTAGTAGGAATGATAGACCCACCAAGAGAGGGAGTAAAAGAGGCAGTAAGAACTTGCCGACGAGCTGGAATAAAAACTGTTATGATAACAGGAGATCATATAGCAACAGCTAAAGCAATTGCAAAAGAATTAAATATATTAGGTGCTCAAGATAAAGCAATTACAGGTCAAGAATTAGATAAAATACCACAAAACAAATTAGAAAAGGAAATAGCAAATTATTCTGTATTTGCAAGAGTAACTCCTGAACATAAAGTAAGGATTGTAAAAGCTTGGCAAAGTACAGGGGCAGTTGTAGCAATGACAGGAGATGGAGTAAATGACAGTCCAGCATTAAAAAATGCTGATATAGGAATTGCAATGGGAAAGAACGGAACAGATGTAGCAAAAAATGCTGCAGACATGGTTTTAACAGATGATAATTTTGTAACAATTGTAAAAGCAGTAAAACAAGGAAGAAATATTTATGATAATATAAAAAAAGCAATTCATTTCTTAATTGCAACAAACATTGGAGAGATAGTTACCATATTTATGGGATTAGTATTAGGATTTAAATCACCTTTATTAGCAATACAATTATTATGGGTAAATTTAGTAACAGATTCGTTACCAGCTATTGCAATAGGTTTAGAACCACCAGAAAAAGATATAATGAATCGAAAGCCAGTTGATAGTAAAAAGGGTCTTTTTGCAGATGGATTATGGAACAAAATTATAGTAGAAGGAATTATGCTAGGAATGCTAACTTTAATAGCTTTTAGTATAGGAAATAAATATTATGGAATTGAAGTAGGAAGAACAATGGCTTTTATAGCAATTGGAGTCTTAGAACTTGTCCACAGTTTTAATATAAAAAGTGAACAATCTATTTTTAAAGTAGGAATTTTGGAAAATAAATTTTTAATAGGAAGTTTTATTTTGGGAGTACTAGTTCAAACAATTGTTGTAATTATACCTACATTAGCTAATATATTTAAACTAGTTCCATTAAATCAAACACAATGGATAATAACAATTTTAATATCAATTCTTCCAATTCCGATTATGGAAATACAGAAGAAAGTAAATGAAATAAAATTTGGAAAGATAATTTATACAGAAAAACAAAAAATATAATGACTAAGAGAAATCTCTTAGTTATTTTTTAATTGATATTGTGTTATCGTTATTAGCTTAGCCTTCTGTGTAATATTTATATGCAGAATTAAAATAACACAGGAACCAGAAAAAAATCAACAAACCACTTGCCAAATACTAGAAAATATGGTAAAATAGCTATGTTTTGAAAAAAACATGGCTGTTTTGTTATGTTTAATTCAAATCTCTACTTACAGAAAATGTAGGTTACAAATCCAAAGGGAGGTGAAAATAATGAACAAATACGAAAGTATTATCATTGTTAACCCAAATGTTGATGAAGCAGGACTAAAAGCTTTAGAAGAAAAATTCACAGGGTTAATTAATGAAAATGGAAAAGTTGAATCAGTAGAAAACATGGGAAAGAAAAAATTAGCTTATGAAATCAAAAAATTCAGTGAAGCTACATACATGTTATTCAATTTTGAATCAAATCCAAATTCAATAGCAGAACTTGAAAGAGTTTATAGAATTACAGATGATATTATAAAATTTATCGTTGTAAAAAAATAAAAAAATTAAATAAAGTAAGGGGCCTTTATTTAAAGTAAGAAAGGTGATAGAAAATGAACAAAGTAATATTAATGGGAAGACTAACAAGAGACCCAGAAGTAAGATATACTCAAACAAACAATACATTAGTAGCATCTTTTAGCTTAGCAGTTAACAGAAGATTTGTAAGACAAGGCGAAGAAAGACAAGCAGATTTCATAAACATAGTTGCATGGAGTAAGCTTGGAGAGTTTTGTAGCAAATACTTTAAGAAAGGTCAACAAGTAGGAATTATTGGAAGAATACAAACAAGAACTTGGGATGATGACCAAGGAACAAAGCATTATGTAACAGAAGTTGTTGCAGAAGAAGCTTATTTTGCAGATAGTAGAAGAGATGGAGAAGCAGGAAGTACTTCTTTCGAAAATACATTTGGAAATACAGCTCCAGGAAATATGGGAGCAGATTTTGAAGTATCTTCAAGTGATGACCTACCATTCTAATTAAGCAAGGGGGGAAAAATAAAATGGCAGATAAAAAACAAAATAGAAGAAATAATAAAAATTATGATGAGGATTATAATCCAAGATTCAGAAAACAAAGAAAAAAAGTATGTGTATTATGCAGTGATAAAAACTTTGAATTAGATTACAAAAATCCAGAACAATTAAGAAAATTTATCAATGATAAAGGAAAAATATTACCAAGAAGAACAACTGGAGCATGTGCAAAACATCAAAGAGATATTACAATAGCAGTAAAAAGAGCAAGACATATTGCTATGCTTCCATACTCACAAAATTAATTTAAAATATAAACAAAAAAAGGAAACATTTGTTAAAAAATTGTTTCTTTTTTTATTGTTTCAAAACATTTACTTTTATAAAGGCATATGTTATAATTCAATATGAATAAAACTAATGAGGTGAAAAACTTTGAATCAAATATTAAGTGTAGAAAGTCCAAAAAAAGAAAAAAAGAATAAAACTAGAAGAACTGGACCAATTGAAATTGAAAAAATAATAAAATTTTTCTCAATAGCAATTTTGCTTTTTGGTGTATTTATGATTGGAAGTGGATCTTATTCTATGTATCAAGATTCTAAGTCAGAAGGAGAATCAAACAAACCAACTATAGAAATAAAAGAAGATGCTGCGACAGAAATTACATTACAAATATCAAGTAATAAAGAATTAACAAAAGTAACATATCATTGGAATAATGAGGACGAAATAGAAATTGATACTAAAGGAAAGAAAAAAGTAGAACAAAAAATAGAAATACCAACAGGAAAAAATACGTTAAATATATATGCAGTAGATGTAAATGGAAAAGAATCAACATGTCAAAGACAATATACAATACAAGGAGACATTAATGTAGAATTAAAAGTAGAAGGAAATAACATTAAAATCACTGCAAATGGAAAAGAACAACTTTCATACATGACTTATAGATGGGATGACGATGAAGAAACAAAAGTTGATATTAATAGTATGCAAACAGAGCAAACAATAGAAACTCCAAAAGGAACACATACATTAACAGTTGTTATGGTAGATATTAATAATAAAACAGAGACAAAGACCCAAGAAGTAAAAGGAGTTACAAAGCCAAAAGTTGAAATAACAACAGATGGTTCAGCTAATTTTATTATAAATGCATCAGATGAAGAAGGAATAAAGAAGGTAGAATTTGTTATTAATAAAGAAGAACAATATGTGTTAAATTTAGATCAGGTATTACCATTAGAGCAAAGAAAAGAATTTCAATATTCATATCCATTAAAAGATGGAGAAAATAACTTAAAAGTAATAGTATATAACGAGAGTAATATAAGTGAAACATATGAAGTAGTAGTAAGAAAATAGAAATACCTCCTACAAAACATTGTAGGAGGATATTTATTGAAAGAGGGGAAACTTCCATGGGAGCAAAAATATTTGAAATATTAACATATTTTATTATATATTCCTTTTTGGGATGGATTATGGAATCTATTGTAAGATCTGTATCAGAGAAAAAGATAATAAATACTGGATTTTTGAAGGGACCAGTTTGTCCAATTTATGGAATAGGAGCTATTATTATGTTACTATTTCTAGAAAGGTATCAAAACAAACCTATCTTATTATTTTTTATAGCCATTATTGTACTAACTACATGGGAGTACTTAGTGGGAGTTTTATTAGAAAAAATATTTCATACAAAATATTGGGATTATTCTGAGCAAAAATTTAATTTTCAAGGAAGAATTTGCTTAGTAAATTCAATTTGTTGGGGAATATTAGGAGTTATATTTGTAAAATATATTCATCCATTTGTAAAAGATTTAGTTTTTAAAGTGGATATAAGATTATTACATTATATAATTTCAATTATAGCAATAGTATTATTAGCAGATTTAATTGTTACAATCATTAAAGTAAAAAATATAAAAATGACATTAAAGAAAGTAGAAGAAATAAATAAAGAAATAAAAGCAAAACTAAATGAAATCAGAAAATTAACAAAGGAAAACAATAAAAGTGAAGAAAAAACTATAAAGACTGAAAATGTTCAAAAATTAGTAAGAAAATTAAAAAGAAAGAGAGATAGAATGACTTTAAGTTTGTACAAAAATGTATATAGACTAAAAAAAGCATTTCCGGCTATTAATACAAAAGAGATAACAGAAATATTAAATAAAAAAATACAGATTAGAAAAAATAAAAAAAATACTTGAAACTTAATAAATATTTTGTATATAATAAATCAAAAAAAGTAGAAAAATTAAACAAAGGAGTAAGAATATGGTACAAGAAATATACATTATTGATGATGATGACTCATCAATTGTAATATTTAGAGAGCTATTTAGAAATGATCCAGAATATAAATTTATAAGTGTAAAAACGGAACAAATTGATATTGCATTAAAAAATATACCATCACTTATTGTAATTAACGAAGATGCTATAGATAGAGATGTAGTAGAATTATGTAGAAAGATTAGGAAAGATGAGGATAACACTATAACACCGGTTATTGTGGTGTCATCAAAAAGTGAAAAAGAACATAGAGTAAGAATACTACAAGAGTCAATAGAATACTTTATAAAAAAACCAGTAGATGAGCAATACTTATATTATACAGTAAAGAATTTAAACAGATTGTTGTCTAGCAACAGAAGAGTAAGTCCTCTAACAGGATTACCAGGAAATGTACAGATACATGCAGAGCTAAAGAAGAGAATATTAAGGCAAGAACCATTTTGTGTATTATATGTTGACTTAGATAATTTTAAAGCATACAATGATGTGTATGGATTCTTAAAAGGTGACGAGATTATAGAATTTACAGCTGAAACAATTGTAAAAATGGTTCATAGTGACGAATTAGAAAATACTTTTGTTGGTCATATAGGAGGAGATGATTTTGTAGCAATTGTACCAGGAACTAATTGCGAAAAACTTTGTCAAAATATAATAAGTTATTTTGATAAAAATGTAGAAAGATATTTTACAGAAGCAGATATAGAAAAAGGTTATATAGAAGTTGCTAATAGAAAAGGAATTATTGAACAATTCCCATTGACTTCAGTATCTATTGGTGTAGTAGTGTCTGATGTAGGAAGATTCCATAATATTCTAGAAATAGGAGAAATAGGAGCACAAGTAAAACATGCGGCTAAATCTGTTATGGGAAGTAGTTATGCAGTAGATAGAAGAAATTTATAAAATTATATAATAAGCCAAAAAGCTTTTATCAAATTAGAAGATAAAAGCTTTTTTTTGTTCTAAAGAAGTGATGTCCAGCATAAACTAATAGAGAAAAAATAGGAGGCGAGATATGGACAAGCTTCAATTATTAAAAAAAGTTAAATCATTAACATTATATACAGGAACTTATGGAAGAAGAAAATGTACATGTTCTTGTATTGGATGTACACAAGAAAGTTATGGAAGAAAGCATAAAGAATATCAAGGAAATTTAGAACAAATACAAAAAATTATAGAGAAATTACCTAATTTAGAAGAAGCATATATATTAGGTAATCCAGATGTTTCAGTAGATACAGAATTTTGCAATTTGGCAGCAAAAGAATTTATAAAACGCGGAAAAAAGGTAATGTTTTCTACTTCAGGCTATAATGGTGTAAAAGTAATAAAAAAATTAATACAAGAAATAGATCCAAACAATATTAAATATATAAGTTATAGTATAGACAGTTTAGATAACGAAAAATTACAATTTTTAAAAGGAACAAATAAAATTGATATAAAAGAAATTGATAAAGCAATTTACTATTGTAAAGAAAATCGGAATAGCTGTAAAAATTCAACCAACATTATGGGAAATAAACCAAGAAGATTATAGAGCAATAATAGAACATTATTTAAAATTAGGAATAAACTGGTACACTTTTCACGCAGGAAGTTTTGAATCTTTATGGGACAAGAATATAGTATTAAATCATATACAGCCAGAAAAATGGAGAAATATAATACACGAAATAGAGAATTTAGCAAATGAAAGAAATTTAAAAATAAGAATTCCAAAAATATTTTTAAATGATAGTGAAAATATAAAATATCAAGCTGAGAATGAAACATATTGCCAAAACGGAGGAGAAGGAATTCAAATATGGCTACAAGAAGATGGAATAAAAGCAACATTTTGTCCACTTCTTGCAGAAGTATATCCACAATATATTTTTGATTTGGAAAAAGATGAAACAAGATTAATAAAAGGTAAAAAAAATAATTGTATGATTTGTGGAAAATGTTTAGATAAAAAAGTAATAAATAAATCAATTAATAAAGACGGAAAAGAGTTTATATTAGACAATAAAGTATTACACAATGTATGCAGATATTATTCAGAAAAAATAAAATATGGATAAGGATGATAAAAATGAGTGAAAAATGTGTAATTACTATAGAAGATGTGTTATATCAAGCTAAAAGAAAAAATAGAAATATTGATACATATAAAATAAAAAAGGCATATTCATATGCTGAAAATAAACATAAAAATCAATATAGAAAATCTGGAGAGCCATATATTATTCATCCATTGCATGTAGCTTATACATTAGCAAAATTAGGGTTAGATACGCAAACAATATGTGCTGCTTTGTTGCATGATGTTGTAGAAGATACAGATGCCTGTTATGGAGATATTGAAAAAGAATTCGGAACAGAAATTGCTCAGATAGTAGAAGGAGTAACAAAAATTACTGAATTGTTTAAAAGTGTAGAAGAAAAACAAGCAGAAAATTATAACAAAATGTTTGGAGCAATGGAAAAGGATATAAGAATTATTATATTAAAGTTAGCAGATAGGTTGCACAACATTAATACATTAGAACATTTGAAAAGAGATAGACAAATAGCAATTAGCAAAGAAACAATAGAACTATATGCTCCAATAGCGTATAAATTAGGAATGTATGAGTTAAAGACACAATTAGAAGATGGAGCATTTAAATATTTATATCCAGATGATTATAAAAATATAATAATAGAATTAGAAGAAAAGAAAAAACAAAAGCAAGAACTTCTAGAGAAAACTAAAGAAAAAATAAAACAAGAATTAAAAAGGCAAAGAATAACTGCAATTGTAAAAATAGAAACAAAACATTTATATAATATATATAAAAAAATAAATGAAAAGAAAATTGGAATGGATGAAATAAAGGATTTATTTGCAATAAAAATAATAACAAAACAAAAACAAGAATGTTATATGATATTAGGAATTATAAATACTTTATATAATTTAATTCCAGGAACATTTAAAGACTATATAGCTACTCCCAGAAACAATATGTATGAAGCAATACATGAGATTATTTTAGGGGAAAAAGGAGTAGAGTTAGAAGTTCAAATATGTAGTTATACAATGAATAAAATTGCTAAATATGGTATAATAAATTATCTTCCATATATAAAAAAAGAAGAAATGAATTTTAAAAAGAATTTATCAGGAATACATTATAGTTTAGAATTAAAAAAAATTTTAGAAGATCCTAAAGAATTTTTAGCAACTTTAAAAAGTGAACTTTTAGAAGATGAAATATATATATTTACTCCAAAAGGAGATATTAAAGTATTACCAAAAGGAGCAACGGCAATTGACTTTGCATATTCTATTCATGACGAAGTTGGGAATCATATGATAGGGTGTAAAATAAATAGCATAGACATGCCACTTGTTACTAAATTGCAAAATGGAAATATTGTAGAAATTATAACAAGTGAATTAAAAACTGTTCCAGAAGAAGAATGGATTGAAGTTATAAAAACAGCTAAAGCTAAAAATCAAATACTAAAATTATTACAAACCAAGAAAGAGGAAGAGAAAAAAAGTATAAAAATAGAGATATTAGCATTTGATAGGAAAAATTTAGCATTAGAAATTACAAATGTTTTTATGAAAAATGGTATAAATATAAAAGAATTACAAACAGAAGTTACAAATAATAAAGCAAAGATTAATATTGTTGCAGAAATTAGAAGAATGGAGCAAGTAGATAAATTATCAGAAGAGCTAATGGAAATACCAAATATGATAAGAGTAATAAAATAACTAATCTTATACAGCAAAAGTAAAGTGCTTAGGCACTTTATTTTTTTGAATTTAAAAGAAATAAATATATGGGAATAAGTATAAGTTCATTAACAAATCTACTTTCAAACAGTAGATATATTATAGTAAATAAAAATTTAATAAAAAACTTTGAGTGGAATGTGCAATTATAATAGGAGAATTATGTAATAAATATTCATATTGATAAAAACAAAATAAATAGAAGATATTTTTTTATTCCATTCTATAATAAAACTAATAAATTAATTGCTTATATAATAAGTATTGAAATTACTGGAAAGATATGGTAAAACGATTATGTAAAAATAAAGGAGAGAAGTATGATAGATCTTCATATTCACACTAATTATTCTGGAGGACAAAGTAATTTAAAAGAGGTATTACAGATTGCACAAAGAAGGAAAGTTTCTATAATAGCAATAACGGATAATAATACTTGTGAAGCATATAAGGAATTAAATAATATATTAATAGCTAAATATTACGAAGGAAAGATAATACCAGGATGTGAATTCTCTACAATAGTAAACAATGTTCCAATAGAGTTAATAGGATATAATATTGATACAGATTTGGCACAAGAAGAAATATCGAAATTATATTTATCAAAGCTAGACTATAATATATATGAAACTAATCTAATAATTCAGAAATGCTTAGAAATGGGATTGAAAATAGATGTGTCAAGGATACAATATGATGTAAATAAAGAAAAAGGAAAAAGAGCGGTATTTAAAGAAATCACTAGACATATAGAAAATAAAAAATATATTTCAGATGATGCATGGAATAATTGTAGAACGTTCTTGCTAACATATACTGCAAATCCAAATAGCGATTTTTTTGTGGATTTTTCAAGCCTTATACCATCTTATAAACAAGTTGTTGAATTAATAAGAAAATGTGGTGGGAAAGTTTTTATGCCACATATATTTAAGTATAATGAAAATTCTAAAGGTGTTTTGGAGACTTTAGTAAATGAAGGATTATTGGATGGAATAGAAGGGTATTATCCATACTATTCACAGGAACAACAAAAATTTGCACTTGAATTTGCGAAAGAACATAATTTATATATTTCAGGAGGAAGCGATTCACATGGTACTCCTGATTCAGAAATAGGAATAGGTAGGGAAAATTTAAATATACCAGAAAAAATTATATCTCCTTGGATTGATAAAACAAGAATGATAACTCAAGGAGGTTTAGATTATGAAGAACGATATTAAAATTAATATTTT
>UMEZ01016449.1_pt1 | contig 17488 bp, 9 predicted proteins | sample 1964841 | NCBI WGS metagenome assembly UMEZ01 (sample SAMEA4836029, study PRJEB28245) | human gut metagenome | biome: gut microbiome; material: fecal sample | place: Denmark | collected 2008 | reverse complement strand
GATGGCGAAGTATTTAGCATCTGCCGGTAATGTGTATTCGAACAATACCCAGTCTGTTCCTGAAACGATAGAGTCGCGGTCGAATGCTATGAAGTTTTCAGGCTCCTGGTCTGTTGTTGAGTACATCATCTCGAATACCTGAGGATCAGAACCTTCGTTAGGCATCCTATAGTAGAACGACACGTCTGTTCCGCCTATGACGTCTGAAGAAATCAACCAGTCGTCGTTTGGCAATGTTGTTGAAACTCCGTCTGATGCAGCCCAGCAAGTGAGATACTTGTCACCAGAGTGAGGAGTAAGAACCTCAAACTTGTCGAGTGAGAATCCTGCCTCAACAGGAGCCCATACCTGCCATGCCTTAGCCTCGAATGCGTGTGATATGGTCGGACCTCCGAAGTATACAGTAGGTGTTCCGTCGCCGTCGTATGTCTTCCAGTCACCTATTCCTTCAATTATGAATGACTCGTATCCTTCAAAGTCGTCAGTTACGTTGTCTGCAATTTCTGATTTTGCTGGTTTCTCCCAGTTAAGGGTTACGCTGTTTCCGCTTGTAGAACCTGTAAGATTCTCTGCTACCGGCAGGTTAGATCCGTGAACATACAGGCGTACTGTAGATGTAGAATCATTGTCTGTGTATGTGTCAGGTTCGTATTCAATGGCTGCACGGTATATGTATGTCTTTGTAGCCTCGGCCTTTGTGGTATTTATTTCGAATGCCACTTGTGCCATAGCGTTCTGAGTTATAGTTTCGCCTTGTTTTGTATCTATAACTTCGTTGTCACGCAGCAATACAACTTTGTATCCTTCAGCTTTGTTTGTGCCGTAGTTTGCTACGCCCACATTGACAGTTGTGCTTTCTCCTGCCTCAATCCTCTTTTCGTCTATTGATATCGACGTTAATGCAAGGTCGTTTTCTGTGCTTTCGTCAATGCTGATGGCGTCTACATAGATAGAGGCACTCGCGTCAGCTGCATTGGCACCGAAAGCAATCTGGATGTTGTCGGCGTCAGTGCGAAGAGGAACAGAGTAGCGTACCCATCCTGTTGCGCCATTGTTATAAGCCACGTTTGCAGAGTTCTCCCAACCCTCGTCATCATAGTTTGTATATACCTTGAGTGTAAGGTCTTCAGGCTCAGCCTCAAATCCGTGATACATAAAGAATGACAGTTCGGGACTTTCTGAACCATTAAGAGAGATACGCGGACCTGTAATCACCTGGTCGTTAGAATCTTCTGCGACGTATGAGAACTGAAGCATACCTTCGTCTCCGTCGTAAGGTTTAACTGCGATGCCTGAGCCAGTGCTCATATTCCATGCATAATTATATGATGTTGCATAGAGTGTCCATGGATCCTTGCTTGCAAATCCGTATGCAAACGATTCATCGTAAGGACGTTCGTAAGGTTCACCGAGCACGATGCCGACTCCTGTACCTTCAGATGTTCCGGCGCTGTTTACTGCAACGAGCAGGTAGTCAACATACTGCTGCTGTGCACCATACAACGGTGAGAATGTCTCGTCTGTAACTGTCAGGTCAGATGTATAGTCTGTAACAGGTTCCCATGGGTTTGTCCAGTTGTATTCATTATAGCGGCATAATACATATTGTACGTCGTCAGGATTTACGTAGCCTCCGTGGAGTCCTTCTTCTGTAACCTTGTCCCATGTCAGAACGGCCTTGTTGTTCTCGTTCATCTTGACTTTAAGGTTGGTTACATTAGCAGGCATGTCGAGTCCTACCCAGTTGGTTATGACAGCCTCTTTGCCCTGGCCTGATGTGTTGAACGGAACGATGCGGTATGTTACGTTGCCTTGCTCAACATCAGTGTCTGTCCAGGTGAGAGTCTCGCCTGCCTTAGGTGTTTCAAACACGTGTGCCGGCTTATTGCTGCCGTTGCGGTATACGTTGATGTATGCTATATCGCTGAGTGTTTCGCCTTTGTATGTCTTTGTAGGAGCTGCGAATGTCAGAGTGTTGTTCAGTGCACCCTTTTCTCCTGCGGTAACTTTTACATCTGTAACGCAGTCCGGACCTTCGAATGTAGAGTAAACGTCGAGCGAGATGTTGTCCATGCTGATGTTTACGCTTTGTGCGGGCGAGTCACCATGGAACAATAAATTATATAAGCCATCTTCTGGAACATTGAAAATTACTTCATATTTATTCTTGTCTGCTACAATGTCGAGTGATGCTATTTTTGTTTCATTTCCGGTGACTTCTTGTTTGTTTCCCAACAATATTGTCATGTGTTCTATGGCCATCCATTGATCGTATGTATCAAATGTGAGTCTATAGTCTGTATTTTTCTTGAGACTTATTGAAGGAGAAATCAGATAGTCATCATTTCCGTTGCCTTCATATATGCCTGTGTCAACGTCTGCAGTTCCATTACCTGTTAAGTAGGCATATCCGCTTTCTACGCCAGAGGGGAACATGAACGACCATGTATGTGTGTCGTTGTTGGCATCGATGACCTTGAATGAGTCGAAGTCTGCCTGTGTGTCAAATGTTTCTATGTATGGTGTGAACCATGTTGAACCGGCTGTCACCTTGTTAGATGTGGCTGTCTCTCCTTCACGGTTGTCTGAGCAGGCTGTTACTGTGTAGTAGTAGCGGGCATGTGCCTCAGGTACGCTTTCGCTGAACGTTGTTTCTTTCAGGCCTTCGGCAACAACAGTCTCGTCAGGATAGCGTACAACTTTGTAGTTTATAGAGTTGTCGTCTACTGGACCGCCGTTTACAGATGTCGTCGGTGCGTTCCAGGTCAGAACAACTGTTTTTCCGTCATCTATTGAAAGAGAAAGATTGGTTACGGCGCTCGGTACATCCTGACCTACGAAAGTCTGTAAGCGACGTTCGGGTGAGTTGCCGGCTGCATTTGACAATATGATACTTACGGTATGTTTCCCTTCGGAAAGATTCAGGTCGATAGCAGCATTGCCTCCGGCATTCACTTTGGTTTCTGTCGCATCGCCTCCGTCAACAGATATCTTGGCGGTCAGTTCTTCTGACAATGTCTCGTCTGATGTGTATGTCTTTGTAGGTGCTGTGAAGTACAGTTTCCCGTCTGCATAGCTTATCTTTGTTGGGGCGCCTGGTGCTTTGGCTTCACTATACGGTATGTATAGTCCCAGAAAATGCTCGTCTCCAGGCAGGTCTGCGATTTTAGTAGTGTGTGCCGTATTTAGGTCAATAGTGTAAAGTGCAGATTCCTTTGTGTTGTTGTTTACTCCAACCCAATAGACTTTTCCTGTTGCAGGGTCACACACGGCAGACATCTGGTCGGCTGTCAGTGCATGTGGAACATCCAGTTCGCCGACTTCTGTTGGTGTACCGTTCTCCTTATTGATCTTATACAGTTTCTTGTCGTTGAACGCTATTCCGTACAGCTGTCCTGCATTGTCGACAAAAAGAGTTTGGATAAATAGGTTGACTTGTCCTATGTTCTTTGTCTCCATGGTGTTCAGGTCGATGGAGATGAGCGGTTTGCCGTCGCCCCACGACATGGTGTATGCTTTATCCGTTGTAGGATCATAGACACCAATCTGTCTTAGATACATCTCCATGGTAGGATCTTTTTCTGCCAACATTTTTGTGCCTAATTCTTGCCATGTCTCTGCATCGTATGTAGTGATGGATGTATTGGTCAGTCCATCTTCATCCATGGCGCTGTTCAGGGCATAGAATTTACCTTTGGCATAAAATGCGGCCATAGGTCTTGGTATCTCTATAGAAGATTCGTCTGTATAGTTTATGACAGGTGCTGCCTGAAAAGAGTATACTTTGCTTGCTAATGGAGATAACGTTTGCCAAGTTCCGTCTGAATAATTAAGGCCATAGAGAATAAGACTGTCTGCCACGTTGGCCTGAGCTGCAATACGTTCTGTCTTGTTCTCTTTTGTTCGGGCTTTATTAATAGATGTAGTGATATTTCGGGCATTTTTTAGATGGTTGTAGACATCCTTTGGTGCCACGTTGAATTTGTTTGAAGGATTTAGCTTGAATGTTGTGCTTCCCCTTTTTGCCTTACTTACTTGCACCTTTTCTGAGGTTGGTGCTACTTGTTTTTGCATAGTCTTGTTAAGCGACTGCGCCATTGTCGGGCTTGCCGTCAGCGAACTAAGCAACATTAATTGTATTAGTTTCACATTCATAAGCATTACCATTTTATGGGTTAATATTCGTGATGCATCATACTGCAAAAATACAAATTCATATATTAGAAAGGGCTTTTTGTGAAGGTGACAAAAGGGTGACAAATATGTTAAAACGTTGCATTTTATGATATTTAGGCCTAATTCTGTTCTTTTTTTATAGTTTAAGGTCTTTGCTGGTGAAGTTTTGTTATTAAATCACTGTGATGTCATTGTTTTGTTTTGTAGCATTATTGTAAGTTCATAAGTTCGTTTCATTCCCTTTTTTGTGAGTAATTTGTGATGTCTTTCTCTTATAAATTATGTAGATAATAAGAATACTGATATATCTTTTTATTTTGTATGTGCTGGTTCTTTGTCCGTTTCTTGCAAGACCATAAGGTCATGGCAGCAAAGAAACTTGAGAAATGACTTTTGCAGAGTGTCGTTAAGCGAACAACGGCATGAATGAAAAGGTTGAAATGGCTGTAATGTGGATTAATTACTTATTAATATTATGTTTTATAAAATATCCTTATTGTTTGCGTATAATAAATAGGCCACTTTTCATGCAAAAGTGGCCCGTTTACGACACGTAAACGGGCCATTAACAGTCTGGAACTAAAATTGATGTTTATCTTAATAATTGGCTCTGCTATGTCATAGAAATATTTAGAATGTAGTTGAAATATACCTAAAATGTTACTGTTTTTTAGACCTTTTATGTGCAGACATGTCCTGACGATAAATCATGTCATAAGATATTGTCACTGAACATATTTCTTGCTATGAAATTTTACATTTTGATGATATAGTTATATAATTCTGCAGAACTCTCAATTCCAAGTTTTTTGCTTATTCTTATCTTTCTGCGTTTGCATGATTCCGGATTGATGTTTGTCAGTGACGCTATGTCTTTTGTAGACATGTTCATGCGTATGTATGACAGAAAGCGTATGTCTGATGATGACAGGTCTGGATGCATCTCCTTGAGTGTCCGTATAAAGTCTGGATTTGCAGATTCAAAGTTTATGATAAAGTTATCCCGCTCGTTGCTTGTCTTGAGCAGCTGTTTAAGGTGTTGCACTAGTGTCTGAACGCCGGTTATGCCTTGCACCTCCTTTATGTCGGTGAGATGTTTGAGAAGATCTCCTATGAGCTCATTGCGTGATGATATGAACATATTGGTTATAGACAGTTCCTTTTGTTTTTGTTCCAAAGAATGTTTCATTATCTCCTGACGATAGTGTGCTTCCATTTCTACCGATTTTGCCTGTTCCTCAGCCAGTCTCTTTTCATGTTGCTCTTTTTCCAGCTGTAGTTCCATCATTTTATGTTGATTTCTGCTTTTTATACGTTGGTTGCGCATCATTATTACGGCTATTGTTATAAGCAGTACAAGTATGCACATCACAAGTATTAATGTATAATGGCGTTGTTGCATGCGGGCAAGTTGTTTGTCCATGTCTGCCTTAAATTTCATTATCTCAATTTTAATCTTGCTGTTTTCTGTAAGCTGACGGTTAGTCACAGTTGTTATGGAGTCGTTATAGACTATTACTGAGTCCATGTAGTTTAATGCATGCCTGTAGTTGCCAGTTGCTTTATATAATTTTGCAACAGACTCAAATAAATATGGCTTGTTCTTTAGTCCAGTCTGGTCTTCAGCCTGTTTAATGCAGTTGTATGCTTTTAAGTATTCTTTCCGTTCGGTGTATATGTTTATAAGGTATATAAGAACAATGCTTTTATTATCTTTGTCTGCATATTTATCGTTGAGCAGCTCTTCGGCAATGTTGATAACGTTATCATATTTTTTCTGCAAGAACATAGTTTCTGCCTCCACAGCTAATGACCTTGATCTTTTTTTGTAGTTTCTTTTCTCATACGTCTGTGCTTCTTTTATATATTTTATTGCCTCATTGAATTTTTTCTCCTTGTTGGCTATAAGTGCCATGTCCAAAGCGCAGGTATATGACAGGGAAGAGTCTTTATTGCTTGTAGCCGTAGTGTAGCATTTATATGCTATTTCTCTTGCCTTTTTATAATTTCTTTCTTCAAAATATACGCCTGCTATGCCATTGAGGATGTTTGCTTCTTTGTGCCAGTCTAATTTGTTTTTTTTGCATATACTGTAAGCCTCGTAAAAGTTTTTCAGTGCTTCTCCATTTTCTGAGATAACAAAATAGCAGACACCGATGTTGTATGTTGAGAGGCATATGTCTTGTGGACTATTTGCCTTTGTTGACAGTTCTTTAGCTTTCATGAAGAGTTTTATGGCTTTTGCTGCATCGCCAGAATTGTATGCCTCCTCTCCTGATTTTATAGTTTGATTGATTTTTTTATCAATGCTTTTTTGTGCGTATAGAATACTATTGTATGGTATTATTGCCATAAGCATAATGAAGCATTGCATGATTATGTGGTTTCTTTTTTGGAATAGCATGATTTTATGGTTAATATCGAGTTATGAAAGCATCGTAAGACTTGCTGATTTGTCTTTGGTTGCCAAGGCTTGTAAATTATATTAAGAATTACAGAGTGTAAAGGTACGGCTTTTTGTTTATTTTACCAAATTTTGATAAAGATTTAATGTTTAATGCTTTGTTTCCCTTATAGGTCTGTATTTTTCGGATTGACTATATTATTGGCTTACTGTGTTTTTATATGATATAATGTTTTAAGCCTCATTCTGACATTAAAATTCAGTCTATATTTTGTTTTATATTGAGTTGGGTTCAGTTTGATTCATCGTAAGTGCAGTGTGTTATTCAAGTAAAAACTGATGAAAATATACCAGTAAAAAACAAAAAGGTGCCTGAAAGAATGAATACATACTAGAGATAAAAAATATATTTGATTTAATGCTATACAGGGGGGATTATATATTTTGCGTAACTATAAAATATTAAATCCGAATGTCTTTTGTGTAAAAAAGACATTCGGATTTAGTTATTTGTTTTTTCTGTCAGGCCCTAGCGGCAGGCTTATCCTATCTTGGCGAGGGGCACGGGTGATGCTGATGTTGTTGAAGTTATTTTCTTGTCCGTTGCTGCTGGCTTTATTTTGTCAGCTTTAGTCTCGTCCATGTCGCCGTCCTCGTCTTTCTTCTTGGCCGAGTAGCTTACGCTCAAGATGATTCCTATGTAGACACAGTTCACTATGGTTGACGTTCCTCCCTTGCTTATCAGCGGAAGCGGCTGTCCGGTGACGGGAACAAGGCCGACGGCTACAGCCATGTTGAACATGGCCTGGATGACGAGCAGCAGGGCAAAGCCCATGATGAGAAGCGCCGGAAACGTGTTGACACAGCGGTTGGCTATGGTTGCCGTGCGGAAGAGCAGTATGATGTACAGCAGGCACACGAAGGCTGCGCCGGCTATGCCCATCTCTTCGATGATGATGGCGTAGATGAAGTCAGAGAATGCCTGCGACAGGAAGTCGCGCTCTACGGAGTTGCCCGGGCCTTTGCCTACTACGTTTGACGAGGCAATGGCTATGTTGGCGTGTGCTGTCTGGCCGTCCTTGTCAAGGTCTACTTCTTCAGGAGCTATCTCCTTGTTGTCGAGGAACTTGTCTATACGTGCCTTCCATGTGTCGAAACGGTGGAAAACTTTTTCTACTACAGTTTCGTCTTTTTTCTCCACCTGTTCGGTCATGGCCATCTTCTGTCCGTCGGCATTTTCTTTTTCCTTATCGTGTCCGAGTATCATTACCATAGACACGATGAAGATCAGGCAGAGCATCACTATGCCCAGCAGTCTGCCCAGCTGAGCCTTTGGCACCTTGCCGATGAACATGAGCAGGAACACCACCGTGCAGAGCAGCACGGCCGTTGAGAGGTTCTCTACCATGATGAGAGGAACGATGAAGGCGCATACGATGCATATGTATTTAAAGGCACGCTTGTCGGCTCCGGTGGGGGTCTGCATGGCGCTGAGTATCTGTGCCGTTGCAAGTATTATGGCGCCTTTGGCAAGCTCGGAGGGCTGAAACTGTATGCCCATAACCGACAGCCAGCGCTGCGAGCCGTTGGTGCTCTCGCCGAAGCACAATACGGCTATAAGGCCGATGAACGAGATAATCAGGGCCCCAGGCGTAACCATCTTGAAGTATTTGCACTTTACGTTCATGGTGGCTATCATGGCCATGACGCCGACGACGAGCAGCATAACGTGCTTCAGTACGGGTCCGAGATAGTTGCCGCTCTTGAAAGAGAGGTTGCTCGATGCGCTGAACACTTCAATGATGCTGATGATGCAGAGGAAGAAGAACACTGTCCATATCACTCTGTCACCCTTAAATTTGCCGGTTGCGGCTTTTTCTTCCATGTTTGTCTGTTGATATTATTGTTTGCTATTGTTGATGAAGAGGCTGTCCGTCATTACTTGGCGTGAGGCGGTGCTGTGACGGACGGCCTTGATGTAGCGGCGATGTGTCAGAGAGCTTTTACGAGTGTCTTGAACTGTTCACCGCGGTCTTCCATGTTCTTAAAGAGGTCGAAGCTGGCGCAGCAGGGGCTAAGCAGCACTGTCTGTCCGGGCTTTGCCATCTCATAGCATGCGTTTACACAGTCGCGCATTGAATGGGTGTCGCGTACTGGTATGCCCATGCCGTCGAAGAAGTTGTGAAGCTTGGTGTTGTCGGCGCCGAGATAAACCAGTCCGGCACACTTTTCCTTCACAAGGTCTTTTATTGCGTTATAGTCGTTGCCCTTGTCTTTTCCGCCGAGAATAAGTATTACGGGAGTCTTCATGCTTTCGAGCGCATACCAGCATGCATCCACATTGGTGGCTTTAGAGTCGTTTACATAAAGCCCGCCTGCCACTGTAGTTACCTTTTCGAGGCGATGCTCAACGCCGGGGAAGTCGCTGAGGCTCTTGCGTATAAATTCTTTCTTTATTCCAGCCACGTTAGAGGCAATGCCCGCTGCCAGAGAGTTGTATATGTTGTGCTTGCCTGTAAGGCTCAGGGCCTCCTGCTCCATGTTGAAGGGTGTGGGCTTCTCTATCTTGTACATGCCTTCCTCGATGTATCCGATAGACCCTTTCTCCTTCAGTTCCGAGAACGGATAGCGTATGGCCTTGATGTCATATTTCTCGAGCTCGCGGCTTATTATCGGATCGTCGTTCCAGTAGATGAACGAGTCTTCGTCTGTCTGGTTCTGCAAGATGCGCATCTTGGCGTCTACATAGTTCTGCATGCAGTTGTCGTAGCGGTCGAGATGGTCGGGCGTGATGTTCAGCAGGATGGCTATGTTGGCGCGGAAGTCGTACATGTTGTCGAGCTGGAATGAACTGAGCTCGATGACATAATAGTCGTGCGGCGTCTCGGCCACCTGCAGTGCGAGACTGTTGCCTATGTTTCCGGCCAGGCCCACGTCGTAGCCTGCGCTCTTGAAGATATGATATATCAGTGATGTAGTGGTTGTCTTGCCGTTGCTTCCCGTTATGCAGATCATCTTTGAGTCGGTGTAGCGGCCTGCAAACTCAATCTCGCTGATGAGGTGGATGCCCTTTGCCACGCATTTCTTTATCATCGGGGCGTCTGAAGGGATGCCCGGACTCTTGATAATCTCGTCGGCGTTCAGGATGAGTTCCTCCGTGTGGTGTCCCTCTTCCCATTCTATGCCGTGGCTGTTGAGCATGTCCTTGTATCTGTCCTTGATGGACGACATGTCAGAAACGAAGACGTCGAAGCCTTCCTTCTTTGCCAGTACGGCGGCTCCGGCACCGCTCTCACCGGCTCCTAATATAACGATTCTTTTCATACTCGTCTGTTTATCTTATTTTCAGTGTAATGATTGTGAGTGCCGCAAGGATGATGGTGACAATCCAGAAGCGTATGGTTATCTTCGACTCGTGCACCGCTCCTTTGGGCTTTTTGAATAGATACTTAATCTCCGGGTCGAGCTGTTCCTGCTGCGTGCGGAAGGTGTCGTGCAGCGGCGCGCGCTTGAACATGCGCTGCTTTACGCCTTTGCGGGTGCCCATCTTGGCATACCACACCTGCATTATCACGCTGAGGCTTTCGACGAAGAAAATTCCACAGAGTATAGGCAGCATCAGCTCCTTGTGTATGATGATGGCACACACGGCAATGATACCGCCGATGGTCAGCGAACCGGTGTCTCCCATGAATATCTGCGCCGGATAGGCGTTGTACCACAGGAAACCGATAAGCGCACCGATGAAGGCACATAGGAACACCACAAGCTCCTGTGAGCCCGGGATGTACATGATGTTGAGGTAGGCGGCATATTCGATGTGACTGCTCACATAGGCAAATATGCCCAGCACCACGCCTATTATGGCCGAGTTGCCGGCACACATGCCGTCCATTCCGTCGTTGAGGTTGGCACCGTTTGACACGGCTGTTACAACGAATATGGTCATCACCACGAACAGTATCCATCCTGCAGCAGTCTTGTACTTGCCGCAGAAGCTCATGATGTTGGCGTAGTCGAGGTTATGCCCTTTGACGAAGGGTATTGTTGTCTTCAGCGACTTGGTGGCCTCGGGCCTGTGCTTCACTACGACTTCCTTGCCGTCCTGCTTCTCGATGGCCAGGTTCTCGTTTATCTTGGCGTCAGGACTGAACCACAGCACCAGTCCCACGATTAGGCCGATGCTTATCTGTCCGATAATCTTGAAGCGTCCGGGCAGTCCTTCCTTGTTGTGGCGGAATATCTTGATGTAGTCGTCGAGACCGCCGAGGAATCCGAGCCACAGCGTGGTTATTATCATCAGGATGATGTAGATGTTGCGCATGCGGCCTAGCAGCAGCACGGGCACGAGGATGGCCACGATGATGATGATGCCGCCCATAGACGGCACACCTATTTTCTTTACGCCGAAGGGGTCTATCTTGGCGTCGCGCTGGGTTTCGGTTATCTGCTTGCTCTTCAGATACTTGATAAACTTTTCGCCGAACCATGCTGATATTACCAGCGCAAGGATGAGCGCCAGCAGCGCGCGGAACGAGATGTAGCCCCACACGTGAGCTCCCGGAATGCCAAACTGCTCAAGGAAACGGAATAAATAGTATAACATTATCTTTAAGTTTGGGGGTTATGCTTTCTGATTTTCAAATATGTCTCGGATTATCTCCTTGTCGTCGAAGTGATGTTTCACACCTTTAATCTCCTGATAGTCCTCATGTCCCTTGCCGGCAACGAGTATCACGTCGCCTTTCTGCGCCAGCATGCAGGCCGTGCGTATGGCCTCCTTGCGGTCTACGATGCTCACCACTTTGGTCATCTGCTGCGGAGTAAGTCCGGCCAGCATGTCGTTGATGATGTCCTGCGGGTCCTCAAAGCGCGGATTGTCGCTTGTTATGATAACCTTGTCGCTCTGCTTTACGGCTTCCTGAGCCATAATCGGGCGCTTGCCCTTGTCGCGGTTGCCACCGGCTCCGCACACGGTTATTACGTGTCCCTTGCCGTTGAGCACCTCGTGTATTGCCTTTAATACATTCTCAAGGGCGTCGGGTGTGTGGGCATAGTCTACTATTGCTGTATATCCCAGAGGTGAGTGAACCGGATCGAGACGGCCGCTGACGCTCTTCAGCGTGCTCATGGCTATGAGTATGTTCTCCGGATTCTGTCCGAGCATCACGGCAGCACCGTAAACGGCGAGCAGGTTGCTGACGTTGAACTTGCCGATAAACTGCACTCCAACCTCGCGTCCGTCAATCTCGAGATACATTCCGCCGAAGTGACATTCAAGTATCTTAGCCTTAAAGTCGGCCATGCTTCTGACAGAATATGTCTTAACCTTAGCCTTGGTGTTCTGCACCATCACCATGCCGTTCTTGTCGTCGGCGTTGGTTATGGCGAAAGCAGTCTTTGGCAGACCGTCGAAGAAGGCCTTCTTAGCGTCGCGGTAGTTCTCGAAAGTCTTGTGATAGTCGAGATGGTCGCGTGTAAGGTTGGTGAATATACCGCCTGTGAAGTTGAGTCCGCCTATGCGCTTCTGTGCTATTGCGTGAGAGCTGCACTCCATGAAGGCATACTCGCATCCTGCATCAACCATACGGCTGAGCAGCGCGTTGAGCTCTATAGGGTCGGGGGTAGTGTGGTCGGCAGGAATCTTCTCTTCCTCGATATAGTTGCACACCGTAGACAGCAGTCCGCACTTGTAGCCAAGCTTGCGGAACATGTTGTAGAGTAGGGTGGCAATGGTTGTCTTGCCGTTGGTGCCAGTAACGCCCACCAGCTTGAGCTTTCTCGACGGGTCGCCGTAGAATTGTGTGGCAACCTTTCCGACGGCGTCTTCAGTAGAACTTACCTGAACGTAGGTTACGCCTTCGGCAACCTCTGCCGGCATGTCCTCGCAGAGTATTGCGGCTGCTCCCTGAGCCACGGCTTTGCCGATGAATGTATGGCCGTCTACCTGTGTACCCTTCATGGCTACGAACAGATGGCCTTCGGCTACGCGGCGCGAATCGATGTCCACGCCTTTTATTTCTATGTCTGTGCTTCCGGTTATGTTAACCGTGTCAATGTTCTTTATCAGTTCACTTAGTGTCATATCTTTATTGTTTTTATATTTCGAGTTTTAGTGAGCATACCTCACCTTTCTTTATTATATGTCCAGCAGGCAGACTCTGCTGCGTTACCTTTCCGCGGCCACTGAGCCTTACTTTTACGCCTCGGCTCTCGAGGATGTACACGGCGTCGCGTGCACCCATGCCTATTACGTCGGGCACTATCTTGGTTTCATAGTGAGGACCTCTGGTGAGCATCACCGATGATGCCTCTCTCTTAGCGCTGCCCCATATAGGATTGCCGTTGGCATAGCTTCCGCTCCAGTTCTTGTTGGTGCTGATGCCGAGATGACTGAGCACATAGTCGGCAGCAAGGATGTTGCCGCTCTTTACGTCGGGCATGAGTATCGAGAGCGAGTCGCGTGCGTCTTCAACGCTCAGCTTCAGGCTCTGTGCCATGATGCCTTCGGCTATGTTGTGGAACACCAGACCGCTCATGCCGCCGCCCGATGCGGGGAGGCCCGATTTCTGTATGCATACGATGCAGCTGTAGCGCGGAGCGTCGGCAGGGAAGTAGCCGGCAAAGCTGAGCAGATAGTTTACCTTGCCCGACTTGTAGCCTCCGGCGCCTTTAGATATCTGTGCCGTACCTGTCTTGCCTGCCACCTTGAACGATGTAGAACCGGCACGCTTGCCGAGGCCCTGGCTTACCACGTGCTCAAGTATGGTCTGTATCTCGCGCAGCGTCTTCTCCTTGCAGATGCGCGCCTTTATCACTTCTGGCGGAAACTCGGCTATCACCTCGCCGTCTTTTACAATCTGTTTTACGAAGCGCGGGCGCATCATTGTGCCGTTGTTGGCTATGGCATTATAGAATGTGAGCGTAGATATCGGCGGCACCTGTGTCTCGTAGCCGATGCTCATCCACGGCAGCGCCGTCTTGCTCCAGTTGACATACTGCCCCTTGCCGTTCTTCTTCGGCATGCGGATTTTCGGTGCTGCGTATCCGACGATCGGAAGATGCAGGTCGGTGCGCAGGCCGAGGCGGTCGATGCCTTCAACAAACTTCTCCGGTTTGTCATGATAGAACTTGTCTATTATCCGGCTTACGCCGATGTTAGAACTGTATTCGAGTGTCTGCGGCAGCGTCAGCATCTGATAGCCTCCGCGGTGCCAGTTGTGGTCGCGCATCTTTGCTCCGTACATGTCCCATATACCATTGCCTGTGTCCACCTTGTATGTAGTGTCAACCACTCCGTCGTCGAGCGCAACCATTATTGATGCCGTCTTGAACACCGAGCCAGGCTCGAGCAGGTCTGACACGGCGCTGTTCTTTATCTCGCGGTATTCGCCGTCGGCACATTTCGTCATGTTCACGATGGCCTTCACGTCGCCCGTCTTAACCTCCATGACGATGGCCACGCCCACGTTGCCGTTGATATCTTTCAGCTCGTCGATAAGCGCGCGCTCGGCAAGGTCCTGCATGCCCACGTCTATTGTGGTTACGATGTCGGCGCCGTTGACAGGCTCGCGCGTGGTGATGCTAAGATACTTGTTCATCACCTTCCTGCGGCTTATTTTTCCCATCTTTCCGCGCAGTATGGTGTCGTAATATAGCTCAAGTCCGCAACGTGCCGAGTCCTTGTCGCCATACATGTCGCCAACTGTTCTCTGTGCCAGCGAGCCGAACGGACGCTGACGTGCGTTGTATGTCTCTACATGGAATCCGCTCTTATATTTAGAGAGGTTGAACACCGGCAGTTTCTTAACCTCGGAATATACGTCGTAGCTTACGCGGTATTTCCATATAGGCCAGTGCTGGCTCTTCTTCTTGCGTCCCTTCTCGAGGTCTTCCTTAAACTTGGCTGCCGATTTCTCGGGGAATATCTCGTGCAGGCCCATGCAGATGCTGTCGAGTTTCACCTGCCACAGCGAGTCTTTCTCTTCGCCGCCGGCCTTAAAGTCCATAAACAGGCGGTATTCGGGCAGCGAGCTTGCCATGAGGCGGCCGTCGCAGCTGAGGATGTTGCCTCTTACGGGCTTCATGTCAACGCTGTCTTTCTTCAGTCGTGAAGCCACTTTCAGCCAGTAGTCGCGCTCCACGGTGGCAATGCACATGGCCTTGCCTATGATTATGATTCCTATCACAACCATCACGTAGGCTATGATCTTATATCTCGGAATTATCTTTTTTCTGTCGAACTTATTGCTCATTTTCGGGTACGTTTATTATGTAAGGTGGTTGATTGGCTATGTGCAGAATGCTGTCTTTGTTGTTCTTCAGCATCTCCAGCACATTGCTTTCGCGGCACATCTCGGTCAGCTCGCTCGAGCTTGCCAGTGCCTTGAATTTTGCATCTTTAAGTTGCTCGTTCAGCTCGTTTATCTCGAGCATGTCTTTCTGGCAGCTGTATCTGTTGGACACATATACCAGCGTGAAGGCTGCTATGAGCACTATCACCCAAATTTGTTTTTTCAGCATCTCGGTAGACAGAAAGTCGCCTCCGAGAATCTTGCGCAGCGTAAAGTTGGCCGACTGAGGCCTTTCTTCCTCTATGGCCTGCTCTCTCATCACTTGTTTAAACAGTGACGGTTTCTCCTCATTCTCGTTCTTTCCGGGGCCGTCGTCACCGGCCACTCCGTTCATCTTCTTTTCCAAATCTTCTTTTTCAGTCATCTTTCTTTTCAGCTATTCTAAGTTTTGCACTTCGGCTTCTTGGGTTGTTTGCCAGCTCCTCGTCGTCCGGCGTTATCACTTTGTTGTTTATGAGGGTGAATGGCGTCTCAATGCGTCCGAAGAAGTCTTGCTTCATCTTCCCCTCAGGGTTGCCTGTCTTCATCACGTTTTTCACGATGCGGTCTTCCAGACTGTGATATGTTATCACCGACAGTCTGCCGCCGGGCCTAAGCAGCTCCGTTGCCGACCTTAGCATCTCCTTCAGGGCTGTCATCTCGTTGTTTACCTCTATGCGCAGGGCCTGAAAGAGTTTTGCCATGTCTTTCTTTTCGCGCTCACGCCTGAACAGGCTTTCCACGGCGCCTATAAAGTCTTGTGTGGTCTCTATCTTGTGTGCAGCGCGTGCCTTCACCAGCGCAGCGGCTATCTTTCTCGAGTTTTTCAGTTCGCCGTACAGGTAGAAAATGTCTGCCAGGCGCTCCTCGTCGTATGTGTTCACCACGTCGGCCGCCGTTGTGCCGTCGCGCTTGTTCATGCGCATGTCGAGCGGGGCGTCGAAGCGGAACGAGAATCCGCGCGACTCGTCGTCGAAGTGGTGGCTCGACACGCCGAGGTCGGCCAGCAGGCCGTCTATGTGGTCGACGCCGTAATAGCGCATCCAGTTTTTCAGATACCTGAAGTTGCTCCTCACGAAAGTCAGACGATTGTCGTTTATGATGTTCTTTTCGGCGTCGGCGTCCTGGTCGAAGCAGTACAGATGTCCGTCGGCATCGAGACGCGACAGAATTTCGCGGCTGTGTCCGCCGCCTCCGAAGGTTACGTCAACATAGATGCCGGCCGAACCTATGTTCAGACCGTCGACGCTGTCTTTCATCAAGACAGGAATGTGGTATGTCTTTGCGGTGGTCACCATTTGCGTTATATTTGAGTGATGATTAGTTGAGTTACAAAAAAGATCCCTTGGCTGCATGCATCATACGGTCTGTCCGCCGTTGATGTCCTGTTTCATTATCTCTTCGAGCGACGCGCCAAACTCCTCCGGCTCCATGAAAGGCTTGTCGGCGTTGTCGCGGCTCCATATCTCTATGGTGTCGTCCATGCCGATAAACTTTATCTCCTGGCTTATGCCTGCCATCTTAAGGTAGCGCTTGGGGATAAGAAAACGCCCGTTGGCGTCGAGCGAAACGATTTCTGCGTCGGCCACAAACTGGCGGAATATCTGCTGATGCCTGCTGTCCCAGCGGTTAAGACGCGAACGCAGGGCCTCGGTCTGACGGTTCCATACGGATGCGGGATAAAGCACGAGGCAGGGCTGAAACACGTCCTTACGCATGACGAGATATTCCTCATAAGAGTCTTGTAGCTCCTTGCGGAATATCGCCGGCAAAAAGGCGCGCCCCTTTACATCGGTCTTGGCTTCTATGCTTCCCAAAAATCGCATGCGTACATCTATAATAGAAATCCGGTGTCAAAGGTAAGTATTTTCCTCCACAATTCACCACAATTCACCACAAAAATGCAAATTTAATATGTTAAAGTCAATAATGCCTCCACATCAACTGCCATAACGGCATTATTTGCGCATAAAGAGGCATGAGCTGATATGGCCTTTCAGGCATGTCTGATGCCTGTTTCGGCGGCTCATTTCTGTGGCATTTCTAATTATTGTTTCCAGCTTTTTCCTTCTTCTTCAGCCTATGTCGCATGGTTCTGACGGCCCCTTGCGATATGCCCATAATGCGTGCCGTGGCTGCGGCATCCATGCCTATGGCTGATAAAAGCAGGAAAAACGTGGCATAGGCAGTTAGCTTTGTGTGGGTTTCCTCTATCATTCTCACCTCGTCGGGCATCTTAGCCCTAAGGTATTCTACAACGGCCTCAAAGTCGTCTTTGCTCCATCTTGACACGTTTCCATCGAGTTTTACGCTGTCATACAGATCTTTTCCGCGGTCTAGTATCGCGCTTAGGCGTGCCTCGCCCTGTTCAAGCTTCTTTCTAAGCCGTTCAATTTCCTTTTTGTCGCCCCGGCTTGTGCGCTCCGCGTTCTCAAGCTCGCGCTGATATATGTCTGTCTCCTTGCGTATTTCGGTTATCTGACGGCGCGTTCTGTTGGCGCGTCTGCGAAACAAAAACACCGATGAAATGGTGAAAAACAGCAATGCTGATGCGGAAATGACGATAATCATTCCG
>UMEZ01071377.1_pt1 | contig 17493 bp, 15 predicted proteins | sample 1964841 | NCBI WGS metagenome assembly UMEZ01 (sample SAMEA4836029, study PRJEB28245) | human gut metagenome | biome: gut microbiome; material: fecal sample | place: Denmark | collected 2008 | reverse complement strand
CCAGCCAGTCATAGGCCTGCTGGTCGATAGCCAGCCCCGGATGGCGCAGGTCGACGAGGAGACAGAGGACGCAGAGGTTGGGCGACTGCGTGACGTATTCACCGATGAAGGCGCTCCACATGTCACGGTTCCTGCCGCCGGTCCTGGCAAAGCCGTAGCCCGGCAGGTCGACGAGATAGAAAGGCAGGCGCTGCTGCTCCCCTTCTTCGTCGCGGCGGCGCAGAGCGGCGCGGAAATAATTGATGGTCTGCGTCTTGCCCGGTGCACCGCTGACGCGAGCAAGACCCCGGTGGTTGCAGAGGGAATTGATCAGGCTCGATTTGCCGACGTTGGAGCGGCCCAGGAAGGCCACTTCCGGCAAGCCGTCCTGGGGATACTGATCCTTACGGACAGCCGTCGTGGCGTATTCCGCCTTGATGATATCGTACGAAGCCATCAGGACTTCACCAGTGCCTGAGCCAGCACTTCATCCATGTGATGTACGAAGACGAATTTCACGTCCTTCTTGACGGACTGCGGTACATCGGCCATGTCGCGCTTGTTTTCTTCAGGCAGGAGGATTTTCTTGATGCCCGCCCGGTGGGCAGCGATGACTTTTTCCTTGATGCCGCCGACAGGCAGGACCGTGCCGCGCAGCGTGATTTCACCGGTCATGGCTACGTCGTGGCGGACAGGTTTGCCCGTCAGGGCCGAGGTGATGGCCGTAGCCATGGTGATGCCCGCAGACGGACCGTCTTTCGGGATTGCCCCTTCGGGCAGATGGATGTGCAGGTCCATGGTCGAATAGAAGTCTTCCGAAAGGCCCAGGGCTTCGGCACGGCTGCGGATGTAAGTGACGCCGGCTTCGGCCGATTCCTTCATGACATCGCCGAGCTGACCTGTGAGCAGGAGGCGTCCCTTCCCTTTGACAGCGACGGCTTCTGTTTCCAGGACTGTGCCGCCGACCTGGGTCCAGGCCATGCCTGTGACGATGCCGACTTCGTCATCTTTATGGACCGTTTCAGGCAGGAATTTCACGGGCCCTAAGAGTTTTTCCAGATTCTTGACGGAGACGCTGAGAGGCACTTCATCATTCATCAGCAGGGATTTGCCGATGCGGCGGCAGACCGTGCCGATATTCTTTTCCAGGCTGCGGACGCCGGATTCACGCGTATAATCTTCGATGATATGGCGCAGGACGGCGTCGGAGAACTTGGCCTGGCTCGCCTTGAGGCCGTTTTCTTTGACCTGCTTCGGTACGAGGTAGCGCTTGGCGATCTGGACCTTTTCTTCTTCCGTATAGCTCGTGAATTCGATGACTTCCATGCGGTCCAGGAGAGGCCGCGGGATATCACTGATGACGTTGGCCGTCGTAATCCAGAAGACTTTCGACAAGTCGAAAGGCAGTTCCAGGAAATGGTCGCTGAAGGTGCTGTTCTGTTCCGGATCAAGGACTTCCAGCATGGCCGAGGCCGGGTCGCCGCGCATATCCGAGGTCATCTTGTCGATTTCGTCGAGGAGGAAGACCGGGTTCTTGACGCCGGCCTGCTTCATGCCTGCCAGGATACGGCCCGGCAGGGCGCCGATATACGTACGGCGATGGCCGCGGATTTCCGCTTCATCGCGGACGCCGCCTAAAGAGACGCGGACGTACTTGCGGTTCATAGCGCGGGCGATGGATTTAGCGATGCTCGTCTTGCCCGTGCCCGGAGGACCGACAAAGCAGAGGATCGGGCCTTTCAGGCTGTGCGTCAGCTGTTTGACGGCCAGGTATTCGATGATGCGGTCCTTGACTTTCTTCAGGCCGTAATGGTCTTCGTCGAGGACGCGCTGGGCTTCGTTGAGATCCAGGCGGTCCTTCGTTTCCTTCTTCCAGGGCAGGGCCATGGCCCAGTCGAGGTAGGTACGGATGATGGCCGATTCTGCCATCATGGGCGGCATGGAATCAAGGCGGTCGACTTCCTTGAGAAGAGCTTTTTCGATGTCTTCATCGAGCTTCATCTTCCGGATCTTGTCGCGCAATTCCTGGACTTCCGTGTCTTTATCGACTTTATCGCCCAGTTCTTCGTGAATGGCCTTGATCTTTTCGCGCAGATAGTATTCTTTCTGCTGCTGGTCCATCTTGCCGCGGACTTCCATGTTCAGCTTCGATTCCAGATTGGCAATATCTACTTCCGTATCGAGGAGAGAAGCAATGCGGCGCAGGCGTTCTTCGACGTCGAGCGTTTCCAGCAGCTGCTGGCGGATGACCAGGCGCAGGGGCAGTTCGGAAGCAGCAAAATCAGCGAGGACGCCCGGTTCGTCGAGGCGCTTTGCCGTTTCACTGGCTTCTTCGCCGTCGCGGAGATGGCCCAGCCAGTCGAGGAGACGTTTAAGGACGACGCGGCGCAGGGCTTCTTCTTCGACTTCATTGCGGCTGATTTCAGCCACTTTGACGGCAGCCCCTTCGAGGTAGTCTTCTTTCTGGGAAAAGCCCTGCATGCGGACGCGGGAGATGCCGTTGACTAAAATGCGGACCAGGCCGCCGGGCATGCGCAGGAGCTGTTCGATCTTGACCAGGCAGCCGATGGTATAGACATCGTCAAAGCCCGGATTGTCTTCGTTCTCATCGACCTGTGTCGCTACGAGGAGCTGGCGGTCGTGTTCCATGGCATAATCGACAGCTGCCAGGGACGTATCACGGCCGATGTCGATGTGGCTGACCAGTTTCGGATAGACGACGATGCCCCGCAGAGGTACGAACGGCAGGGCCAGGATGTCCTTTTCATCAATAACGAGATTTTCCATACATTCACCTTCTTCTATAGAAAATAAAACTCATTTCCGGATTAAGAAATGAGTTTTATTGTACATTATATCATTTTGCCTCTTTCAGGACGAGATCGGGCTCAGCGCCTTCTTTGACGCACTTTTCCGTAACGATGCACTTGGCGACGTCATCGCGGCTCGGCACGTCAAACATGACATCGAGCATGATCCGTTCGATGATAGAGCGAAGTCCGCGGGCACCGGTATTGCGCCGCAGCGCTTCCTTGGCAATCGCCGTGAGCGCTTCCGGCGTAAATTCGAGATCTACGTCGTCCATGGAGAGCATCTTCTGATACTGCTTGACCAGGGCGTTCTTCGGTTCTGTCAGGATGTGCACCATCGCGTCTTCATCAAGAGGATTGAGGGTAACCAGTACAGGCAGACGGCCGATCAATTCCGGGATGAGACCGAATTTCTGGAGGTCTGTCGGAATGATTTCCTTGAGGAGCGATTCCATGGAATGTTCGGACTTGGAATGGATGTCCGCACCGAAGCCCATGTTCTTGTCTGTCGTACGGTTGAGGATGGTCTTGTCGATACCGTCAAAAGCACCGCCGCAGATGAAGAGGATATTCGTCGTATCGATCTGGAGCATTTCCTGATGGGGATGCTTGCGGCCGCCCTGAGGCGGAACGCCGGCGACGGTACCTTCGAGAATCTTGAGGAGTGCCTGCTGAACGCCTTCGCCGGAAACGTCGCGGGTAATGGACGGGTTTTCCGACTTGCGGGCAATCTTATCGATTTCATCGATGTAGATGATGCCCCGTTCGGCTTTGGCAATATCGTAATCAGCCGCCTGGATGAGTTTCAAGAGGCAGTTTTCGACGTCTTCACCGACATAGCCGGCTTCGGTCAGGCTCGTCGCATCGGCGATGGCAAAGGGCACATCGAGGAGACGGGCCAGGGTCTGGGCCAGGAGGGTCTTGCCGCTCCCGGTCGGGCCGACCATGATGATGTTCGATTTCTGGAGCTCTACGTCGTCATCAGCAGCGCTGAAATTGGTCTGGAGCCGCTTGTAGTGGTTGTACACGGCGACGGAAAGGGTTTTCTTGGCCGCTTCCTGACCGATGACGTATTCATCGAGAGTGGCCTTGATTTCATGAGGCGTCGGCAGGTCTTTCAACTGAAAGTCCGGTGTTTCTTCGGCCTTTTCTTCTTCCATGATGTGCTGCGCGACGGCAACACATTCGTCGCAGATATATACGCCCGGACCGGCGATGAGCTTCTGTACTTCGCTCTGAGGCCGGCCGCAGAAACTGCAGCGCGGTTCGTCATTCCTATCGTTCATGTTGTTTTCCTCCTGTCCTATTTCGTTTCATCCGGCAGCGGACGGGTCAGGATTTCGTCGATCAGGCCGTATTCTTTGGCAGCTTCGGCGGTCATGAAGTTATCCCGTTCCGTATCTTTCTGGATGACGTCAATGGGCTGTCCCGTATGTTTGGACAAGAGGCCGTTCAATTCTTTACGCATGCGCAGGATTTCACGGGCATGGATTTCGATTTCCGTCGCCTGGCCCTGGACACCGCCCAAAGGCTGGTGAATCATGACCTGCGAGTGCGGCAGGGCAAAGCGCTTGCCCTTGGCACCGGCCGTCAGGAGGACCGAAGCCATGCTGGCTGCGGAGCCTACGCAAATCGTCGAAACGTCGGGTTTGATGTACTGCATTGTATCATAGATAGCCATGCCGGCAGTGACGACACCGCCAGGGCTGTTGATGTATAAGTGGATATCCTTGTCAGGATTTTCTGCTTCCAGGAAAAGGAGCTGGGCGATGATGCTGTTGGCAACATTGTCGTCGATTGGGCCGCCGAGGAAGACGATGCGGTCTTTCAAGAGACGGGAATAGATATCATAGCTCCGTTCCCCCTGCGCCGTCTGTTCGACGACGATAGGTACATACATATTTTTCAAAACTAACACCTCCGGATAACGCGTTTCCGGGATTAGTCTTCAGCCTTTTTGTCTTCTTCAGCCTTCGCTTCGTCTTTCTTTTCTTCGTTCGGGTCAACGGCATTCTTGAGGATGAAGCTTGCTGCTTTTTTACGGCCGACAGACTGTACGAGCATGGGAACGCGGTGTTCTTTCAAAATAATCTTGTAGACTTCTTTCGGGTCTGCGCCGAAGTTCTGGGCCATCGTGATGATTTCAGCCTGGAGGTCGATGTCTTTGACTTCGATGTTTTCAGCTTTGGCGATGGCTTCGAGGACGAGGTCCATCTTTACATTTTCTTTTGCAGGTTCTGCATAGTGTTCTTTGAGTTTGTCCATGTCCTGGTTCATGTACTTGAGGTAATCGTCCAGGGTCATGCGCTGTGTTTCCAGTTTCATGGAAAGTTCTTCGATCATCTGGTCGATTTTGTCGTCGATCATGACCTGCGGAATGTCGACTTCCGCATTGTTGACAGCGGTCTTCAGGACTTCAGAGTTGAACTTTTCGAGAGCCTGGAAGGAAGCTTTCGATTCAAGGCGTTTGCGGATATCGGCTTTGAGATCGTCGACGCTGTCGAATTTACCGGCTTCTTTTGCGAATTCGTCATCGATAGCCGGGAGTTCGCTGCGTTTTACGTCGTTGACTTTAACGGCGAAGACAGCTTCTTTGCCAGCCAGGGATTTTTCAAAGTAATCTTCCGGGAAAGTAACTTTGACGTCTTTTTCGTCGCCTGCTTTGCAGCCGATGAGCTGATCTTCAAAGCCCGGGATGAAGCTGCCGGAGCCAATCTGGAGCGGATAGGACTTGCCTTCGCCGCCTTCGAAAGCTTCGCCGTCGACAGTGCCTTTGAAGTCGATGACTGCAAAGTCGTCTTTTGCGATTTCCGTGCCTTCCGGAGCAACGACGAGCTTGGCGTGCTGTTTCTGGAGGTTGCCGAGTTCTTTGGAAACGTCTTCATCTGTAACATTTACTTTATCTTTGGCAACGGTAATGCCTTTGTATTCGCCGAGTTTGACTTCCGGTTTTTTCGTAATCGTCGCTTCAAAAACGACATCTTTGCCTTTTTCGTCGGTAATGACGTTCAATTCCGGTTCTGTGACAGGAACGATGCCTTCCTGATCGAGGGCGTCGCTGTAGGCTTTATTGGCAATAGCTTCAAAAACTTCCTGTTTGACAGCATCTTTGCCCAAGAAGCTTTCCAGTACCATGCGCGGTGCTTTACCTTTGCGGAAGCCCGGGATATTTACACGGCTTGCCAAGTTCTTGCAAGCGGCTGCAGCCTGTTTGGAAGCGTCTTTGGCAGGCACTTCGATGTGCAGGGTTACTTTGTGCTGGTCTACTTCATTCACTGTTACGTTCATTCTAAGTATGTCCTCCTTATGGGCTGGTAAAGCCCTGAATATCTCTAAAATACCATATTACGCTCTACATCATACCACAACTTTACTTTTTTTACAATATGAGAAAAGGGGCTATCGCTCGTCGGCAGGTGCCAATCTGCGGTATCCCCTTCTTCTGTCAGTTTGATGTTTGATGTTTGATGTTTGAAGCAGTTGGGATAAATTTTTAACCATCCCGCATCAAACATTCTACTTCAAACTTCAAACTCTGTGCTAAAAACAAATAAGGCTGATGGATTAAAACGATTGCAGCAAATTACCGCAGTTCGCAGCCGAATTTTTCTTTCAGGTCTTTGACGATGGCGTCAACCGGGGCCTGGATGTCGGCGTCGGTCAGGGTCCCTTCTTCCGAGCGGAAGACGAGGGAGTAAGCCAGGCTCTTGTAGCCGCGCGGCACCTGTTTGCCCGTGTACATGTCGAAGAGATGGACGGCTTCCAGGTTGTCGCCGCCGTCTTCTTTGATGACCTTGACGATATCGCCGTTCGCCGTTGCCAGCGGTGCCAGGAAGGCCAGGTCGCGGCTCGAAGCCGGGAACTTGGCGACTTTATGGTAATCCGGCAGGAGATTGACCAGGGGCAGGATGGCGTCCATGTGCATTTCAAAGACATAGACCGGGCCGGCGACGTCGTAGTTGTCGACAGCTTTCGGATGGAGTTCGCCGAAGTCTGCCAGGACGTTGCCGTCTTTGACGAAGCGGGCCGCTTTGCCCGGATGGAGCGGTGCGAAATCGGAGACTTCCAGGTCGGCCTGGATGCCGAGACCTGTGAGGACGGCTTCGACGAGGCCCTTGACGTCGTAGAAGTCGTAATTTTCGGCTTTCGACGGCCATTCAGCGGCTGTGCGCTGACCGTAGAGGAGACCGGAAACGCAGAACTTCTGGTCCGGCAGTTCTGTAATGGGCAGTGCCTTGGGGATATAGACCGGCGCGATTTCGTAGATGCCCACAGACGGATTCTTGACGGCCTGGTTGCGGACGAGGACATCCATCAGGGACGGGATAAGGGTCGTGCGCATGAGCGGGAAGTCTTCCGTAATCGGGTTGAGGATCGGTACGGCTTTGTAGACCGGGTCCCCTTCTTTGAAGAGGAGCTTCTTCAGCTGATCCGGATGCATGAAGCTGAAGGTGACCGTTTCGTTGAGGCCGCTGCTGCTGAGGATGCGGGATACTTTTTCCATGACATCATAGGCAAGGCCCGTTTCCCCTACGGAAATATCCGACCAGGGGCGGGTGGAAGGAATATTTTCATAACCGTAAATACGCGCTACTTCTTCAGCGATATCCGGCATTTCCGTGCAGTCGCCGCGATAACTCGGAACTTTTGCCGTGATTTTCTGACCGTCGCGGCTCAGTTCGAACTGCAGCGTTTCCAGGATGTGGAGCATCTGGTCTTCGGCAATGTCCGTACCGAGGAATTTATTGATCTGGTCGGCTGTGAAAGAAATATACGTCGTCTGCTGCGGTTTCGGGTAGACGTCGACCACGCCTTGGGCGACGTCGCAGGCTCCCATTTCCTGGAGGAGCTGGGCGCAGCGGTTGATGGAATTAATGCAGCTGTCTGCATCGAGGCCGCGTTCGAAACGGCCCGACGCTTCCGAACGGAGGCCGAGCATGCGGCCTGTATGGCGGATATTGGAGCCCTTGAAAGAAGCGCATTCGAGGATGACGCTTGTCGTCTGATCCGTGACTTCCGAATCCATGCCGCCCATGATGCCGGCGATGCAGCAGGCTTTTTCTTCGTCGGCGATGACCAGCATATTGTCCGTCAGCTTGCGGTCCACATCGTCGAGGGTCTTCATGGCTTCGTCAGCCTTAGCACGGCGGGCGATGAGGTGATGACCGGCAACTTTGTCGTAGTCATAAGCATGGAGAGGAATGCCCAGTTCAATCATCGTGTAGTTCGTGGCATCGACGACGTTGTTGATCGGGCGGACGCCGGATTTGCGCAGGCGCTGCTGCATCCAAAGCGGCGATTTGCCGATCTTGACGTTGAGGAGAAGGCGTGCCGTATAACGGCTGCACAATTCATCATCATCGATGGAGACTTTGACTTTGCCGTCGATGGAGGTATCGCATTCTTTGACGCTGATTTCCGGATAGCGTGCGGTTTTGCCGCTGAGGACAGCGAATTCGCGGGACAGGCCGACCATGGAGAAGCAGTCGGCACGGTTGGCCGTCAGTTCATATTCATAGACGACGTCGCGGACCTGGAGATAGTCGGCGGCATCGACGCCGAGAGGCGTATCCGGCGGCAGGATCCAGATGCCTTCTCGTTCTTCCGGCAAAAGGAGGCTGTCATCGAAGCCGAATTCGTGAGCCGAGCAGAACATGCCGTTGGAAAGGACGCCGCGCAGCTTCGAGCGCTTGATTTTGACGCCGCCCGGCAGATGCGCGCCGTGGACAGCGACGGGAACGACCTGGCCGACGCGGACGTTGGTCGCTGCCGTGACGATCTGCAGCTCTTCGTCCCCCATGTCGACCTGGCAGACGACGAGCTTGTCTGCGTCGGGATGTTTATCGATTTTGAGGATTTTCCCGGTCTTTACTTTTTTGACTTCCGTCCCCCAGTGTTCGACCTGTTCGACAGGGATACCGGCGATGGTCAGTTTATCAGCGAATGCCTGCAGGTCCTGGTTCATGTCGATATCGACATAGTCCTGCATCCATGTTAAAGAACTTTTCATGATCTATCTACCTCCGAAATTAGAACTGGTTCAAGAACCGCATATCGTTTTCATAGAACAGGCGCAGGTCATCGACGCCGTATTTCAGCATAGCAATGCGTTCGACGCCCATGCCAAAGGCAAAAGCATTGACCTTTTCAGGGTCATAGCCATTGAGGCGCAGTTCTTCCCAATTCGTTACGCCGCAGCCGAGGATTTCCAGCCAACCCGTGTGCGAGCAGACGCGGCAGCCCTTGCCGCCGCACATGACGCAGGAAATATCGACTTCTGCGCTCGGTTCCGTAAAGGGGAAGTAGCTGGCACGGAAGCGGACTTTCGTCTGTGCGCCGAACATGTCATGCAGGAAGTCTTCCAGGATTCCTTTCAAATCGGAAAAGCGGATGTCCTTGTCGACGACCATGCCTTCCATCTGATGGAAGACCGGCGAATGGGTGGCGTCGTAGTCGCAGCGGTATACTTTGCCCGGCGCGATGATCTTGAAGGGTTCGTTCGGTTTATGCGCCTGCAGGGTCCGCGCTTCCATGCCGGACGTATGGGTACGCAGGAGAATATCATCCGTGACGTACATGGAATCCTGCATATCCCGGGCCGGATGGTCATCGGGCAGATTCAGGCATTTAAAGTTGTAGTAGTCCGATTCAATATCCGGACCAGTAACGAGAGAAAAGCCCATGCGCAGGAACGATTCTTCCATTTCCCGAAGCGTCTGATGCAGGATATGTTCATGCCCCATGACGGGTTTGCGGCCCGGCAGGGTGATGTCGATTTTTTCCGATTCGATCTTGGCAGCCAGTTCTTTTTCCTTGACTTCTTCCATCTTCGCTTTCAGCTGTTCTTCGATGGCATTGCGGGCTGTATTGACCAACTGGCCGATTTTCGGCCGTTCTTCCTTGGAAAAGTTCTTCATTTCCTTCATAATCGCTGTCAGTTCCCCTTTTTTACCCAGGAACTGGACGCGGATATCCTGTACGTCCTGAAGATGTTCGCTCTTGGCGAGCTGTTCATTGACGGCCGCTTTAATGGCCTCGATCTTGTCACTGATCATGTTTTCTTCCTCCTAATGGCAAGTACATAAAAAATAGACTTCCGCCCCCTAAGGGGCGAAAGTCTGATTCGCGGTACCACCCTACTTGATTCTCGATTGTCCTGTAACGGGAACACCCGTCCTGCCTACTCCGTTCAACAGGAGGCTCTAAAGTGAACGCACGGGACAGCCGCTGCCGGGCTCTCAATCCATGACCCGGATTTCCTGTAAACGTCATCACGTCCTGTACTCTCTTTATCATTGCCATAATATTTTGTGTAATCTATTGTATCAGTAAAGTGTCTTATTGGCAATAACCAAACGCTGAATTTGGTTCGTGCCTTCGTAAATCTGCATGATTTTCGCGTCGCGCATGTATTTTTCGACGGGATATTCCTTGATATAGCCGTAGCCGCCCATGACCTGGACTGCATCTGTCGTGACCTGCATGGCGACGTCGGAAGCATTGCATTTGGCAATAGCAGCTTCGCGGCTGAAGTCCATGCCCTGGTCTTTCATCCAGCAGGCACGGTGGACGAGGAGGCGGGCACCTTCGACTTTCATGGCCATATCGGCGATCATGGCCTGGACCATTTCAAAGGAAGCGATGGGCTTGCCGAACTGGACGCGGACCTTGGCATAGTCACAGCAGGCCTGGAAAGCCGCTTCAGCGATGCCGACAGAAACGGCGCCGACGAAGGGACGGGCTGCATCGAGGGTATCCATGGCGATGCGGAAGCCGCGGCCTTCACGGCCGAGACGGTTTTCGACAGGGACGAAGCAGTCCTGGAAGATGAGTTCCGTCGTGTTCGAAGCGCGGATACCCATTTTGTTTTCTGCTTTGCCGACCGTGAAGCCCGGCGTGCCCTTGCGGACGATGAAAGCCGTCAAGCCGCGGATGCCGCCGGTCTTGCGGGTATTGGCAAAGACGACGAAGACTTCGGCCAGGGCACCGTTGGTGATGAAGCATTTCGTACCGTTGAGGATATAGCCCTTGCCGTCTTCCGTCTTCACAGCACGCGTCGAAACGGAACCGGCATCCGAGCCCGTACCCGGTTCGGTGAGGGCGAAAGCAGCGAGATTGTCGTCATTGATGATGTCGAAATAGCGTTTCTTCTGATCATCGTTGCCGGCAATGATGACCGGATACGAAGCGAGCGCATTGGCAGCGACCGTCGTAGCGACGCCGGCACAGCCTTTGCCCAGTTCTTCATAGATTGCGGCAATGGTAATGGCATCGAGGCCGGCACCGCCGAATTCTTCCGGAATAGCGACGCCTAAGAGCCCCTGGGCAGCTAATTTTTCGAGGAGACCTTCGTGAAGTTTCCCTGTTTCGTCCATTTCAGAAGCATAAGGGACGATTTCTTTCTGCACCAAGTCGCGGACAACTTTGATGATCTCTTTCTGTTCGTCGTTATAAGCAAAATCCATCTTCTACTAACCAACCTTCCCTGTAATTCGTGAATATCATATCAATCGATTTTCTTCAAAATATAAAAAGACGACCGCCCTTTCACGATAATCCTGCCGGCCGCATCATAGCATTCGCAGCCGACGACGAGCGTCTTCCGGCCGTAATGGATGACCTGACCGATGCCCGTGATGTGTTCGCCGCTCTTGACGCTGCGGATGTAATTCATGTTGATTTCCAGCGTCGTGATCTGCAGGCCCAGGGTACGGCAGGCCATGCCCATGAGGGTGTCGCAGAACGCTGCCAGGACGCCGCCTGAAGCGATGCCGCGGTAGTTGCAGGCATGCCGGCTGATATCGAAGCCCACGCGGACCCGTCCGTAATCGAGGTCTTCCGGAGTGCAGGGCATGCTCTTGAAGTACGGTGTCTGATCATAGACTTTTTTCAACTCGCAGCGCAGCCGTTCCTTAATATCCGGATCTGTCCGCTTCGTCTGTTCAGTCATCAGCATGACCTCCTTCAGCCGTTTCATAAGGACCGGTCACAAAGAATGTCCCCTTGCCGTGGGCTAAGTAGCGGTCCTGGTTATCGTAAAAATCACAAAGGGCTACCATTGTCGTGCGGCCGTTGTGGATGACCTTCGCTTCCGCCCTGATGAGGGTATTGGCAAAGGCCGGGCGCAGGTAATTCATGGCCAGGTCCAGGGTCAGGACAGCCTTGCCGCAGACAGCGCAGGCCGCTTCCATGGCCGAGTCAGCCAGTGAATAGAGGACGCCGCCGTACATGGTACCGTTCGGGTTGTCCCATTTCGAACCTTTATTTTCAAAGGTGAGGATCGTACTCTCTGTTTCAGCCTTTTCCACATGGAAATCCATGAACAAGTCAAATGGATTTTTATGGATTTCTTCTTCCCATTGTTTATTATCCATCGATAACTCCACTCCTTGGCCAATAACATAAATACCCTTACATTTTACTATACGAACAATCATCCGTCAAACAATTTCGTGGTTCGTTTGCCGTTCGTCGTTCATCGAAGATGGCTAAAAAAATTGAACCCCCACGACAAACGATATGCAAAAAGGGCTGCCGCATGAAGGCCGAAACCTCCATAGGACAACCCTTTATCCGACATGCCTGACCTGGTCTTTACCCCCACACTCGCCTGCCGGGACGTTCGCTCATAGACATCTGTCCCCCACTACTAGCCCTCTCGCGCTTTTTGCGCGGCAGGTCTTACTTCTAGGCCGCACTATGATCAGCACCGCTTTGGGTGCCTTACGTGGATCGCTTGGTCTGCGACTGACATCGACTTTCAACCACAGCACATGTCATTGGTACATTATACGGGACGAGCCCGCACGTTGTCAATATTAGAACTTATAGCCCATACCGACCTGCCAGCCTTTGACGTCGTCATCGTAATTGTCGACATCGACGCTGCTGCTGCGGTACTTGATGTGGGCGTCCCAGTTCGGCGTGATGTCGTAGCCGACGCCGACTTCGTAGGTGTTGACGTCATCACCGACACCTACGGAAGCAAAGCCCAGCCAGCGGTCCGCCAGGGGGATCTGACCCTTGAGACCGACCTGGTAGCCGTAAGATTTCGTCGTGTTGTACGTTTCCGTCTTGACGTAGGATCCGCCGGCATAGGCCGAAAGATACGGCGTGAAGCGGTAGTTGCCAATGAGATAGTTTTCGTTGATCTTATTGTCGTTGTCGCCTTTGACGTAGTTGTTCACGTACTGGACGTCCCAATGATTGTTGAGGACGTACGTGACGTCGCCGCCGGTCAGACGGCTCTTGGCGCTGCGGCCGCCTTCCTTCTGGTCGAAGCCGTAGTTGGCATTGGCTTTCAGATCGCCCGGCTGGGGATCGCGGAGCGGTGCTGCCAGAGCGGCAGAAGTTACGGCAAAGGCTGCCAGAGTCGCTGCAATGATGAGTTTCTTCATATCTTACACCTCCATAGGACACAGGTTATTTTCTTCCATAATAACGGCTCAGGAGCTCTTCGCCGGCGGCGATGACCTGGCTCATGGGAATAACCGAAATACCTTTATATTTACCTTCGCGGATAATCTTTTTCATGCTCTTGCCCACTTCATAGTGATTCGTCGATTCGAGGACGATAGCCCGGTCCGTATAGGGTCCGTAGAGCTTGGGATTGCTCGGCCCGTACAGGGCCACGAGGGGCACGCCCTGACTGACGGCGACGTGCATAGGGCCGCTGTCATTAGTGATGAAGAGGGCACAGCAGCGAATGGCTGAGGCCAGTTCGCCGATGGTAAATTTCCCCGTCGCAATGATCGGTTTCGATCCCATTTGCGACGTCGCTTCTTTGACCATCCCTTCATCCATAGGACCGCCGAAGAAGACGCACTTGAAGCCGCGGCGGGCGAAATAGTCGGCGACGGCGGCGAAGCGCTTGGCCGGCCAGCGTTTCTGCGGTACGGCACTGCCGATGTTGAAGCCGATCAGGCCGTCGCTGTTGTGGACGCCGTGGGCACGGTAGAAGGCAGCGGCCTTTTCATCCCAGGCCCGGCAGGTAAAGAACTGCAGGCCGTCGCTGCGGTAGTCATCGATGCCCAGCTGGGCCAGGACGTTGATATACATGTCAGCCGCGTGGAGATTGATGCGGTCCAGACGGGTGTAGCGGTCCATCAGGGGCCGTACCAGGAAATGGCTCATGCCGACAAACTGCTTGGCATGGATGACAGCGGCCAAAAAGGACGTACGTTCATTGGGATGCAGGTTGATCAGCAAATCGTAGTGATGCTGATGCAGGCGGCGGCCGATATGCCAGAGCGCGCGGACAGAGTTGTCCTTGCCCTTCTTATCGATTGTGACCAGGTGGTCGATGTTCGGATTGTAGCGGACGACGTCGGCCACTTTCTCATCGACGACGAGAGTGATTTCCGACCCCTGGGCATGACGGCGCAGGACCTGCAGGAACGGCGTGATAAGGATGAGGTCGCCTAAATGCATGAGAAAGGTGACAATTATTTTTTTGTTGCGCAGATTGATCATAGTTTCACCTTCTTGAGAACGTCTTCATAGGTTTGCCACAGTATGTCCGGCGTAATCTGGGCCATGCAGTCCGGATCATCGATGAGCGGCTGCTGAGGCGTCGCCTTCGACGTCGGCGACACAAGCATGTGGATATACGGCGCATGGGCACCGCCGTAAGGGCCGGTCCGCTGGGGACAAGTCGGCCCGAAAAGGGCGATCAGTTCTTTTTTCAGGGCATTGGCGATGTGGAGAGGCCCCGTATCGGCACTGACGTAGACCGCGCTTTCTGCAATGGCCGCCATGAGCTGGCGCAGGTCCGTCTTGCCGGTATAATCGAAGACGCGTCCCGACGCATCGCTGTCTTTCAGGGTTTTCCCCTTCGGTACATCGTCGCTGCTGCCGAGGAGGACGGCGTTCATGCCGGATGCCGTCAGGCGCTGCAGGAAGGCCTGCCAGTGCGCAAGCGGCCATTCCTTGACATCCCAGCGGGCACCGGGCACGATGGCCGCATAAGGGCCTGTCAGGCAGTCCGACGCCAGACGGCGGCGCCAGGCGTCCCGTTCGGCCCGGATATCGGGCAGAGGGAATTCGACGGCGTCGACGCGGCCGCCAAGGACGCGGACCGTATCAAGATAGCGTTCGATGACGTGGTCGTATTTATGCGGCCCTGTCAGGCCTTTGCTGACCAGAAAACTGCCTTCGCGCATCTCCCAGTAGCCGTATTTTTCCTTTGCGCCGCTGAGGAAGGCGACGATGGCACTCTTGGCCAGGCCCTGGAGATCGAAAGAGACATCGAAATCATAGGCATGGAGCGTACGGCGCAGTTCCTTCCAGTACGAAAGGGACTTGAGGCGCTTCTTGTCGATATAGACGACGTCGTCGATATAGGGTTTGCCCGGCAGGACCGGCGCAAACTGCTTGTGGACGGCCCAGACGATGCGGGCGTCAGGACAGTTCTGCCGCAGGGCGTAGAGCGTCGGCAGGGCGTGCAGGACATCGCCGAGAGAGCTCATCTTGATGACCAGTATATTTTTATATGCTTTCACGGCCCTTCCTTTCTGCGACAATGGCCCGGACGAAGTCGTCCAGCCTGCCGCCCTTGAACAGATAACCGTCGATGCCGGCCCGCTGGCCGCATTCGACATCGCGGGGCATATCGCCGATCATAAAAGAACGGGACAAATCGAGGTCGTAATCCTTCGCGGCCTGGAGGACCATGCCCGGCGCAGGCTTGCGCCAGTCGCTCTTCTTGTCATAGGCCTTGACAGGTGCGCCCTCAAGGTACGGGCAGTAGTAGACAGCCGTAATGACGCCGCCGGCCTTGGCCGCTTCCCGGCACATCCAGCGGTGCAGCGTCCGGACATCGTCTTCCGTGTAATAGCCGCGGGCGACGCCGCTCTGATTGGTGACGACGATGATGGCATAGCCTTCATGCGTCAAATAGGCCAGGGCCTCTTTGGCTCCGTCCATCCATTCGAAATCCTTGATGAAGCCCAGATAGGACTTATCGACGTTGAGGACGCCGTCGCGGTCAAAAAAGACGGCTTTCCTCATTCGTAATACCCATCGCTCTTTTCCAGGATGCTGCAGTATTCCTTGACAGCTTCCGGCAGGAGCGTAAAGCCGCGGTCATAGCCGGCCTGCATCAATTTCGTCGTATCCGCCTGGGTATAGCTCTGATATTTGCCCTTGAGGATTTCCGGGAAAGGCACGTATTCGATATGGCCTTTGCCGCAGTAGTCGATGATGCCCTGGACAAATTCATTGAACGTATGGCCGATGCCCGTGCCGCAGTTGTAGATACCCGAAAGGTCCGGATGTTCCCAAAAATAGAAAATGACGTTGACTACATCGTTGACGTAAATGAAGTCGCGGATCTGTTCGCCGTTGCCGTAGCCCGCCGTCCCTTCGAAAAGGGTGATTTTGCCGGTCTTCTGCAGTTCATGGTATTTCTGGAAAATCAGCGAGGCCATGCGGTCCTTATGGTTTTCCTGGGGACCGAAGACGTTAAAATAGCGGAAGCCGACGATCTGGCTCTTGGCCAGGGGCATGACGCGGCGCACGAAGCGGTCGAACTGGAGCTTGGAATAGGCATAGGGATTGAGGGCCTGTTCACACGACGGGTCTTCGCGGAAGCCGTTCTTGCCACTGCCGTAGGTCGAAGCCGACGAGGCATAAAGGAACGGGATTTTGCGCTGCATGCAGTAGCGCAGGAGGTTCTTACTGCCTTCGTAATTGTTCTTCATCATGTAGCGGCCGTCGTAATTCATCGTGTCCGAGCAGGCCCCTTCATGGAAGACGACGTCGATGTAGCCGCAGTCGAAGGTATCATCGGCCATCTGTTCATCGAAGTCGGCATAGTCCATATAGTCAAAAAAATCGAGGCCCTGGAGATTGCGGCACTTGCGGCCGTCTGTCAGGTCGTCGACGATGAGGATATCGTTGATGCCCCGGTTGTTCAATTGTCTTACAATGTTGCTGCCGATAAAACCGGCACCGCCTGTTACAATTTTCATAGTTTCCCCTTCTTTACTAAATCTGCTATTTTCTGGATCAGGCCCGTCGTCGAATACCCTTCTTCAAAGGAAATGATTTCTACACGCTTGACCGATTCCCGGCCAATGACTTCATCGGCTTTGTAATCGCCGCCTTTGACCAGGATATCCGGACGCAGGACCTGTAAGAGTTCTTTCGGCGTATCTTCATCGAAAATGACGACTTCATCGACGCAGGCCAGGGCGCTGAGCAGGATAGCCCGGTCTTCCTGATGGACGAGAGGCCGCGTTTCCCCTTTCAGGCGCCGCACAGAGGCATCGGAATTGAGGCCGACGACGAGGTGCTGGCCCAGCATAGCGGCCTGCTGCAGATAGAGGACGTGGCCGCGGTGCAGGATGTCGAAGCAGCCGTTCGTAAAGACGACCGTATCGCCCTTCTTCTGCCATTGGCGGATCTTTTCAGCCGCTTCTTCCCGGCTCAGCGCTTCGTAAGGATGCCAATGGGTCGGCTGCCATTCCTGCCAGAGCTTGAGCAGTTCGTAGCGGTGGATGGGATACGTCCCGACTTTGGTCACGACGATGCCGGCAGCGGCGTTGGCGATCTGCAGGCTCGTACGGATTGACAAGTGGCCGGCAATAGCTGAAAGGAAGGCCGCTGCGACGGTGTCGCCGGCGCCGGAGACGTCGAAGACTTCCCGGGCCGTAGCCGGATTGTTCCAGACTTTGCCGTCTTTGCCGATGACGGTGATGCCCTT
>UMEZ01035240.1_pt1 | contig 17509 bp, 15 predicted proteins | sample 1964841 | NCBI WGS metagenome assembly UMEZ01 (sample SAMEA4836029, study PRJEB28245) | human gut metagenome | biome: gut microbiome; material: fecal sample | place: Denmark | collected 2008 | reverse complement strand
TCACAGCATCCGTGTCTTCCGTCCCGGCGGCCAGATTGATGATCTGCCGGGTCCGCTGGGGAATCCACCGGCCATCTTCATCCTGGGAAGGCCCGGCCCCTACGGACACGGCACCCCAAGAGGACTGCCAGGCAGGAGAAATGTCCTGCATCTGGCCGTACACCGGATGGTATCCCTGCCAGCCCGCTTCCCGGTCGGCTACGGAACTCATGCCCAGCGCCACGGCTCCCGGGGCAGAAGCGCGGCTCAAGCGACCTATCGCCGTGCCGCCTTCTCCCGTAATCTGGCTGGCAGCCCCTACGGCCGTGCCTTGAAGGACAGCTCCACTGCCATAGCCCAAAGCCGTTGCAAACTTGTCGGTGGCTTTGCTGAAGCCGCCCAGGGCCACGGAAGCCAATCCGGAGGATTCGGAATAAGCCCCTACGGCCGTGGAATGTTTACCAGCCGTTCCGCCTTCATACATGCCATTGGCCATCATGCCGATGCTGGTGCTGATTTCTCCTTTGCTCTTAGCCTGCTGGCCCAGAGCCACGGCTCCCTGAGCAGTGGCTTCAGAATAGCTTCCCACAGCCGTGGTAAACATGCCTCTGGCAAGGGTCTGTTCCCCGATGGCGATGGCATTGGTCCCGTTGGCTTCCCCCTGGGATCCCGTACCAATGGCAATGGAATCCAGTCCGATGGCCCGGGAGCCGCTCCCGATGGCCAGTGCCCGTTCTCCCTCTGCGTAGGCATCATTGCCTTTTGCGAATCTGTCATGATACATGACATAATTCAACAACGCAACTGTCATGACAGATAAAAAGGCAAAAAAAAGACTGCCCCATGATGGGCAGAAGCCTTCATGGGACAGTCCCTTACCGTTAGGGCAGATCCAGGCGATAGAGGTACTGGACGTTCTGCTTACGATTGTAAATGGTGAAATAGACGTGGTTCGTTCCGTCCGTGGTGATGGCATCGGGCGTGTAGACCTGGTCGTCAATCTGATAGGTGATATCTCCGATAGCGGCACCGGTCTTTTTATTGAAAATGCGGAACAGGCCCCGTCCGGTAAACACGACATAGTCCTGAGTCACTACGATAGGTCCGCTGGCGGAAGCTTTCTGCATCCCTTCAGCCAGGCCTGTATTTACTTCAAAGGAACGCAGTTCCTTGCCATCCGGGTCAAAAGCATAAACCGGTTTCGTCCATCCCGTGCCATTGTTCGAACCATTACGGGCCGTCCACTGCATATAGAAGCCGTCTGTATCAGCTGCAATCAGCTTGGGAGCGACTTCGTCTTTAGCAGCCTTGCGCTGGTCCATATAACCAAAGGTAGCCAGCAGCAGTTTGGGATTCGAAAAGCCGTCTTTCGTGAGCGTGCCCCGCGTGATGCCGGCCGTCGCACTGGCCCCTTCGCGATCGAAATAGACCGCATCACTGCCGTAGACAGCCTGGAGGGAATGTTCCCGGTTGCTGCTCAAGGCCGCCTGGTGGACAGCCGAACCGTCATAGATGCCCTGGACATGATTGCCCTGGCAAAAATAGACGTTCTGGCCGTTCGTCGTCAGCCAGGACCGTTTCATCAGACCGATTTCCTGTCCGGCCGAGAGCTTGTCGCCTTTCATCGGGAATTTCCAGAGATGAGCATCGTCTTCCCCTTTCTCCTGAGTCGGAGCATAGACCGCATCGGCTGTTACGGCCAGGAGAGAATTGACGAAGTGAGGCAGCTCAGTGCCCGTCAATTCATAGAGCGGTACGTCTTTGCCAGCCAGTTTAAGTGTCTGGATGGCTTCCATCTTAGGCGGCGCTTCTCCGCCCGTTTTACCCGGCTCCGTACTGCCGCAGCCGCTCAGGAAGGCCGTGCAGATAAGGCCTATTGCGGCCAGGGAAAAGAGCCGTTTCGTCATGATTTTCTTCATAGGACACCTCCTCTTAACCAAAGGCCTCTTTGCGGCCTGCGTAGATGTCATAACTGTCCTGGAGCATCATCTCGACGGTGTCCGTACGGCCAAGCCAGGGAGCTGCGGCCGTTTCAGGATGCATCGTGAACCAGGCGATGTGCTGCCGCAAGGCATGGCGATAATACCACTGCTTACTTTTTGGCTGCAGCCCATCGCGCGCCGGCGTGACCTCGTAGACGAGCGGTGCTCCCTTGTCCGCGGGCGTCCGCGACAGGATTTCCAGTAAGCCGTTGCCGTCGAGGTCCGTCACGGCAAATTCCTGCAGCGGCGCCCCATCCAGGGGATGAATGATCTGCCAATGCTTTGTAAAGACGTGGATCTGCTGGGCTTCATCAGAAAGAAGGCGCACGGCCTGGGGACGGCCTTCTTCACAGGCAAAGCCGCTGCTGCTGAGCAGGCAGGCTGCGATTAGGAGTAACAACTGTTTTTTCATAGAAAGTCCTCCTCGTATCATTGTTGGGAGGGGCGCTTTTTTACGGGCCGATGGCAATCCGTCCTTGTCCAGTGGGATTGCCATAGTCCGCAGCCAGCGTGTCCCCTTGATGGCGGAGATAGTCTGCCAGGGCGTCGACGTCGGACAGGCCCGTATCTTCCAGCAGGAGGCCGCCTTGCAGGCTGGTCTGGCCGTCGCCGCCGTTTTGCAGGACGTAGGCCGTACCGCCGACGCGGTAGTCTTCATCGGCCTCGATGGCCTTGCCGTTGACCTGGACGTCTTTGACCCGCCGCGGGCCGGCCACTTTGACGAAACGGCCCTTATCGTCGAGGACGACGGAACTGGGAATCGCCGGATCGATGCGGTACGTCAGGCCCGAGACCTGCAGGAAGCCGCCGTATTCCTGAGGATACCGCGAAGCCCCCATTTCCAGGGCATCGAGGAGCTGCTGGCCCGTTACGCTGCAGACGACGAGCTGATTGGAAAAGGGAAAGACCCGGTATAACGATTCATAGGTCACAATGCCGGCTGATAGCGGGGCCCGGAAGGAACCGCCGTTCAGGAGCGCCACATCCGTATGCAGCCGGTACCGGATGGCATCGACTGCTAAATCGGCCAAGTTCGTTTCCCCGTTCCGGATGCGCCGCTGACCCTCGATATCGGTCACGAAATCCACAGGCAGCGTGGCAACCGGCTGCTGGAGTTGTTCCCGGACGACAGCCATTTCGCGCTGTACGACGGCTTCGGTCGCCGCATCGGCCCCGTCCAGCTGGGTCACTAATTCGCCCCGCACGTGGCCGTAGTCATCGATGACCAATTTGCCGACAGACTGGAACTTCGTCCCCGTCTGTGCGATGAGGACGGGCTGACCTTGGCGATTCCTGACCAGGCGTTCGTACTTTTCATGGGAATGACCGTCGATGATGGCTGCCACTTTCTGTGTATGCGCCGCCAAGGCCTCACTGGTCCAGACGGGAAGGGACCCATTCTGGCCCAGGTGAGCGACCAGGATAATGGTCCTGGCCCCTTCGTCCCAAGCCTGGTCGATGGCCTTTTGGACTTGTTCATAGAGTTTCTGTCCTGTCGCATCTTCTGAAAATCCGTAGATGAACTGTCCCTTATCGTCCTGGAAGTAACGGGGCGTCGAAGAAATCAGGGTCTGCGGCGTCGTCACGCCGATGAAGGCCGCCTTTTTCCCGCCGTCATAGGCCACCATCTTATAGGGCGGAAAAACGGTCTTCCCCGTCCGCAGATCTACCAGGTTACAGCTGTAATAGCCGCCAGCAAGCTGCGGTGCCAGTTCCAGCAGGCGTGCTACGCCATAGTCGAATTCATGATTGCCAGGAATGGCGAAATCATAGCCGGCGACATTCATGATGTCGATGACGGCCTGCCCCCGAGTCAGACTTCCCAGGGGTTCGCCCTGGATGGCATCGCCTGCATCGACGAGCTGCACCGTATCGTCAGGATTCTTCATCAGGTCCTTTTTATACTGGGCTAGCTGGGCATAGCCCAGCTGATTCTCCACGCCACAGTGGACATCGTTGGTGTGTAAGACGACGAGATCGGCGCTGACTTGGCCCGCCCCCTGCAGAGCCAGGCAAAGGGCCAGGCCCAGCCAGTATTTTCTGCCAAAAATCATCGGATTTCCTCCTTCGTATTTTGCTTAAAACTTCCCGCCGCCACCGCCGTGATTCTCGTCGGTACTGTCGTTGCGGCCCGATTTTTTCGCTTTGGCTACGCGGGATACATTCATGAACAGGAACGTATCTTCCTTTTCCGTGAGGTCGAAGCTGTCCTCATCGAGGTAGGCCGACGCCGCCAGGGCCGGTGCGACATTGCTCATGGTGCTGATGAGATAGCGCCGGATGAGGAAGCCGCCGCCGATACCGAGAACCAGGGCGATGAGAAGCGCCGTCCAACTGAAAGCGTCATGCGGATCATAGGCCTTGCCATTGGCTTCATAATAGGCCAGCAGTTCACCGGACTCCAAGGCATAGGCTTTGAAAGCCTCGGCATATTTCTTTTCTTTCAGCAAGGGCAGGAATTTTCCTTCCAAGACGGGAAGGCTGCCTTTATCGCTGATACGCTGGCGCATGGCCTTATCGGTGGCTACGTAATAGTCCCGCGTATCCATCGCCAGGACCAGGACCATATTGCCGTTCTTCCCGTCTATATAAGTGCTGTCCAGGAGCTGATTGGCATAGTCGCCGATTTTTACTTTATTCGTCGTCTTGACGGTGACGACGGCCAGGCGCACGCCGTATTTCTTTTCGATGTTGCCGAGTTCATTCAGCACGGCAATGCGTTCACTGCCCTTCAGGAGCTGGGCCCCGTCAGCCAGGCTGGACGGATTGGCGGCCAAGACATTCATCGCCAGGAAGAACAGACAGGCCAGGAACAGCAGACTCTTGGTTACATATCCTTTCATGGCTATCCCTCCTTACACGAACCACTTGGTAATGAAGTAGAAAATCGTCGTCAAGATTAAGGCACTGCCGGCCCAGTACAGGTTGGCCCTGGCCTTGTCATAAGGCAGGCTGCCGACCATCTTGCCGGTCTGGCCGTTCATCATGAACGTATACGGCTGGTCCTGGTAACGCGTCGTCAGGATCCACACGGGCGCCATGGCATAGGACACAGCCCCTTCCTCTTTGTGGATGGCATCTTCTTTGAGTTCTACCCGGTCATAGCCTTCGACGGTATCTTCGAGGACGCCGAGGGCGCTCTGGCGGACCCGTTCGTCCGCCCGGGGCACGGCGGCTTCGGCATCGACGTCGTATTTATCGGCCAGATAACCCGTCAGATAGGCGCTGCTGAAGGGAACCAGGTCGTGATAATCGTAAGGCTCGATGCTTTCCATATAGGTATCGTCCATCTTCTGGCTGCCGTCGACGGGAATACGCTGGAAGCGCATGGTCCCCTGGCGGTCGCAGCGGTATACGCTGGTCTCGGTCACGGTTTCATCATTCGTTTCATAGACCGTATCGGTCTCAGCCCGGAATTCGGCCGACGCTGTCACATCAGAATCGAAGAGCCAGAAAGGCACGTACATGGCCTGGATGGCTTCGACGCGGTTATGGGCCGTGAAGGCCTTGGGCAGAAGCCGTTTGCCCTTATAAAATTCTTTCAAAGCGGCTACGGCCTCGTCTTTCGTCTTTTTAAAAGGAATGACGAAATCGGGCTTGAGCATCCCCGAAAAACGGCTGGGGATCATGGTCGGGTTGCCGCAGTAGCAACATTCCGTGGCCATCGTATTGCCATCGCTGACCAGCTCAGCACCACAGGAGGAACAAGTGAAGGTCTGCATCTGGGCTGCTTCGTCTTCGCCCCATTCACTGCCGGCATCGGCCGTATCCCACTTGGCTTCTTTCGCCGCCTGGGCTTCGGCAGCCAGTTTTTCCTGTTTGGCAAAGAGTTCTTCGATCTTGGCAACTTCAAATTCCGTATCGCAGTACGGACAGGTCACTTTTTCCGACCCCGGCGCAAAGGCCAGGGGGCCGCCACAGTTCGGGCATTTATAGCCTACGGAAGTATTGGCCATAAGCTCACCTCATTTCTTACGCTATTGTTGGTCGTGCTCGTCGAAAGGATCGCCGCAGTTCGGGCAGAATTTCGGCGGATGATGCGGATCCGGCGGCTGCCAGCCGCACTTGTCGCACTTGAAGAGCGGTGCGCCGGCCGGTTTCTTCGTTCCACATTCCATACAGAACTTGCCCTGATTGACAGCGCCGCACTTGGGACAGGTCCAACCCGCTTCCGGCGCTTTCCCTTCGGGCTTGGCCTTACCGCAGTTCATACAGAATTTCCCCGTATTGCCCGTCTGGCCGCAGTCGCAGTCCCACGTATCGGCCGGCTTGGGTTCCGGTTTCTTCGTGCCGCAGTTCAGGCAGAATTTGCCCAAATTTTCTGTGCCGCATTGCGGGCAGGTCCAGCTGCCTGCCTGCGCAGCTACGCCCCGTTCTGCTTCGGCCTTCACTCGGGCCATTTCAGCTTCTAACTGCTGATGGTCCATCAGTCGTTGCCGCCGTTCCATCAGCTCCTGCTGCTGAGCCATCTGCTGATACATGCCAGCACCGGCATTGCCGGCCATATTCATATTCATGAAGCCGAAAGCCGCGCCGCCACCGCCTTCATTCTGGGCCGCCATGCGCATAGAATCACTGGTGGCATCGGCCATGGCACCCATGGCCAGCGACGGATCCGACAGGGTCTTTCCCATCTGTACTTTCTGGATCTTCGCTTCATCTTCTTCATTGGCCTTGATGCTGTTGATGCCGAAGGATACGATTTCCAGGCCGCGCAGTTCCCGCCAGCGCTTGGACAGGACTTCATTCAAGGCGTCGGCGATTTCAAAGGTCCGCCCCGGCAGTTCGACGTAGTCGATGCGCTGAGCACTGAGCTTGGCAAAGGCCGGCTGCAGGGCGTTGAGCAGTTCCGATTTCAGCTGGCTGTCAATCTGGCTGCGTTCATACCGGTCGGCGACGTTGCTCGCTACGTTGGTATAGAACAGGACCGGGTCGACGATACGATAACTGTATTCGCCGAAACAGCGCAGGCGGATCAAGAGAATCTGACCCGTATCGGGGTCTTTCATCTTGAACGGGACTTCCTGCGGCGTGCCGTACTTATTGCCGATGAGCTCTTTCATGTTGAAGTAGTAGACCCGCTGGTCCTTGCCTGTATCGCCGCCAAAGGTGAAGCGTTCCTTCATCTGGCCCCACATATCCCGGAGCCCCTGTTCGAGGCCTCCCGTAAAGATGGACGGTTCTGTCGACATATCATAGATATATTCGCCCGGTTCGTTGCAGACGTCGACGACCTTGCCCGATTCGACGATCATCATGCACTGGCCGTTGTTGACGGCAATCTTCGAGCCGTTGGAAATGATATTGTCTTCGCCGCTCGTATTGGAACTGCGGCCGCGCGAACTCGTCTGCTTCTGCCCTTTCATCATGAGGATGTCAGGGGGCATACTGTCACAATAGAAAAATTCCTTCCACTGGTCGGCCAGGACACCGCCGGCCGCACCCATTGCCGCTTTGATCAAACCCATAAGACTACCTCCTTTTCGTAACGATTCTTGTAAAATTCTTTTCTTGCTTATAGGATAGCTTATTTCAAAAAAAAATCACCTGTATTTTACTACAGGTGATAGATATAAAATATACATAGCACACGGCCATTTTGCCTTTAGTTATGCTGTTCAATCATTATTTGATTTTATTGAGCTGCGCTGCCAGTTCTTCTGCCGACGGGTCGCCGTTGACCGGCGTCATGATGTTCTGCGGCCCTAAGTAGAGCGTACCGCCGGAAGCCGTAGCCGGCTGCTTGCTGTGGCCGTTCTGATACGCGGCAGCCAGGTTGCCCAGGACGAAATAGGACCGTTCGGCACTGCTCATGCTGTACGTGGCGGCAGGCTTGATGAATTTCTTGCCATTGACGTAGACTGTACCGTCTTTGACGCTGGCATGTTTGCCGCTCATTTCATAGAGCTTCTTGGCGTAGTTGTCGCGCCGTTCCACGTTGGACGGGTGGTCCGACGGAGAGAAGATTTCACCGACGAAGTTGCTCGAATTGTCGCCCTGCTTTTCGATGACCCGCTGCCAGACAGCGGCCGTCGCGCCCGGGTTGTAGCCGGCATTGGTCACGTAGTCGAAGGAGAGGTTGTCCGCCGCCCATTCGTCGGCCCTGTCGATATGGACCGTTTCGATCTGGTTGCTGACCGTGTCGAGGATCAGGCTGCTCAGGCCCGAAGCACCGACGCTGTCGGCCAGGACCTGCTTGCCGATTTCCACGTTGAGCTTCTTCATCGTCGCGTTGGCCACATGGTGCTTCTGGCCGTGGCCCATTTCGTGGCCGAGGACGACGGCGATTTCGTCATCGTTGTTGAGGAGGTCGAACATGCCCTTATTGACGACCATGACGTGACCCATCGTGCAGGCAGCGTTGAAGGTCGTGTCCGGGCTAACATACCAGCGGTACGGCAGGGTCGTGATACTCGAGTCCGTCTTGGCAATGCTCGCGCTGAGGCGGTTCATGATGCTTGCAAGGCGGTTGTCATAATAAGAATTATTGAGGACGCCCGTCTGCTTCGTCACTTGCTGATAAATGGCGGCTTGCCCTTCCTTGGTCGTGTCGTAGGCTTTGAGCTGCTTGCTCATGGCCGATTTGAGCTGGAAGCCGCCGATGACGTCCGTAATGATATTGGCATGCACCGTCTGGACCGGCATGACGCCGATAGGCAGTGCCAGGGAGGTCATCGTCAGGACGCAGGCAGCGGCCAGTTTTTTCTTGAAATCCATAAAAAAATCCCCTTTCCATGTATGATTGCTATCTTCATTATACATAGAAAGAGGATTGTTGCAAGGGTTAAGGCTGTACACAGGATTCGCAGCGGGCCACCGGTGGGTCCATTATCCCTCCTTGTCTCTAAGTCCTTCACAGTTCGTGAATCTGGATTACCTTTCCCTCTGTCATATCCAGGCTGTTGATCTTTCCCAGTACATTCTGGAAGGTGCAGTCGAGTAGTTCCAACCGGGAATGATCCACTTCAAAAAGTGAGAGATTCGTGCTGGTGTCTTTGAAAGTGGTCCGGACGATCTTTAGATTCTGGCACTCTGTGGCACTGACCAGACCATAGGTACAGCCGCGGATTACGCTGTCCCTAAGGAGGATGTTTTTGCATCTCCGGGCTTCGTACCCATAAGTCCCGCAACCGTACAGATCCAAGTGATCCAGACTGGCATCTTTCACCTGTTCCAGATTCAGCACAGCTCCGGTACAGTGGCCTTCTTGCAGGATATGCCCGAACCGGAGATGAGCCAGCCGGATTTGCTGGCAGTTCAGGAATTTAAACACCGAGGAATAGGGGTCCTCCGTGACGATTTCTGCCGTGATGGCCCCGGTATCCTGTCCCCGGATGGTCAAATCCTGGAATCCGGCCAGTTCCAGTTCATGGACCCGGTACAGCCCCGGAGGACTGATGGGATTCCAGGCGAAGTTGTGAATCACCGGGTCCGCAAAGGGTCCCCGCAGCCAAGCAGACAGGTTGTACTGGCCCGGTGCCAGGATGATTTCCGTATGGTCACCAAGAGCCTCCATCATTTCCCTTACATTGTGGACCAGGACAGTTCTCCGGGCCCCCAGCGCCGTTGAGGCCATCATCATGACCAGCAGCAGGGTCAGAAGGGCACATCGCAGCAGCCCCGTCCATTTCATCTTGCCAAATTGTTTCATCATTTGTCACCTCCGAGAATACCATGCCTATGAATAGCTAACGCTTGACCTTCCCTGCGGCCGTGACCCGTGCCTTCCCTTCTACATCCACACGACCTTTGCCGTAACGGGCCAAGGACTTCCAGGACAGTTTTTTCACCTTGTTCCTCAGCTTCTCTTGGAGTTTACCGAACTGATCCATCGTCATATCTTTTTTCTCCGACAAGGTGATGTCCGGGACTCCAAAGGTATTCCAGTACACTTCCATTTTCTCTACAGCCGGATCCCAATGGGTAAAATAATAGCTTTCACACACCAGGTTCCCATTCCCGTCCAGATGGTATTCTCCCAGTATGGAAAGGCTGGCACCCCCGGATCCCTGGTTCAGGAACCGTCCGTTTCCCAGATAGTACCAAGCGTTCCGGTAAAAGCCGCTGAACGCCTGATGGAGCTGGCCGTCCCGGATGGTGAACAGGTTAGTGAGCCGGTTGTCCTGACCGATCAGCAGTTCCGGCTTCCCGTCTCCGTTGCAGTCCAGCAGCTGGTACTTCACCGCTTCCAGCCCCTGTTCCGGGGACAGATCACGCACGCCTTCCCAGACGGCCATCAGGTCGTCCCGTTCCTCACCGAAGAGAATATAGCTGCTGCCACTTTGGACCATGGCATACAGGATATCCAGTTCCTCCCTATAGATATCATCTCTGCTGGAAGCGCCAGCCAGTCCGGGCAGGCCGATGAGAAAAACCATCAGACACAGACAGGCCCTCTGCTTCCAACCCTTTTTTCCTTTCATGACGCTGCCCTCCTTATTTTCTATGTTCAAAAATCCATAAGCATTTATCTTTACTATCATTTTACTAAACATAAAAAATAAATACACTGTAATTTATTACAGGTATGGGCAAAAAAAAGGCGCTGTCTTCATGCGACAGCGCCTTTTTGAGTTTGAAGTTTGAAGTTGAAAGTTTGATGTGGACGGTTAAATCTGTGCAAAGAGTTTCTTCCGAGTCCGTTCGGCTTCGGCTTTAATCTTTTCGATGTCCAGTTTGGTGAATTCTTTGTTCTTCAGGAGGACTTCACCGTTGACCAGGACCGTGTCGACATCCATGCTGTTGGCACTGTAGGCGAAGAGGCTCATGGTGTCGTTCTTTGGGTACCAGTGCAGGCCTTCGCGATCGACGAGGGTGATGTCGGCTTTGTAGCCTTTTTCCAGCTTGCCTACGTCCTTGTAGCCCAGGCATTTGGCGCCGCCTTCAGTGAGCATGTTGACGGCCGTTTCTGCCGGGATGACCAAGGGATCCAGGGTGTTGGCCTTGTGGATGAGGGTGGTCAGGCGCATTTCTTCCAGGATGTCCAGGTTGTTGTTGCTCGAGGCGCCGTCCGTGCCGAGGCCGACGGTGATGCCCTTGGCGAGCATCTTCGGTACCGGCGCGATGCCGCTGGCCAGCTTCAGGTTGCTGCCCGGGTTGTGGGCGACGCGGACGTGCTTTCCTGCCATGATGTCCATGTCGTCATCATCGACCCAGACGCAGTGAGCTGCCAGGCAGCCGCAGTCGAAGACGCCGATTTCATCCATCAGGGCAATCGGCGATTTGCCGTACTGCTGTTTGATGTTTTCCACTTCCCCTTTCGTTTCGCTGAGGTGGATGTGGATTTCGGCACCCAGTTCCCGTGCCTGGTCGACGAATTTATGCAGGTATTCCGGCGGGCACGTGTACGGTGCATGGGGCCCCATCATGACGGTGATGCGGCCGTCGGCCTTGCCGTTCCAGTCGAGGAAGAGCTGGCGGTTTTCGTCAAGCCCGGCCTGGGCGTTCGGCCCAATGCCGATACTGCCGCGGCAGAGGCAGGCGCGGATGCCCGTTTCTTCGACGGCGCGGGCTTCCTGGTCCATGTGGTCGTACATGTCAGCATAGGCCGTCGTGCCGCAGCGGATCATTTCGGCGATGCCCAGCATGGACTGGGCATAAATGACGTCATCCGTCAGTTTGGCTTCGGCCGGCCAGATTTTCTTTTCCAACCAGTCCATGAGCTGCATGTCGTCGGCATAGCTGCGGAAGACCGTCATGGCGACATGGTTATGAGTGTTGACGAAGCCCGGCAGGGCGAGCATGTCCTTGCCGTCGATGACTTCGTCGTATTCCGCCGGATTCGGCGCTTCCGGGAAACCCGTGATGCGCGAGCCGTCGATGGCAATATTCTGTCCTTCTAAAACGCGGTGGTCCTGGTAGAGGGCTACGTGCTGAATCAGTTTTTTCATCGTTTCCCCTCCTGGTCCTTAGTCGAGATTCAAGTATTTACGCTGTTCTTCGCTGAGCGTGTCGATGGCGTAGCCCATGGAAGCCAGTTTAATCTTGGCGATTTCCGTATCGATTTCATGAGGCAGGACATAGACGTGGTTGCCAAGTTCCGCATGGTGTTCGAGGATGTATTTGGCAGCCAGGGCCTGGACAGCGAAAGACAAGTCCATGATTTCAGCCGGATGACCGTCGCCGGCAGCTAAGTTGACCAAGCGGCCTTCGGCGAGGAGGTTGATGATGTGGCCGTTCGGGAGTTCGTAGCCTTCGATGTTGTGGCGGGCTTCAAAATGGCGGACTGCCAGGGCTTCCAATTCAGGCTTGTTGATTTCGACATCGAAATGGCCGGCATTGGCGAGGACGACGCCGTCTTTCATGTTCTTCATGTGTTCGCCGCGGATGACGTCCTTGTCGCCCGTGAGGGTAACGAAGATATCGCCGACTTTGGCTGCTTCTGCCATGGGCATGACTTCAAAACCGTCGAAAACAGCTTCGATGGCTTTGATCGGGTCGACTTCCGTGACGATGACGTGAGCGCCGAGGCCTTTCGCGCGCATAGCGCAGCCCTTGCCGCACCAGCCATAGCCGGCGACGACGACTTTCTTGCCGACGACGGTCAAGTTCGTCGTGCGCATGATGCCATCCCACGTGGACTGGCCTGTACCATAACGGTTGTCGAAGAGGTATTTGCAATACGAATCGTTAGCTGCGACCATAGGGAACTTCAATTCGCCGGCTTTGTCGAGGCCGTGGAGACGATTGACACCGGTCGTCGTTTCTTCCGTGCCGCCGAGGAGGTTTTCCATGGCATCGGCCCGCGTCGTATGCAGGAGATGGACCTGGTCGCCGCCGTCATCGATGATGATGTCCGGATGATGGTCCAGGGATTTATTGAGGAAATCAAAGTATTCTTCATCGGTCGCGCCATACCAAGCATAGACCGTCAGGCCATCTTCGACGAGGGCCGCTGCGACGTCGTCCTGTGTCGAGAGCGGGTTGCTGCCCGTGACGATGACGTTCGCCCCGGCCCGATGAAGGACTTCGGCCAAATAAGCCGTCTTGGCTTCCAGATGAACACTGACGCAAATCGTTTTGCCCTTAAAGGTCTGGTCGGCTTTCAATTTGTCGCCAATAGCATTGAGGGCCGGCATATGACGATCGACCCAGCTGATTTTTTCATGACCGCTTTTAGCTAACTTAATATCGCGAATAATAGATTCCATACGAATAAGACCTCTTTCTATAATGAATTAATGTTGGAAAAACGCCGGTACGGATACGGCATCCGGCCGGTGGATAATGCCCTTTTCCGTCACGATGGCGCGGATATTTTCATGAGGCGTCACATCGAAGGCGGGATTAAAGACGGGCGTTTCGGGGAGGGCTGCCGCCACACCCCGGAAAGAACGGACTTCATCGTGATTCCGTTCTTCAATGGGTATCTGACTGCCGTCAGTAATAGACAAATCAAAAGTTGAAGCCGGTGCCGCAATGTACAAGGGAATCGCGAGTTCCCGTGCCATCAGGGATAACCCGTAGGTCCCAATCTTATTGGCCGTATCGCCATTAGCCGCAATGCGGTCGGCACCGACGATGATGGCATCGACGCCCTTGGTCTTGAGTGTCCAGGCAGCCATGTTATCGGTAATGAGCGTCACCGGAATATGGTCGGCCATGAGTTCAAAAGCCGTCAAGCGGGCGCCCTGCAGGAGGGGCCGCGTTTCATCGGCATAGACCATGGACACCAGGCCCCGGCGATGGAGTTCGCGGATGACGCCCAAGGCCGTGCCGACGCCGGCCGTCGCCAGGGCGCCGGCGTTGCAGTGCGTAAGGAGGGTCAGCTTCTTACCGCTCTTGCCGAGCTCATCGGCACCGAAGCGGGCCATGGCGCAGTTGACGGCCAGGTCTTCCTGATGAATGGCAATAGCTTTTTCTTCAAGGCGCGCCGTAATGGCCTGGGGCGTGCCCCCTTCCCCGGCGGCGGCCAGCATCCGGGTCAAAGCCCAGTGCAGGTTAACCGCTGTCGGCCGGGCCGCATCGAGTGCTTTACAGATGGCGGTAAGATCCGCCAGGAAAGTGTCGTCCTGCCCCTTTTCGCAGCAGGCGCGGGCGGCGAGGACGACGGCATAAGCCGCAGCGACGCCGATGGCCGGTGCGCCGCGGACGGCCAGGACGGAAATGGCCTGGCGCACGTCCTGCCATTTCCGGCAGGGCAGATAGATTTCTTCAAAGGGGAGCTTCGTCTGGTCGAGTAGATAGAGCGTCCCCTTTTCCCAACGCAGTGTTTCCATCAGACCGTGAACCCCCCATAGGCCTGCAGGGTATGACGGCAGGCACAATCGTCATTATCATATAATTCGATGCTCTTCAGGATGAGCTTTTGCAGGCGCTGGGCGTTTTTCGCCATGGCGTCGACGACTTCTTCATGCGTCAAAGGCGCCTTGGAAATGCCGGCTGCGAAATTGGTGACCATGGAAATCGTCGCATAGCAGATTTCCGCTTCCCTGGCCAGGCAGACTTCGGGCACGTTGGTCATACCCACGAGGTCGCCGCCGAGCTTTTCATACATTTTGATCTCGGCCGGCGTCTCGAAGCGCGGCCCTTCCGTGCAGACATAGGTTCCCTTTTCGTGCAGGGTATAGCCGCCCAGTGCCGCTGCAGCCTGCGCAACCGTGCGGCGCAGGGTCGGGCAGTACGGTTCCGTCATGTCGACGTGGACGACGCCGTTCTCGCCGCCGTCGAAAAAGGACGTGTGGCGGCTCTTGGTGAAGTCCAGGAACTGGTCGGGCAGGACGAAGTCGCCGGGTTTGTCGTCGCGGTTCAGGGAGCCGACGGCCGTCGTCGAAAGGATGGCCGTCACGCCCAGGCGCTTGAGGCCGAGGATGTTGGCCCGATAGTTGATGAGATGCGGCGGAATGGAATGAGTCCGGCCGTGGCGGGGCAAAAAGACGAGTTTCTTGTCTTTGTACGTCCCCTGCCAATAATGGATGGTGCCGTAAAAGGTATCCATATAGTCTTCCTGGACATCCGTCAGGATTTTCGGGTCACAGACGCCGGTGCCGCCGATGATGGCAATCAATCCCATAATATCATTCCTTCCTTTATTTCTTTGCGTGTTTGGCGTAGAGGGCGGCGAGTTCGTCGTGGGTGACGACGTATTTGGCGCCGCAGTACTGACAGGTCATTTCGACCTGCGGATCCTGTAAGAGCGATTCTTTATCGGCCGGACGCAGGGATAAAAGGGCATTTTCGAAGCGCTGGCGCGAGCACGTGCAGCGCCAGTAGAGTTCCTGCCGGTAAAGTTCTTTGAAATGCATGCCGCCGAGGATGATATCGATCAGACCTTCGGCATGCGGATGGTCCTTGAGGTACGTCGTCAAGGCACCAATCTGGGTGATGTTCGCTTCGACGCGGGCCAGGTCTTCGTCTTTGGCGCCGGGCAGGGCCTGGACGAGGAAGCCGCCGGCGGCGGCGATGCTGCAGTCCTTGTCGACGAGGACGCCGAGGCTGATCGTCGACGGGATCTGTTCCGACGTAAAGAGATAATAGGCCAGGTCTTCGGCGATTTCCCCGGAGACGAGGTCGGCCTGGCTGGTATAAGTCGTCTTTTCCGGCGTAAAGCGCGTCACGCTCAGCTGGCCGTGCTGGCCGACAGCGGCGCCGACGTCGAGCTTGCCGTTCGCCTTGAGGGGCAGGTCGACGTGGGGATTGTCGACGTAGCCGCGCAGCTTGTTCGTATCGAAGCAGTCTGCGTGGACCGCCCCCAGTGGGCCGTCACCGGCCAACTTCAGGGACACGCCTTCGTGGTTCTTGTAGTCGCCGGCGAGGAGAACGGCGCCCGTCATGGCCCGGCCCAAGGCCGCACTGGCGACCGGCGAGAGCTGATGGCGCTGGCGTGCCTTTTCGACGATGCCCCGCGTCAGTGCCACAGAGACGCGGATGAGTTCATCCGATGTATAATGAATGATCTGGTTGTGTGTAATCATGAATTCCTATCCTTTCTTAACAAATCCAGTCTCTATTATACAACAAGTAGGGGTTAGGGGCTAGTAAAGTTTGACGTTTGAAGTTTGAAGTGGATGGTTTTAATTTTTCAGCAGGATTTCCTTGCTGTCATCTCGAATAGTTATAATAAGAATGTAAAGGAGTGATTATTATGACAGAAGATACGAAAAAAATGACAGCCCCTGAAGAAGCGGCAGAAGCGGCTGAAAAGACAGTGACTGTGACGGAAGAAAAGGATACAAAAGCAGCTCCGCCGGCACCGGCCAAAGGCCTGACGATTCTCCAGCCCGGCGCCGTTGCGGAAGAGGAAGAAGACGAAGATCCGGAAACGCCCTACCTGGCCTCGGACATGTACCAGCGCCTGGTGGCCCTGATCAACAACTTTGAATCCGGCCTGCCTGACGACATGCAGGCCGGCGGCCGCCTCGTCTCGGCCGGCGACATCACCTTCAGCATCCAGGACATCGGCTACTGGGACCCGAACATGATTGTTTTCTACGGCGAACTCTCCGACGGCTCAGCCGTCGAATTGGTCCAGCACATCTCCCAGCTCAACCTCCTCCTCGTCGCCGTGCCCAGAAAAGACGACATCGAAAAACCGCGCCGCATCATCGGCTTCAACCGCAAGAATGAGCCGGATATCGCCACCGACCCGGAAGACTGAAGTCACGAAGATTTCGGCAAGGTGCTGACGGAAATAGCTGCCGGTTTGGCCGGGCAGTGATATTCGCAGGAACCGCAGCCGATACAGCGCGCCCCATCGACGTGCGGGTAGCTGCGCCCATCCTCGTTCTCGACCAGGGTAATGGCCTGGACGGGACAATAGCGGGCACAGTTACCGCAGACGATGCCGTCGCGGGCGATGAGACAGTGGAATTTGGCATAACGGGCGATGCCGATTTTTGTCTTTTCTTTCACGGCCAGCTCCAGCGGACGGATGGCACCGGCCGGGCAGGCTTGAGAACAAAAGTTGCAGTTATAGACACAGTAGCCTTTAGAAAAATCCATGTAGGGCTGGCCCATCTGTAAGGCGCCGTTCTCCAAGATGGCCGGCACCAGGACGCCGCTGGGACAGCGGCTGACACAGAGATGGCAGGCCGTACAGCGCTGAGCAAAAGCATCGGCTGAAACGGCCCCAGGCAGCAAGATTTTCTTCTTCCCCTTCCCCGTCCCCATCAAGGCTGGAACAACGGTCTGGCTGCGGGCCAGACCTGCGGCGATGGTCCCGGCGGCAACGGCCGTCGTCAGCAGCATCTCCCGTCGGCTAATACCTTCACCAGATAGCGTTTTTTCCGGAAGCTTGACCGGAAGGGTCCGGGAAAAGGTCAAGGCCCCTTTCGGACAGACGGCAACGCAGTCGAAGCAGTCGACGCAGCGGCTGGTATCGACGAAGCCATGGGCGACGTCGATGCAGGACGAACGGCACGTCTTTTCACAGGCCCCGCAGTGGATGCAGCGCGATCCGTCGATGACCGGCCGGAACAGGCTGAAGCGGCTGAGGGTTCCCAGCAGCGTGCCGACAGGACAAACAGTATGGCAGTACGCTCGGCCATAGCGCCAGGCCAGGACAGTCAGGACGACGAAATAAACCCCGGCCAGGGCCATGGCAGCCAGCG